>ERZ888423.1499-NODE-1499-length-19903-cov-6.954605_pt1 | contig 19903 bp, 6 predicted proteins | sample MGYA00520523_ERZ888423 | MGnify/ENA primary metagenome ERZ888423 (study PRJEB32303, sample SAMEA104408611) | aquatic metagenome | biome: Brackish water; feature: Pelagic; material: water | place: Baltic Sea | collected 2014-06-08T10:24:00 | depth 30,27 m ...
TCATGTGCCTGCAATGTTTTTTGAGTATTATCATAAACACCCATTTGTCTCTTAGCATTCTCTTGATTAATCATCATATCAAACTGACCTTGTGTTTGATTAGCATTATTTGCTATTTGTAAATTATTTGTATTAACTCTATTAATAGCTTTAGCATTTGCATCTAAAGTTTGACCTTGAATATTTGAATTAGCTACAGCTTGCGGTCCACCCACTGCTCCTAAAGCTTGAGCCATTGTAGATGCTGCTGCATTATTTGCTCCAACTGCACCAGTCCAACTATCAAATTTAGGATTCAAATTAATATCCTCTGCTACAGGAGCCCAAGGCAGATATAAATCATCATTTATCAAATTTAAAGCTTGGAGATTATTTACATCCTGGGTCCAATAATCTGCATCAGGTGGAAAATATTGGTTCGGTATACCAGGGGGTGGTATACCAGGGGGTGGTATAGGAATAGTGCCTGTCGGAGTGCCAGGTACCACAAGGCTTTCTCTAGTGGGTTCTGTTTTTCTAAGACGTGGGGTATTAAAAGTATGCAGACCAAAGTTTGAATCAAACCCTCTTCCCCTTACGTAATCATCATTATCTTTTTTCAAAAAATAAGGGACATAAGCGTCTAAATTGCCAAACTGATCTTGATGCTCATTCTTTCTGGTTTGTTCCGCTTTCTCTTGAAACTTTTTCCACTGAGGGTCATTTTTTCCTTTAGTATAATCAAAGCCTTCTATTGTTGCGGTTATATCACCCCATCTATTTTCAAAATCAACTCGTGCTTCATCTGTAAACATTTCATCTGAACCAAAACCTTGTCCTCCTGAAACAGTGCTTTGAGTTAAAGGTCTATTACCTTCGGATAACATCCCAGGTATATATTGATAACCTGAATTTTCAGCTTCTTCTATAGCCCTTTGCTGACCAGAAATAGATTCATTATATATGGGTACAGATCCCACACCCATTCGATTTTCAGCAGATCTTCTTGCTACCCTTGTACTAGGAGAAACTGCAGAAATTAAAGTATATTCTGTACTACCATCAGGTCGCACATTACTTTCAACTCTATAATTACCAGATGCAACTTTAGAATCCCAGTCAGCTTTTTGAGGATGACCAGCAGGAAGAGATCCAGTTTCTGTACCATCTTGAGCTCGTCTTAATTCTCTACCAAATCTTCCCATGCCTTCCACAACAACACTATCTTCTACAACTTCTTCCATAGGCTGACCATCTTGTGGTTGTCCTTGCATTTGTTGTTGCTCAGCTTGAGCCATCATTTCTTGAAGCATCATTAACTGTGCTTGTTGTTCGGGTGGTAAAGCAGCAATAGCATTCATTTGTGCTTGTTGTCTACTAATCTCCTCAACTTTTGCTGTAAACGCAATTGGATCTTCTCCTATAGATACTAAGAATGGATGTGCTGCTAATGGCACCCCTTCTTCAAATTGTTTTTTTGCTTCTTGATCAAATGCTAATTGTGATAAGCTCATCATATTTTTTTTAAGCATGAGCTCGGCACTAGTTGATTGTATCCTATCTGCATACTCACTATCCATTGAAGCATAATGTTCATTTAACCCAAACCTTTTAGATATTTGAGCTGGAGTTTTTTTCATCTTGGTATTAAATCCATAGCTTGCTAATTCTTCTCCTCCAAATTTCATTGCTGTGGTATCTGAATAAATAAAAGATTGCTCAGGTAAAAACATGTTTACCCCACCTTTAGAGTGCCTTGGCCCTTTAATATCATAAAGTCCAAACAAGCCATCTCCTGATAAATCAGTGAGTACGGTTTCTCCACCCTCAGCTTCTATATTAGCTTTATCTTTAGGAACACCTGAAAGACTATATCTAACAGATATATCATCTGTATTATTAAAGTTAGTATTACCATAATACTCTTGGGGTGTAGTAACTAGTCCATAATCTCTTTGATCACCAGTTACATAACCCCCATGCTCCATTTTTTCAACTTCTTCTATATTACCATTAACCATTTTAAAACCTGGAGGTAATTTATTTATTTTAATTTTTGCCATAATTATAGTATTTCAATATCAGCCCCTGCTGCAATTAATTTTGCTAATAATGTTGAATTTACATTTGTTATTTCACCTCCTTTTTTAGCGGTGCCTGTTGGAACTACTTGTCCTCCTCCAGGTTGGAAATCACCATCATTCAGTGTAAATCCACCCCTCTTATCCCACCGATCTTCTGTGGTACCATATGCATTGTCAGCATATCCCAACTCTTTATTATCTTGTTTAGCATCTCTAACAGCTCTCCCTCTAAAATAGTCATTAATATTACTTGCTGCATTAACAGCAAAGTCTGAAGCATCTGCATATGCCTCTACCTCCTTACTATCCTTAACCCTATTAAACCAACCTTCAAATTTATTAGTTCTTTCTACAGTAGGATCATCATAAGACATTATAGAATTAAAATCAGTTCCTAATTCAGGTACAGGTTGATCATATGCTATTTGTTGAATATCTGGAGTTTCTAGTGGTGAAATAAACTCTTGCTCTCTTTGTTGAAATGGAGCAAGTTCTTCTTGTAATGCTTGATCATTTAAAAACATACCACCCATACCTGACCCAGGGCCAGCTTGATTTGAAGTAGGAATTTGCCCAGAATTATAAGTAATGGGATCATTAGTTAATCCGGTTTGTTCCCAAGCCAATCCAGTTGCTTGATTAATAACTTCATTATCTTGTTGGTTATTTCCAACCGCATCATCATATGGGTTGGAAAAAAAGTAATCAAAATCTCCAGTTCCTCCTTGAGCTATAGGTAAATCACCACCATTTTTTCGTTGAAGGTTAAACTTAACATTAAAATTTCTTTTAAGATTTCGTCCAAATCTTGTATTGTCTAAAAGTTTGTTTCCTGCATAATTTAATCCTCCACCAATAATACCATCTATTGCAGCTCTCTTTATAGCTGGACCCACCTCTCCTTGTAACGCATTGTCTTTAACATCATTTAAAAACCTATATACAGGACGTGCATTTGTTTCATCTTCTCCAAAGTAATCATGATTCCTCCAATCTTTAAAATTTGGAGGATCACCTTGAAATGGGTTTTCAGGACAATCACCTGTTAAGCAGTACTCATCATAGTCCATTCCAAGCAATGCTTGGTGAGCTCTGTCTTGTCCAGCTTTCCATTGAGCAAATGCATCTTTGTCACGACCTCTATTCTGGATTAAGGGAGATGAAAGCCTCGTTAAAAGACTGGTTCCAAATGTTAATCCACCTACTTGTAATGCAGATTTAACCTCATTACCCATTTGAAATTCATTAGTATTTTCCCCACTATTCACATAGGGAGGGTTACTTCTATCTCTATAAAGACTATTAAAATTAAATTGATCTTCTGGTCTAGTCACCTGTCTAACAGTGTTTGGATTATTTACTGACGGCTCTGTAGTAACATCAGTAAAATTAAAATCAAAAGGTGAAGGATTATCGGCGGGCATAGCAATATCTTGCAAGTTTAGCTCTTGATCATACATGCCAGCGCTAGGTTGTCCGTTATTACCAGTTGGTATCATACTATTTTGAGGACCAACTCTAGTATCTACCCCATCTCTATTATAACCCATCATTGTATTATACTGATATGGATTATCAGCACCAGGTGCATAAGAGGAAGCCTGACCCAATTCATTAATACCTAATGTAGTTCCTTCAGGATCATCTTGTGTACCAAGAATTAAATTTTTTGTATCATCATCTAAATCAGTAAAGTAATTAAGGTTTTCACCCGCTCTTGCATTCTCTATAGATTTATTACCATCTAATAAACTTTCTGTCTCACCACGTCTATTTGTGTATTCAAATGACTCTGGTCCTCTACTAGTTATAAATGCATCATACTCTCCAGTTTCTGTATTAAAGTTAGCAGATGAATTTTTTCTTACATCCTGGTTATACTGCTCGGTTGTTCTTAAAGAACCCTCACCTTTTGATGCATTGAATAAATCTAACCCATCACCCACATATGAATTAGGATCCATCTCATGCATGTTAACTTTATAGTCATAGTAATCACCTTTAGTTAACTGCTCCTCTGCGTCCTTTCTTTTCCAATTTCTAAATGAACCATCTTTAGTTCCATCACCATCTTCATCTTTACCACTAAACATCTTTTTCCCACCAGTGGCTAATATATTTGCTAGTTCAAGGGGACTCCAATCATTGCCAGACTCTAATGCTAAAGGATTAACATATTGTGATCCTGGTGAGAATGTATCTCTGTCAATTGGCATTTCTGCACCACGCTGAGCTTCATGCGTATATCCGGCTTCTTTAAGTCTAAGATGGGTGGCCATATCTTTGGCTCTTATTTTTCTTTCACCCTTGTACATAAAGTGTGGTTTAAATTCACCACCTTCTTTTCTAAATCTTGGATCTAAAGTGTACTTTCTATTAGGAGGATTATAAGAACCTTCTCTTTGTCTTACTCCTTCTGTATAGTTAGATGGTTCCCCACCCTCTTGTTTTTTCCAGCCAGCTGCATTCTTAGCAAAGTTTGCCATCTTAACTACAGATGGTGGGTATCTATCAGTATTAGCCATAACTTTGTTATATGCTTCAGGAACAGTCATCCCACGAGCTTCAGCCCATCTAGTAAATTTACCTTTATTCTCAGGCTTAATTTCTATACCTGATTGAGCCATCATTTGTTCTCCTTCTTTACCCTGCTCCATTATTGCTTCATTTCTAGCAAGTTCTTGAGGATTTCTATTTTGTTCTTCTGGAGTTGATGCTGGTGCTGGTTCCGCTCTTTCTTGAACTTGTTCAAATAAAGTAATTATATCTTCTTCTTGATATCCAATATTCATAAATCCATAAGCAATAGTTTGCTGATCTACCTCTTGTTCAATTAATCCAATAACAACATCTCTGGGGTCTTGACCATCATCTAAAGATTCAGATATAAATTGACTTATTTGTTGAATTGCAGGATCAACTTCCTGATTGTCAACAGGCCCTCCCATTTGCATAGATGCTACTGCATCAACTGTTTTACCTACTGTAGCCGCCTGTGCCCCCTTGTGACCTAAATTATGTACCACTTTGCGACCTGTATTTGCTAATGTAGCTATTTTACTAGCTGATGCAACATTTCCTCCTCCAGGTACCATAGCAGCTACATCTAAAGCTGCAAGGCCCGCATACTTTGCTGAATTTAAACTATCTCCTTTTAATCCATAGTACCCCGATCTTCCTGCACTAATAGCAGCATTAGCGCCATCTGCAACTGCACTAACTGCTGTACCTGCAAAAGGTATAGCATCTGCCCCTATAGCAGCAGCTCCTAATCCTATTTGTACAGCATCTAAAGGATTATCTTTTGCATAATCCCAAGCATTGCCTGCACTAGTCCCTATATTTTTTTGTACTTTTTGATTTTTGGTAATACCTTGATTTATTTTTGCGGTATTAGTAAATGCATCTTCTTGCGTTTTGGTAAAACTGGTGAGACGATCATTACTAGGACCACGCATGCTAGATAAATCAACACCAGGATTTAATCTACCATAGAGAGCCGCCATATCAGCAGCACTAGTCTCATCACCATATTGTTTTAAACTTTTTTTGTTTACTTTCACAATAGTTATTTTATATTATTAATATACAAATAAATCAAGAGATTTACTAATTTTTAAGGTTTAACGTTGGCCTACAACATAGGTTAATACATAATTAGAGGGAGACATATCCATTGCTTTAGCTTTCCAATAATGCCTTCTATTTAATTTATCATAAACTTTTTCAGCTTGTTTTTCTTGTTTACCACCATTATAAATACCGTTTATATAATTTCTATATAAAGTAGAATCATCTATTTCTCCCCCGGCTTTTAAAACATCTAGTTGTTCAAAGTTTAAATAGACTGAGTTATTTTTAACCCTATCTGTATAATTAGCTCTCTTATTCCATTTAGATGGTAAATGTTTCCACACATCTTTCTTTTGATCAGCTGTTAATTGTTCATTATATCTAATGCCTAATACTGTAGCAGTTGCTATTGCTGATTTTGCAGGATCTAAAAAATCTTCACTTGATGTTATACCAAAACTTTCTAGTGCAGTTTTTTCTTTATCGTTTAATTGAGTCCAGCGCATTTGAGTATAACCTACACTTTGATCTTTGTCTTGAGCTCCTTTTCCTATATCAGTAAAAGGTATATCAAAACCTTCATATTTTTTTATAACATCGGGTGATGAGCCATCAGAACCAAATTTTTTGTTTGCGCCTCTTGCAGCATTACCCACCCAACTATGTGTATCACCAAACTCTGATTCAGTTCCATATATACCAAAAGCCATTTTTGCTATTTGATTATATACATCTCCCGGTATTTTGGCAGCCAACATTATTTCTTTTTTATTTTCTTCTAATGCACTAATAAAGGGTTGTGTTGTATTATCAAATTCTTCATCATCATTAAAATCTAATAGAGTAAAGCGCTCATCAACAAATTTTTCTTTATCAAATTTTGCACGGATGGGTTTATATGTTAAAGTTTCTGTGGTATAATTACCACCCTGACCTGTTTGCTCTCTACCTTTTTCATCTGTATAGTCACCTTTATACGCCTCTCTGTTTTCTTGAGACATTCTAAGCACAGGCTTTCCATCAACAAGTTCAAATTTATTACCTTCATCTTCAGGTAATATATAGATTGATGTACCTGTTGGTAACCCTAAATCATATAAAGCTTGTAGATCTGTGCATTTACCATTAATGCATCCACTAGACATTCTATTATTTTCATCTTCTCCGGGAATTAAATTATCATTACCAAAAGAAGGCAGTCTATATGAGGGAGTACCGTGTATTGATGTTCCAACTTCTATACCCGCTTCATTAGTCATATTAAATGAAGGTGCGTTTTGATAATTATCTCCAGATGTAGGGCTAGTATTACTTATTTGATAAACACCTGCCCCTGTACTTAAATTTCCCTTACTATAATCAGTGGTCCAGCGGGGAGTAAAACTTAAATCACTATTGGCTAATGCTTTTTTGGTCTCTGGTCCCAATAAACCATCAACTTCTATTCCCAATTGTTCTTGTATCCGCATTAACTGATCTGCATTTGCCAAAGAACTTTTTGTTACTGTTTGTGCATCCCCTTTATTTTTTCCAAGAATAACTTCTATATCCTGCACTTCAGTATCCCCCTGATAAACTTTTAATCTATTATTAGGTTTATCTATTACAATATATCTTTCATTTGGGTCAGTTAATATTTGACCTTTCATTACTACATCTATGTCACTTAATTGATTAATAGAATCATTTCTTTGTTTAATATCATCAGTTGATATCCAACTTGGTTCTGTTGGCTCAACAGGTGTACGCACAACTGTTTCAGGAAACAATATTTCTTGATCTACTTGAATTAAATTAGGATTTTCAATATTATTAATTCTTTGTAATTCTCCTACCGAAGTCCTGTAATTTTTAGCAATTTTACTTAAACTATCACCAGGTTTAACTCTATAAGAAATATCTTGATTTGTATTTGATGTTGTACTTGTTTCTCTATCTGGTATATTTAATACTTGATTGGGCATAATCAAATTTGGATCAGCTATATTATTAAAACTAGCAAGATCTTTATAGTCCATATTATACTGTGCAGCAATTTTTCCTAAATTATCCCCTGATTGAATTGTATATGTTTCTCCCCCTCGTTGTTTAAAATATATTGATTTAATAGGGCTATAACTAGTATCCTCTAAAGCTTTTAAATAGTTTTCCTGAATATGCTGTCTTTTTTCTGGCGCATAATAATCAGTGGTAATCATTTTAATATAGTCCTGAGTCTTTTGTGGTAAGTCATTTAGCCATTCTGAACCTTTATAAATATCAATACCTTTTTCTTTTTGTCTAGTTAGCATATCAAATAGATCACCTCTACCCCAGTTATACGCAGCCAAAGTTTTAGCCAATCTATTTTCTGGAGATGAACCTTCTTTATTTATCCATGGTGCATTATACAATTCATTCATTGACCATCGCTGAACTGCTGCATTTTGTACTGGATCATATGGATCAAGCTCCCCCTCAATATTATTTTTTTGTTTATAATCTGCTATTATGGCATTGCCTATTTGTCCTAAACCCATATAACCCAAACTATTTTTAATTTTAGGATCCCAATTAGATTCTACATAAGCTTGTTTTGCTAATAGTTCATTAGTTATTCCCATTTCTTTACCATCTTGTGCTTGTGGTAATGAGCCACCTTGTTGTAATTTTTCTAAAGGTGTTCTTTTATAACCTTCCCACCAATCTTTTTTATAATAATTAAAATTGTCTGCTTCTCTACCCCAAGGTTTCATTATACCTATATCACCAATATCTTTAATTCCACCCGCATCCAAATGCATTGCGTCCATATAAGCAGGTTGAAAAAGATCATCACTTACTAAAGGTTTTGTTTCAATTATATAATCCGCACTACCTGATCTACCCCTTGTATTACGTTTTCCATCATAACCTTTCCTGCTTTGTTTATTATAGTCAAAAAATGTTTCACCTTTCTTAAAGAACGGACCATTATATCTTTTATCTAAAGAAAAAGTAATACCAGTCTGTTGATTCCTTAATGCTTCTAATTTCTCATTAAATTGGGACGGACTAATTACCTCATCCATTTCTCTTACAACACCTGTTTGTTGAACATCATCTATTCCTGATCTACCCACTTGTCTAATCCAATTATTATTCTCCCTGTTAAATTGTATAATTTCAGGAAGTTTTGAATCAATATTGTTATATGCAAATGGGTTATATTTATATGCATTTTTTAAGTTTCTTCCTTTAGCTAACCAAGCTGGAACAATGGGAATTGCACCTAATGCATTAAAACCTGCATTCAAATACTCATCTTTGTCATAATCTCTTTTAGCTTGAGCACCATATTTAATCCAAGCAAATGGATTAACTACATCAATCATAGAATCATATAGATTTCTATCTTCCATATTAATAGGAAGATTATCTGGTATATCTTGATTACGTGCGCTATATCCAAATGTTGTCATTGGACTTGCTAATCTATCAAATGCTTTTTCATACCACGCTGGTTCTTCATATGCTGAAATAGCCCCTTGTTCTTCACCATCTTGAGCTTTAGGTATGAAACCCCCCATAGAGAAATCTCTTAATATTGGCTCTACAGTCACTACTTTTCTTGTTTTCTTTCCTAATTCATCTAATTCAGCTTTTGACAAGTCTGCCTTTCTAGTTTCAGAAAAGAAGTTAGTTAAAGGTTGATTCTCGATTTTTGTAACCTCATATCTTTCGTATGGGCTAAGAGTAATCTCATTCTCAAATGTAAAGTCCATTCCGTAGTTCCCTACGTCTCCTTTATCCCTGTAACTATTAGGTCTTAAAACTGGAGAGCCTGATGGGAGCTCTATTTTAAAATAAGACGTATTATCGTTGGATGTAATTTCTCCAATATCAGCTGAATATTGAGACTCCCCCTTTGATCCGCTATTAAAAAAAGAAAGCGTTTCAGGGTCTTTTGTTGTGCTAACGTACCTTCCTCCTCTCTTTGTTTCTGAATCAGGCATATATAATTCAGAACCATCGGTAGCAACGCGACCTTGAGATAAGCTTTGAACTTGATCGCCTTGTTTTAGGTCGTTAATGACGACATCAGATTCTTTTCCATCCCTAACAACCCTGTACTTTTCCCAATTAGCTGCTTCCTCTGTGGAACTAGAAGCTTGTCTAGGCGCTCTGTACACAGCCATCGGTTTAGATGTCTGCTGCATATCTTTAGAAGCAATAAAACTCCCAGACTCTCTGGTGGGATCAATAGCAGGGTTCCACTCTCCAGACGACTCAAACACTCCATCCTGATGTCTAACGGAAATCTCTTGAGCTCTAGGATCAACTTTTCCCCTTGTATCTAAAAACCCCTCTGGGTCAGCCGCTGATACTGGTTTTGTCGGTTCATTCAACCCTTGTCGTTTCTTCTGTGCCGAATCAGCTACCTCATTCCATATTCCTTTCGTAGAGCTTTCCCTGCCTACATTTCTTCTAGCTAAAGGATAAAGAGCTTGGTCTGTAACTATTTCTGGAAGAAAATCGACTACTTTATCTAGCAAGTTTCTTCCTGTCTCTGACTTTAAAAGCCTAGTAACTGCTCCAACACCTCCAGAGGCAATACGCGAAGCGACACCTCCTAAGACATCAGTAGCCGCCCCAAAAGGTGAGGCCCCCGCAATAAGACTGAACAAGATATTTGCATTGGCTGAAGGGTCAAAAGCATGTAGACCGTATTCCCTCCTCTCATTCTCAGTAAGAGGTCGATTCATATGCTCTAATTCAGAGATACGTTCTTTTGAAGGAAGACCTAAAGGAATACCAGGTTCTTCAAAAAAATTGGGATATACAAATTTAACCCTTGATAGGGATCCATCAGAGTTAGCTGTCCACTGTCCACTTTGGAGCATTTGCTGTCTCTTTGCTTCCCCCCTAGTAGGGTCTCCATTGGAGGATATTCCACCTAATTTTTGTTTAGGTAATTGATTCTTCCATGAACCTAAACCGAAAGCCAATGCAGCTTCTTTATTAGTTCCAAAGTCTATTACCTCACCCCTTCTTAATGCTTCTTGATATGCAGGCTTCCAATCTTCTTCTAAAGAGATTGACATGTCTACCCAAGCGCCATCTTCATTTTGAAATAATGTAGGAAAAGAAAACCAATTTTCACCATCTAAAGTTTCTGTCCTCATTAAGTGAGTTGACTCTGAACCATCCCCATTATCTCTAACACCTTGTCTTTTTGGAACTTCAATGCCAGTCTGAGCCATTGGTACTTCAAACACTTGATCACCAGGGAATTGATAGTTATTACCCGGTGTCATCATTTGACTATTACCTAGATTATCTGTACCCATAACAGGAAAGTCTACACCTTCCATTGTTATATTACCTGATTGAATAATGTTGTAAGGATTATTTACATCTGGGCTATTTGATTTATATCCCCCTATAGAAAATAAATCTGATACATGTGTAATGTACTCATTTGGTCCACCTTTTAGACCAACGCTTTTTTTATTATTTGTATGGCTTCTCATTATCTAAGAGATGTAAGTAATTTACTATTATTTAACCTTAGCAACATTTTTCTATTTTCAGATTCCATTCTGCGTAATATCACATTAGTAAAGTAATGTCTAAACTTTTTATGTTGTAACGGTGACTTATCATAGTTTAAATTAATATTATTTAAATCTTTAATATAACCATTAGGTCTTGTGTTCCAAATTGGTTGTTCAGCATTAGTAAACTCCCCTCTATCATTTGTAATATCCCAAAATTGATTGAACCTATATTTTTGTTCTACTTTAGAACATAAAATATTAATGTTATTCAAATTAATTATTGGATAAGTCAATTCTAGAATGGGTTCATTAAATGGAGTGGGTGTTAATTGTAATAGACCTGATACTTGCTCATTATTATAAATAATAGATTGATCAAAATTAAAATTTAAATCTTCCCACTTATCGTCATTACAAGCATATCCCATATCTCCCTTATAGACATATACTTCTAATTGGTATTCCATACTTCTAACAGTATTAACAGTCTGCCCTGTATTAGAAACCAACTCCACTTCCCATGGATAACTAACATTATAGTAATTAGCAAAACTATCACATCTAGAATTATGCCTCCAAAAAGAACCAACATTATAATTAGCTGGGGTAATATCAGAATAAAAATAATTACACATTTGTGGATCTGGATTTATATATGTGGGATTACCAACTAAATATATATCATCACAAGTTCCTGTTATTGTTGTAGTCCAATTTGAATTAAGTGATGGAGGACATTCACAAGTTACTTTTCTACAAATCGGTGGAGTTTCATACTTACAAGCACCCGATGCTGCAGTATATGTGCCAGATGCAGAATCTAAATACACAAGTGTATAACCAGCCGGGCAATTGCAAGAAATAGGTTCACCACATACATTTGCAGCAATAGCATTTGCTACTACTGGAAAAGTGGTGGGATCTGAAGCATTTATACCATATTGATAACCATCAACATTTATAGGGCCTCCAGTACAACTAATATGCCCCAATGCAGTTGGTGATGTGGGTGTTGAACTTGTTGCACCACAATATAATGCAAATACATTTTGATTAGCGGGTCCTGATGAATTAAGTGATACACCCACTGCTTGATATGGACAACCTATACCAGGTCCAGGATTACCTTGTGAATCTGTAACTAAAATAATAATTTGCTTAAAGCCAACATTTCCCGTTCTATCTCCAAGCTGACTACTCGCTTTTAGATTTATTCTAGTTTGCCCAGTTGATAATCCCAAACCTACATTAGTTTCACCACTAGTCCAATTGGCATTATACCAAGAATCAACTTGTGCAGATGTAACTGTATTACTCATAGACCACGTGCCTCCTGCAGGATTAGGAATATCATAATTTGTATTACCATTATCCCAAGCTGTAAATCCAATTTGCATATTACCCAATGCCATTGGATTTGCTATAGCAGGATTATCTAAAAAACTTGTTAACCAAGCAAGCTGTGCCTCTTTTGCACCATTGGTTGTAGTAGATCCAGAGACATCCATTGCTATTACAATATCTACTTCACAAGTTTCATATCCACCAGTAACTGTAGCATTATTTTCAATAACTGTTACTTCTGCACGTTCTGATGCATTTAAAATTATTTCACATAAGCCTGTGGTTGAATTAAATGCATAACCCGGTGGACACTGAGGTATATCTGTTTGTATAGTTTTTGTAGTAAAAAAATGATTTATGCTTGGTAATGCTAATTCAGGATGCCAATCATGAAATGAAATCCAAGCTTTTGCTTTTGGATCATAACTTATAGTCCAAGAACAATCATCAAAATATAATGGATCACCTAAAATTATTTTATCCTTTCTATCTAAAAGGAAACCCGAATCTTCTGTATATGTAATTTCTGATATAAATTCAGATTTAACTCTGTAATCTCTTTTCATAAAATATACAGTATCATTATTAGGATCATATACTGTTTGACAACCAACGCCAACAATTGGGTTATCTGATAATACTGATTGTTCTAATAAAGGATATTGCTTTATTAACTGTGATGGTAAATATTTATTAAACCACCACTTCATTCCATTATTAGATATAGGATCTAATCCTTTACCACCACCATCTAATCCTTTACCACCATATTGAAATATTTTTCCTTGAGCTTGAGATATATAAAATAAACCTTGAGGCGTATTTACAACACTCCTCAAGCTTTCACATGATCCATATTCATTAGATAAATCTGAATTAGCTATATTTTGAAATGGTTGACTGAATAATTTACCATCTCCTATTGTAATATTATTATTTGAACCTAATTTTAATGTATCTATACCCTGAAACATTTGTGGAGATAAGTATGGGAAAAATACAATAGCTCCATTTTTATTCATTGGTTTAATTACACTTACTTTATTTTTAAAATCTTTGTAATTAAAATTTAAAAACACTCTCCAAAAATCCTTTTTAGATTCATGCTGAGCTTGTAAAGAATAGATTAATATCTTAGGTCGGCTTATATAACAATTTTCTGCTACATAAGGATCATAGTATCTTGGTTGGACATTACCCCAAGTAGATAGTTGAGAAGGAAACTTAGCTGGACTTAATGACTCATCATACTTATAAAAGTTGTCTTCCTTTTCTATTTGAGCATGGAACAATTCCTTTACATCATTATAACCATATACATTATATATTCTTTTAGCTGCTGTATCTTCCCAATCTCTATTTGCTAAATTAACTTCTGATTCTACAAAGAAATCTAATATACCATTAGAATGAGAATACATGTATGCATATCTCATTGCAAATTTAGGATTAGGATCACCGTTACCAAAACCAGGAAGTAGAACGCTCGCGCCACAACTATTACTCCCTCTATCTAAATAAAATAAATCATTTGGTAAAAGGTTACCAATCCCAGGACCGTCAAATAAATTCTCAATTAAACTAGCTCCTCCAGATGCAATTACTCGCGCTATGGGGGATAAATCATAACGAATTGAGCTTAACCAATATCTTGGATAAGGTATATTTACATATGATGAATAATCAAAAGTTATATTATCGGGTTGACCTAATAAGTATTGTGAAAAAATAGGCATTATAACTTTTTCAGTATATCTAGTTATAAATACATCACCACTAAATATAGGGCTGCTAGAATACATATACTGATCAGGTAATTCAGAATTTAAATATTCTACACAACCACGCATAGGTATTTGTTTTATTCCATCTAACTGACCATACTGATTATCAAAATTAAATTTAAGCGCACCATAAAATGCAGAAATGGGTTTTTTTTGAGGAGTGGTGGGATTTTCTATATAACTAAAATTAGTATTTTCTTGACCGGGTAATGAAACATCTTCACTTTGTACTGCAATACCATTTGAATTTACACTACCCCCTATGACAAATCGCGATGTATCTTGAACTTCTGGATCCTGTAGTTCTTTGTCTAATGCAACAGCAACTGTAGATGGTCTAAATAAATTATTTATTTTATAATCTCCATTATTAAAAGTTTGGAATGATTGACCTAAATAATTTGAATCAGTGTTTTTAATTCTCCATAAACCATTATTTCTTTTTGAAAATTTATTAAAAAAACCATAAGAATTATATTTAAATACAAAATCTCTTTTTTCAATTAAATTATAAATAAGATCAATAATTTCATTTCCACCAATAGCAATATTAGTTTGATTCATTAACCCACGAACAGCGACTTTAAAAAGAACAGGTAATTTTGAATAACTTGTATTAGCCGTTTGGTTAATAGTAAATTCACCACTAACACCTGTTGGAAAAGCTGCTGCTGATACACCCACTCCTGACAAAGCTAGATCTAACCCATTTAAAGCAGTTCCGCCAAGGAATAAATCAGTTATAGATGCAGTACCAAAAGCATTTGCATATGTTTCCGTACCAACAGTAATAAGTGCTGATGCTGCTACTGATCCTGCTAAGTTTGATACATAATTAGCACCAAATGCACCAGTAGACAGACCAACACCAGAACCAAGTAATCCACCTGAAGCCCAATCATTTCCTCCAGCACTAAAATCTGCTTTACCACCACTTCTTTGTTGCGATGTTTCACCTTGTACTTGTGCTATAGCATAACCTAATCCAATAATAGCACCAACAATAGCAGAAGAATTTCTAATTAATTTAAATTGTGGGTGATCTTCTGATGGTATAAATTGCCCACTTGACTTTCCACTTACATCTCCATAAATTCTAGTTTCATAAGCATTTAAAAATGGATTTGTAAACATCAAATCTGGAGAAGAAAATGTAAATACTTTTTTAGAATATCCATTTAAAGGCTTAAATGTATTTATAGAATTAGTAAAACCATCACAACCATCTGTTAAATGAGCTGAATTCTCCTCACCATCATGAAAATACACATCGGGTCTTAAATCATTATATGGATAATTAGGATATAGACCCTGTACAGTACCTCCTATTAAATTCTCTTCATTAGGAATAGTATACTCCCTCATGTTTCTAAATATACCCTTTGCTAAAATAGACTTTGCCCCTAATCTTGACCCCCTTAATATTTCATACCCCACTACATTAGTGATGTATGTACCATCATTATTTTTAGGCTTACCTATATTAGTAAATTCTACACCTAATAAATTAATTAAATCTCCACTTGTAGTACTAATATGTAATGGTGAATTTGCTCCACCAATTTCTTCAGACGGCATCTTATGATGTCTAATTGGTTTACCACATAGGTCACCCCAAATATCTGGTCTATTAGTTGGGTATTTCTCTGAAGATTCCCAATATGCCATATTACCTCTAGCAATTACTAATGAGCCATCTTCTTGTACCTCTTGTAAGTTTTGTGAAGTAATTGATCCTGTATTCCAAATTTGAAAAACCTGATCTACACCTTCGTTAATTGTATTAGCTAAGGCATTAGCATTAACACTTTCTTCATTTTCAAATGCTTCAGCAGGAGCATAATACTCAGGCGCTCTTCCAGGAATGTGATATGAGGAAGATCTTTCTCCTGTATTATATATCCACCTTATAAAAAACGCATATTGTTCATCTCTTAAAAGTCCCAGTTTATTTCCTGCTAAAGAATAATAATTAGAATTCAATTGATTTACAACCCAATTAACTTTTATTTCATTTGCTATAGGTTGATAATTAAAATCAAATTGTTCTACGGGTCCCTGTCTTAAAAGCCAATCATTAACAACATACATTGCCTGTGATTTTTCATATGCAGGGCTTCTTTGTGGTATTAATTTTAAATCTATATTAATTAAAGCTGGGTCAATAAAATCTATATTAACATTTTGTGTTTCTGTACTATATAAACCAATTCGCTTTGCAAAAGTTTGACCTTGATTTCTAACTAATAATGCTACTTCATAATAATCATAATCTTTATCTAAATTAGATATTGCTACATCTAATGACCCAGATGTTCCCTCATGACTAAATAACGTTTGTATATTAGAAATTCCTATGTAGTCAGTTACTCTTTGTTCATTTTCTGTGTAGGCAATAAATACTTGATATGCACCATTTTTTAACATGCCCCCATCAACATTTCTAGATAATAATAAACATGGCGTATCAACTAAAGGTGCAAGTCTTATTTTCTCACAATTTAATTGTCTAGGTTCTATATCACTATATACAATGCATGGATCACCAGGAGCAGAAGAAATATATTGTTTCCAGGGTATATCATCAATGTTTAAACTTCTTGATGGATTATTTCCATCATCCCAATAAACTTCCCAAGTGCAATCAAAATTTTCTTTAGCAGCTCCAGTTATTAGATGTTTTTTATTAAATGCTAAACAAGAATCATTAACAAGAGTAGTATACTTACACTCACTATCATCAAACCGTCCTATTTCAGAATTAAAATTATCTGTAGAAAATACAACCCACTCATCTCCATATCTATGTATAGCACCAATAATAGTATAGGGTATAACCCCACATTGTAAATTTGCGGGTTCATTACCAATTACCCCCATATCTCCATCATTGGAATTATTAGCAGCATTACGTGCATTCCACCAACTTTGCTCTGGTTCCATAGACTGTGTAATATCTTTATTCATTCCTTTTATGAATGAATTTGTAATTACAGAACTACTAGTTAAATTATTTTTTTTTGCCATAATAAGTTAGTTCTATATTAACATGGGGAACCGGTGGTAGTAGTTGTAGATAATGTATTATTGCTACTGTTGGATGTTACAGCAGCTACTCTAGGGTTATAAGGAGCATGACTTAAAAACATATTATAATAGTTATGATATTGTGCCCTTCTATTCATAGTCCAAACCTTTCTCATTTCTGCAAAATTTGGAGTATTTACAAACGACAATGCATTATTTCTAGCAGATCTTAAACGTTGTTCAACTAGACCTAGCTGTTGAGTAACGCTTTCTCCCTGCCATATCATATTTTCTAATATTCTTTGTTTTATAGCATACTCATAATATTCATTGCAATAGGGTTGATCTAAAACTAATAAATCTCCATTAGGTGCTTCCATTGCACCTTGATAGCTTAAATAAACTTTCCCCGTTTTAAATGTTGTAATTAAAAAACCATCTACAACTTGAGCAATATCTTTGGCCTGTGCAGCCAATGAAGGACAAAAACAAACACTACCATTTACATCTTGAATTCTTAATTGCATCCAAGTACTAAATGTTCTAAATTGATTAGGACCAATTCGCTGGACTAACTGATAGCTATTTTTAGCATCACAAGTTTCAATTACACAAACATCTTTACATACTTTACCATCCTTACATGGAGCCACTTCTCCTGGTGCAGGAACATAGGGTACATCATTAAATGTTTCTATGTGAGTTCCTGATGGCATAGTTGCATTGATGGTATATTCCCCACATAAAAATGCATAATTTAAATATGCAAAATCCATTGGCAATTGTCCTCTACCATGTTCAATATCAATTATTACTTCTTTAGTTCTATGAATTCGTAAGCCAAGATCATAATTTACTCTTGTGGCAACTTTAATAAGTTGCGCGGGTTCAATCAATCCTTCTAAAGCATATGTAGAAAAATCAATGGAAATATCTTCCATTAATGAAGTGAACGTTCTATATTTATTTGATACACTCATTATCTATGAATATTAATTTTATTATCTGAATCTTCTGCTGGTATATTCATAGTATTCATCATCGAGTTTATTACTTGAGATTCAATTTCTGCAAATAAAGCTTCAGGAATATAAATAGGTTGCTTATATCTTGGAGTGCAATCATCTTTTGTATCACAATTCCACTTTGTTATATCTGAGTTCCAAACCCCCTCTACTTTAATTGCATCCCATTCAATATTTGGAGAATATATATATCCATCCAACCACCAAAAATATCTTGTTGTATTGTACTTAAATGACGTTGTTTTAGTCATAGAGGTATATGTGCCCGGCTGGGTAGCTTGAAGCTCCTGAGAGCCGTCTATAGAGCTTACAGTACGTATAAGGGGTCCCCAATAACCTTCAATCATAGAGGGCAACCTAACTTTTGATCTTTTAATTGTACATCCGCTTTGTATTCCTGAACATCCAGCTTCTATTTTATCTACATCTATTAATTCAATATATGGTAATGCTTTCCACACTGAATTAAATTTCATTAATTTATTAGCATAATCTTGCCGTCTCATTAATACCTGAGCAAACTTTTCTATTAGACTATAAATATATCTATCTGTAACAAATGCATCTTGAACCTCGGCTTTAACTTGGCCTCTAATTCTTGATACTGCTTCTGCTATTGTATGTGACATTTCTTTTATATTTCAAATTCATTATAATTTTTAAGAGCTTCTTTAGATTGTTCAGTATTATCATATAAATGAGCAACTCTATATTTATTTTTCATTACAAGATATTTAGTCCAACTTAATGGGTATTCCTTGGCAACTGCTCTTTTAAATTCTCTACATGCTACAAATCTCCATAACTCTCTATTTTTAAATCTATACTTTGTTGACCAGTTGGTATAAAAAATCTTGCCTAAATTGCCATCGGTTTCCCAATTTTTATTTTGCAATACTTTACCGTATTGATTAGATAATGCATAATTTGTATTAACTGTTTTTGCTGAAGGACACGTTCCTATAAACAAGTATCCCAGTGAATCAGGTAATTCTACACCATCTCTATATTCAATAACTGCTTTCCATAATCTTACATTATATATTTTAATTATTTTTTTTAACTTATCATTATCTATATTAGAGTATAAAGGTTTTTTATCTTTAAATTCTTTTATTGTTTCTTCATTTAACAAACCCATCTTTTTTTCTCTATATCTTGAGGCAGACAGATTAGGTTTTTTAAAATTGTTTATCATAGAGTTATATTTATAATTTACAAAAAAAACCCCACTTAATGAAATTTAAATGGAGTCTTTATAATGCTTGATAAGTTAATTCACAGATATTTCCTATAATAGGATGTTGAAGTTCTATTTTTCCGGATCTTCTGTTACCAACAAATTTATTATGATAGTGGTAATAATCAGTTTTACCTAAACTTGGTAAAGTCTTATGAATAAAACCTGTTGTTTCAGCAGTGGTCATATATTCCACTTTTCTTTCTGTGTGATAATGTCCTGTAAATAAAGTTCTATTAGTGGTATTACCCCACTGCTTGGGATATTCTGTTGCATATACCAAAGGAGTATTTTTACTTGGTCTATCTCCATGTTCAAATGCATTAAA
>ERZ888423.1500-NODE-1500-length-19901-cov-6.888391_pt1 | contig 19901 bp, 20 predicted proteins | sample MGYA00520523_ERZ888423 | MGnify/ENA primary metagenome ERZ888423 (study PRJEB32303, sample SAMEA104408611) | aquatic metagenome | biome: Brackish water; feature: Pelagic; material: water | place: Baltic Sea | collected 2014-06-08T10:24:00 | depth 30,27 m ...
ATTTGCGCGCTTTAGGCATGGCCATTGGTTTGGCAACTGACCCTAAAATTTTACTGTTAGACGAACCTTTTGCGGGCATGAATCATGATGAAACTATGCATATGGTGGCACTGGTACGTCGATTGCGCGACGAAAAAGGCGTAACAATTTTATTAGTTGAGCATGATATGCCTGCCGTCATGAAAATTTCTGATCGAATTGTGGTTATTAATTTTGGCGAGAAAATTGCAGAAGGTACACCACAAGAAATTCAGAATAACGAGAAAGTCATTGAAGCTTACTTAGGTTCTGAAGATGCAGCAATCGGAATGTAAATGATGACAACAATTCTTAGCTTTGAAAACGTCGAGCTTTATTACGATCATGTTTATGCCCTAAAGGGGGTATCAATTGAAGTCAGGCAAGGTGAGATCGTTGCTTTGATTGGTGCCAACGGTGCGGGAAAATCTTCAATTTTGCGAGCGATTACGGGTTTGTCTCGTATTAAGTCAGGTCAAATTTTTTACGAAGGCCAGCAGCTAGACAACACGCCAGCCGCCGAGATTGTGAATAAAGGTATTTCAATGGTGCCAGAAGGGCGTCGAGTTTTTCCTTATATGTCGGTTAAAGATAATCTATTGATGGGTGCTTTTAGTCGTAGAAATAAAGCAGAAATCGCACACTCCCTAGATAGCGTGCTCGAACGATTTCCGCGCTTACGCGAACGTTTCAAACAGCAAGCTAGTACGTTGTCAGGCGGCGAACAACAGATGATGGTGATTGGTCGGGCGCTTATGTCGAAACCTAAGCTATTACTGCTTGATGAGCCCAGTTTGGGTATTGCCCCTAAACTCGTACAAGACATTGCACGTTCAATCGTTGCCATTTCGCGTGATGAGTCAGTCAGCGTACTACTGGTTGAACAAAATAGTCGTATGGCACTATCGATTTCACAGCGCGCCTATGCTATGTCTACTGGCAAAGTTGTATTGTCTGGCGATTCTAAATCTTTGATTCATGATGATCGAATTAAAGCGGCTTACCTAGGGGCTGAAATTTAAATGATACGTATTTTAATTGTGAACCCTAACACGACACAGGTGATGACCGACAAAATCGCCGATGCAGCGAGGCAAGTGGCCAGTGCGGGTACTGAAATTATTGCAATCACCTCATCGCAAGGGCCAGCTTCCATTCAAGGCTATTTTGATGAGGCAATGAGTCTACCTGGTTTGCTGCAAGCCATTCAGCAAGCACCCGAACACGATGCCGTTGTGATAGCTTGCTTTGACGACACAGGGCTCGATGCAGCTCGTTGTTTGAGTGATAAGCCTGTTGTTGGCATTGGTGAGGCAGCATACAAAATGGCCAGTATGATTTCAAATAAATTTTCTGTGGTGACTACGCTTGCTCGGTCTGTGCCAGCCCTTGAACATAATTTACGCCGTTATGGCATGGGTCATTGCTGTGTTCGGGTTAGGTCTTCAGATGTCGCAGTGCTCGATCTTGAGCATGACAACCCAGAAGCTAAGGAAAAAATTGAAAGTGAAATATTGTTAGCGATAACAGACGACCGCGCCGAAGCCATTGTGCTGGGTTGTGCAGGCATGACTGACTTGGTAGCCTCACTATCAGCGCGTTTTGGTGTACCTGTGCTTGACGGTGTGGCGTGTGCTGTGGCTTTATGTGAAGGTATTGTGCGCATTGGCCTTAAAACGTCATCGGTTGGCGGGTACGCTACGGTGAAGTAAAAACCTATGTTGCATCATACTTAAACAACTGATCGCCACCCGCAGCATGTACTTGCGCATTAAATGACACAATGATGCGATCTTTTTCGCCTTCATAGGGCATCGCTTGATGCGGTAAATATGAGGGGAATACAACCAGTTTGCCAGGCTCTGGTGTGACGTCTAAGGTATTTTTCTGTAAGTAGGCATTGCCCATATCAACATGTGCACCGCCTAACCATTGCGTGTAAGGCCCATAAAAACGCGTAACTCCGTTTATATCGCCCAAAGTAGCGTGCTTGACCCTTTGTTTATGATCATCGCACTGAACGTAATAAACGCCTGACCAAGAGCAATTGCCATGGGTATGCACATCGTGAAAGGCCATGCCATTTTGAATTTGAAACCAACAGCCCATTAATTTTAATTGAAGGCTCATACGACCGGGTGGCCATACACCTGAGTTGGCATTCATCACTGTTTTCTGTAAGGCGTTGGCAATAAACGAAGTTAGCGATTGAAACTCAGGTAGTTGTATGCGTTCGAGCAAATTATCTTCGCTGGCATAAAAAGGCTTTTGTGATGTGGATGTGTCAGTCTGCTGTGTGTCATGGTCTGCGACAAAAGACTGCGCTAAATGTGTGACTCGCATCGCGTTAAAGGCACGGGCTAACGTTTCATTGATGTTTTGAGCATCTTCAATATGATGCATTTCAAGGGGAACGGGCCAATTAATTGTATTCATTCTTAGACAGTCAGAGTGGAAGTGATAGTAGGAGAGTCAAATCGCCAATTTATTCTAATTAGCAAAAGACAATCATGGTTAGGAAGTTGTTATGCGCCTGCTTTAAAATTAATGGGGCGTAAGTTTTCTTCTAAGTGCTAGGTAGGCTGGCTCAGCGTTGGCTTGATGGTGTGAACTGTCTGCATAAGCGTCATGCTGACTAGGTATGCAGTGTGAATCAGCATTTAGCGCCATTTCAGGTAAAGTCGCCGCAGGTAAGGTGCCTTTAGGCAGTGTTAAAGACCAACCTGTTTTTTGATTAAAATTTTCAATATCTTCGATGGTGTCAATATCAACCGTAAAGTGATCGTTTTGAACGTCAATGTAACTGACTAAATTTGGGTTTTGGTCAATGAATTTACGACAATACATATTTTTATCGTTGGCTAACATTTGTTCAACAGCGATTCTAGAAAAAATAATTGGGTTACCTCTTTGGCCTTCGAATCTGGGTATTAATATCTCACCGTTCAGCCGCTTTTTAAATGCTGCAATCAGACTCGTGATGTCTTCGGCATTAACCAAAGGTTGATCGCACAACATCATGATGACCGCATCATATTTAGTGCCAATTGCTTCAATACCTATACGTACAGAGCTCGGCTGCCCATTTTCAGGTGTTGGGTTACGAATAATTTGAACAGGGAATTGCTCAACTGATGGCTCAACCCGATCATGGTAGAACCCCGTTACAACAATCACTTCATCTACCCCTGCGCCACTGAGCGCAATTAAGTGTCGGTTGATGAGCGGAACACCTTGCAAATTTAATAACGCTTTAGGTTGGTTCCCCATACGGCTGCCTTGCCCTGCAGCGAGCAGAACGGCACCCACACTTAGACGTGAATAAAGACCACCACCTTGTTTTAATATACAGCCCATAATCATGCCTCTTACTTTTATGCTTGTATGAGCAATAGAATGATTGCCCAATCATGTCGTAACTTAATCATTGTTTATCGGTGAAACGGTGATGCTGAGTAACTGATTCGTTCAATTTGTTGAGGAGAAAAATGCCCTCGTTATGCTGCGTATGAATGAATGGCTTGACGTTTGCGTTTTAAGGTTAAGTCAACTAACCCCTCTAAACTGTTTAAATGACTAACGGCCATAAACCCTGAAATAAACTGTCTACTACCTTGTATAGCCAGTGACTGGGGCGCTTCAACCGTCGGGTGTAACCAGAATACATCGGCCCCCATTTGCTTGACTGATTGTAATACTTTGGGCAATTCTTCAGGGGGGTCAGTATCGTAGCCATCGCTTAATACAAATAACATATCACGACGCCCTAAACCTCGAATGCGTTGACCATTTGGGCCACGTTGACATTGCACTAAAAATTTCTGTAGGTTACTGGCAATGCGTGTGCCGCCACCAAACCCAAATGTGACTGAGTTTATTTTTTCTTGAACACGGCCACTGTTTTTCTTGAGTAAGGTGGTCACTTCAATGAGAGACGTATGAAAAACAAACACTCGAGCATTCATAATCTGGCAAAACGAGCGTGCCATTCGTAAAAAAAAGGGGGCGTGCGCTTCCATCGATTTACTCACATCAACCAGTATGAATACCTTAGGTAATACCGTTTTTCTTTTTTTGGTTTGTAGCTGAATCAGTTCACCTGCTGTGCCCATAGCATGTCGAATCGATTCACGTAAATCAATTTTGGTGGCGTGTGCACGATGCTGATAAGTTTGAATCAACTTTTTACGTAATTGGCTCTGCAGGGGGTAAATTAATCTGTCGAGTTGCGCACTATCATGGGGCAACCAGTCACCTAGGGGTTTTTCAGCCAGTGGGTCCACTCGGCTAGCGCCACCTTGAGCTTGGTCAGCACCTGATTCATCTTCACCAGATTGACCCTGTGCCAACCCGACGGTGCCTTGATTGGCTGAGGTGGGAACGCTTTCGCCTTTACTTTTAATTTCTAAAATCAGTTCAGGTAATGACTTACCTTGTTTTTTTTGTTGCGACGATTTAACTGTACCTTTGATTCGATGTGGGAACCAATAGGCATTGAAAAGTTCAGGGAAAAGTTGCCATTGTTTTTGTGATGACGATGCAATGCCACGCCAATATTTTTCGATTTTCTCGAAGTCTTGAATGCCGGCTAGGGTAGTGATTTTTACCATGGCTTGCAGTTCAGCCAAACCAATCACAAAACCATGGTCGCGCAGATAAACTACAAAATTTCGTATATTTTGATCTGGGTTTAATGTTCGTTCGAGGCTTTCGTTCACGGTGCTGTTAAGACGATTAGGTTCATGCATTAACGCTTTATGCACGCGAAGGCATCACGCCTGCATCAATACCGACACGCTGTTGCGATCCCATGAGTTTTGTCAGCACTTCATCAGAAATTTGCCATTGATCACTGCGCGTTTTTAGTAATGCGCTCAAGCTTTGCGCCAGTTCAGCAGGGTCTTGAGGCAAAGCCTTTAATTCGCGAGCACATAAAATTCTTATCCAATCAAGGGTTTCAGCAACGCCCGGTATTTTGTCGAGATCTTGTTTTCGTAATTGGTGGATAAACAAAACAGCTTGTTGAATTAAGTCTGCATTCGCTTGCGGGACAAGTGTTTGCACAATGGTCATTTCACGTGCCACGCTGGGGTAGTCAACATAGTGAAACAAGCAACGTCGACGCAGAGCATCTGATAAATCTCGTGTGCCGTTACTTGTTAAGATCACCAGTGGGTGACTCTTGGCTTGAATAGTGCCCAGTTCAGGCACTGAAATTTGAAACTCCCCTAACAGCTCTAACAGGTAGGCCTCAAAAGACTCGTCGGCACGATCAATTTCGTCAATTAGTAAAACGGCGGGTTGTTCAGAGGTAATGGCTTGCATGAGCGGTCTTTGTAGCAAAAACTCTTCGCTGAACAAGTCGTCACGTAAAGACGATTGACCCGACCCTTCCGCTTCTCGAAGACGTATCTCGAGTAGTTGACGACTGTAATTCCATTCGTAAACCGACTGGTTTAGATCTAAACTTTCGTGACACTGAAGACGAAACAAAGGGCGGTTAAGCGCGGTTGCAGCCGCTCGTGCGATGGCCGTTTTACCTACCCCAGCTTCTCCTTCCAGAAGAATAGGTCGATCAATGGTTAGACCCATCCAGACGATTTCTGCCAAACTGTTGTCAGCAATATAACCAGACTGAGCTAAGCGTTCAGAAATATCTTTGACGTTCATACATACTGCCTTTAATTCGGGTGTTGTTTGATAAAGCTGGGTGTGGCTTGTTGTTGAACGGTTATTTACCAACGAGTCTTGCGAAAAAGTTTTTAATCAGCATCCAGGCTATGGCTAAGCCGTTTAATTCACTTTGTAATTTTGGTGCCTCAGTGTTGGCTGCCGTGGTTTGGTGGTTCGATGACCCTGCATGAGAACTGCCTGTTTGACCTACAGCCGTCTCACCCTCTGAGCCTTGACCTACTGGGCTTAATGAAGCGCCCATTGCTTTGGCTTTGATGTCGAAGTTATTGGCGAATTGCTGCAAAATCATGTCAGACACAGAAGTCATCATGCGGCCACCAAACTGTGCAAATTTACCGTTCACAATCACAGAGGCTTTGCCCGTTAGGGTAACGTTATGCTCATCAACTTTAGTGATGGTGGCCGTTAAGTTCATTGACGCTGATGAACCGCTTCTATCAGCACCTTTGCCTAAAAGCTGAATTTGTTTAGTGGCTTCGTCAACGCCAAGCACTTCAATATCACCCGCGAAGGCGGCAGAAGCAGGCCCAACTTTAACTTTGACACTGCCTTTGTAGTGGGTGTCGTCAACTTGTTCAGTAATAGTGGCCCCTGGCATACAGGTTGCCAACTCAGTAATGTTAGACAGCACAAGCCAGCAAGCTTTTTCGTTCGCGGCAATAGGGTACTGCTTATCAATGGTGACTTCCATTACTTAATTCCTTTAATTTAAAAAAAATCAAACCGACTTGAACGTTTATTCAAATCGGTTTGAGTCGTGAAGCAAACTAGTTAATGTTCAAGTTGTTTTTCTTTAACTCTTTCCAAGTACGAAATGCGGTGTGCGGCATATCAATATGGGTCACACCCACGTGGGCAAACGCATCGACCATTGCTGCTGTAAAGGTTGGAATGCTGCCGACGTGTGGTGATTCAGCGACGCCTTTTGCACCGATGGGGTGATGAGGCGATGGCGTGACGGTGTGGTCTGTTTCCCAATGTGGGGTTTCAACCGCAGTGGGTATAAAGTAGTCCATCAATGAATTGCCCTGAATATTGCCTTGGGCATCAAATGACAATAACTGACCCATCGCCACAGCAAAGCCTTCTGTTAACCCGCCATGAATTTGACCTTCAATGATCATGGGGTTGATGCGAGTGCCACAATCATCTAAGGCATAGAAGCGTCTAATTTTGGTCTCGCCAGTCGAGCGATCAATGTCAACAACGGCTAAGTAAATGCCAAATGGGAAGGTAAAGTTGGGTGGGTCGTAGTAGTGAACGGCCTCGAGACCTGGCTCTAAACCTTCTGGTGGTTGGTGGTAAGCCGCCCATGAAATGTCTTTCATGGTTTTAAACTTGTCGTCGTTGCCTCTGACTTTGAAACGGTCAACTTCCCACTCAAGATCAGCTTCACTCACTTCTAGTAATGAGGCTGCAATTTTTTTCGCCTTGGCATGAATTTTTCTTGACGCCATCGCAATCGCTGCGCCGGCAACAGGGGTGGAACGTGAACCGTAAGTACCTAAACCATAAGGTGCAGTATTGGTGTCACCTTCTTCAACCTGAATCACTTCAGAAGAGATGCCAAGTTCTGTTGCAATGATTTGGGCATAGGTGGTTTGATGACCTTGACCTTGTGAAATGGTGCCCATTCTGGCGATTGCGCTACCAGTTGGGTCAACCCGAATCTCACATGAGTCAAACATGCCAATACCTAAAATATCGCAAATTTTACTTGGGCCTGCACCCACAACTTCGGTAAAGGTGACTAAACCGATACCCATCAAAGTTGGCGAGTTGGGGTCAGCACGCTTGGCTGCTTGTTCAGCACGTAAACCTTTGTAGTCGACCGCATCAAGCACTTGTGTGAGCGCTCTTTGGTAGTCGCCTGAGTCGTATTCAAAGCCAAAAGCTGAGGTGTAGGGGAACTGTTCTTTCTGTATAAAGTTCTTTTCACGAATTTCAGCTTTGTCCATATTGAGCTTTTGCGCCAACACGTCAACCATGCGCTCAATCAAATAAACGGCTTCGGTTACCCTAAAAGAACATCGATACGCTACGCCACCGGGGGCTTTGTTGGTGTAGACGCCTTTTACTGAGCAGTGTGCAGCAGGAATGTCGTATGAACCTGAGCAGATGTGAAAAAACCCTGCAGGGAATTTGCTGGGGTCAGCACAGGCGTCAAAGGCGCCATAGTCAGCAAGTACATTAACGCGTAAGCCCTGAATTTTGCCATCAGAGGTTGCGGCCAATTCACCACTCATGTGATAGTCACGTGCAAAGGCGGTTGAAGACAAGTTTTCAATACGGTCTTCAACCCACTTAACTGGGCGTCCTAGAACAATTGATGCCACGATTGCGCACACATAGCCGGGGTAAATGCCTACCTTGTTGCCAAAGCCACCGCCGATATCGGGCGAAATGATGCGTACTTTTGATTCAGGAATACCTGACAGCATCGATACAACCGTACGCACTACGTGAGGTGCCTGACTAGTAATGTATGTCGTGAGATCGCCTTTAATAGGGTCAAACGAAGCGACGCAGCCACATGTCTCGAGAGGGCAAGGGTGAACGCGTGGGTACATCATATCTTGCGATACGATGATGTCGGCCTTTTCAAAGGCGAGGTCAGCGGCAACTTTGTCGCCAGCTGTCCAGGTGAAGATTTCGTTGGGGTGATTGCGTTTGCCGTGCGCCCCTTCGGTTTTTCCAACCAAGTCTTCACGTAACACTGGGGCATCAGGTTTCAGCGCACTTAACGGGTCAATGACCACGTCAAGCTCTTCGTACTCAACCCAAACAGCTTCTTTGCCATCGGCGGCGGCGTAACGTGTTTCAGCAACCACGACGGCCACTTCTTGCATCTGAAAATGCACTTTTTCGTCGGCTAGAACAGCTGCCACGTCGCCCGCTAGGGTGGGCATCCAGTGCAGCTTAAGAGGCTTTAAGTCTTCTGCTGTCAGAACAGCTAAAACACCTGGTATTTTAAGCGCTTCTTCTTTGTGAATGGCTTTAATGCGAGCATGGGCAAGTGGCGAGCGTACGATGTCCATATAAACCATGTTGGGCATTTTAATGTCGTCAACATAGGTACCTTTGCCTTGAATAAAGCGGGCGTCTTCTTTGCGTAGGCGAGAGTCGCCCATGCCCATCAGCGCGGCTTCACGATCTTGTAAGGGTGCATTCATGTGATGTCTCCGTAACGTGTTGGTTAAGTAGCCTTAAGCTGCTGCAGTCGCTGTTTCTTGTAATTTTTTTGCGGCGTATTGCACGGCTTTGACAATATTTTGGTAGCCCGTACAGCGGCATAAATTGCCTGAAATACCTATACGTATTTCTTCCTCGGTAGGGTTTGGGTTTTCTTGCAATAAACGGTAGCTTCTTACTAACATGCCTGGGGTACAGTAACCGCATTGCAAACCATGTTCTTTATAGAAGCCTTCTTGCACGGCATGAAGTACGCCATTTTGCGCCAAACCTTCAACCGTTAAAATGTCGCTACCTTCGCATTGAACCGCCAAATGAGTACAAGATTTCACTGAATCACCGTCTATATCAACGGTACAGGCGCCACAGTGACCGGTTTCACAGCCAATGTGTGCACCCGTTAAATTCAGTTGCTCTCTTAAAAAGTGAATCAGTAGCGTACGATGCTCAACGGCCTCTTCAACTTTTTTACCGTTGATGTTCATGCTGACTAGAGTTTTACTCATGATGTGTGTCTCCGAATATGAGGTCAATTAACGTATTTGGCTTGCGGCATCGATTAACGCGCGTTTGGTCATAACACCAGCCATGGCAGTTTTGTATTCCGCATCACCGCGCAAATCCTCTGCTGGGTTGCATACAGCGGTTACAGCATCTACTACCTTATTTAGAAGCTCTTCAGACAAGGCTTGACCCATTAATAGATTTTCGGCTTCAGTTGCACGCAAGGCCGTATCGGCTACGTTAGTTAAGCCAATACGAACCATCGAAACTTTGTCGCCATCCATTTGTAAAACAATAGCGGCTGCTGCAGTTGCCCAATCACCTGTTTTACGCTTTAGCTTAAAGTAAGCTGTACCGGTGTTTGCGGGTAGCGGTGCAATATGTATTTCTGTCAAAATCTCGTTTTCTTTCAGATCTGTCATGTAGGTGCCATGAAAGAAATCTACCGCCTTGACTGATCGTTCGCCATCAGGGCCTGTCAGTAAAAAGGTCGCGTCTAAGGCCATCATGATCGCAGGGTGGTCGTTAGCTGGGTCGCCGTGCGCAATATCACCACCAATCGTGCCGCGGTTGCGAACTTGTGGGTCAGCAATGAGTTTGACAGCCTTGGGAATAAGGGACACTTTTTCTTTCAGTAAATCTGAATTAAGCAAGGCGCTTTCAACGGTCATAGCTCCAATTTTAATCATGCCAGCTTCTTCTTTGATACCTCTGAGCTGTTCGATTTTGTTCAAATCAATCAAGTGTGGTGGCTCGGCGAAGCGTAATTTCATCATTGGCAGTAGGCTGTGGCCACCGGCTAATATTTTGGCGTCTTCACCAAACTGATTGAGCAACGCAACGGCATCGTTTAATGTTTTGGGCGCATGGTATTCAAACTCTGGGGGAATCATTCGGGTCTCCTTTTATGACTCTGTCAGGTCGATTTAGTAAATACAATTTAGTTCTCTAAATAAATAATGTACAGAAGTAAACAACAACTGAATAGACATTATTATGAGTGCTAGGGTTTACGATGATGTCGATATATTAAACCTTGTGCGTATTAGGGTTAAAAGTGATTTGTTTTTTACGGTGTTGAGTATCGACAATTAGTTTTTTTATTATGAATATTTAGTTTTTAACTATTGGCATAACGAGACAACCGTTAATAAAATTGATTTTTACTTTAGTTGTTTTTTGAAATAAGCTGTAAGTAATAAAACAACATCAACCACTTCAAACATTAATAAGCTTATTATTTTGCAAAACACATTTATATTACGAAACACCAATGCATTAGTGACTTTTGTTTTGGTCACGGTAGTGGCCTTTACGCTTTTATATGTGAATTCTGCTGCAGCGCATGATTGGTGGAAAATTTTTATTGTGTCTCTATTTGCTGTAGCGGGTGGTTGTTATGTGTTGTCGCGATTAAGACCACAAGCTATGGGTTTGTCACCGCCTCATGTCATGTTGACATTGGGCTTTGGGGGCATGTTAATAGGCTTGTTTTTTGACTTTCAACGTACCCCTGTTGCCATTATTGCTTCTATTTGCGCGACCACACAAAATCTATCTTTTATTGATTCATTACGTTTACATATTTTACTCATGCCTTACATGCATGTCGGCATGCTAATAGGTGGGTTGGCGGCAATACCGAGTTTACGATTGTTGCGCCCCGAGTGTCGCAAGCTATGTTCGTTACTTACCCAGAATATTTTGTGTTCAGTCTGGATGCTACTTGGCATGACATTGGGTGCAGTGTTTTTTGTTCAGGTTTTTCAACAAAGCAGTGCCAGTAACTTAAGCCTAGGTGCCATGTTGGCAGGTATGTTTGTTGGAATGGTGTGGGGCATGGTGTTCAGTGTTTTTCTTTACCGCACCTATTTTAGGTGGCGTGACCAACAGTATGGTTGATTGCGGCGATTTGAAATAGTTTATGCAACGATTGTCTTCGGTTTTGCGCGTCTTTTTTAACGAAACGAAATGAATGAACTGACTTTACCTTTATTCATTAAGCTCAACTCATACGGTGAGATTAAATGTTAGAACGTAAAGGCCTAAATACACTTTTATTCTCATAGAAGCGTGACGATTCATTTAGGGCATCTACCCCCGGTACACCTAAAACAGGTACGGCAAAAAGATCTGATGGCTTTGTAAATATTTGGTTTAACCAGCGCTGGGCAAGTAAGGCATCAACAGTTTTGACGACTGTGCTGAGATCTGCGTCTGTTGTGTAGGCAGGGTGTGGCTGGTACAGCACCTTAGCAATCATGCCTGGGTAAGGGTTTAGCGTTTTTTCAAGTAAGGCGTGGCCGACTATGAGCAGGCGATGGGTTTGCCAAAGATGCCGATGTGTAACAAATGCGTTTTGCCAATCGTGGTCAATTAACCATTGCGCTAAACGTGGGTCAGGGCCAATAAGTACGGCACCACTTTCATCAAATAAAGTTGCCGTGTCTGAAATGCCGTTGCGTTGAAACGGGTCACTTATCTTGGGTTTATCGTGATGTTGAGCCAAAAAATTAATATCATTAAAATTAATATCACGATCGTTGTTTACTGCACGACCAACCTTTATGCGAGTGAACATAAATTGCGAACAATGAATATGGTTCAACGCTGACTTTAACTTTGGCCACGTTAACCAAGCGCATGCGTTTAGTAAATCGTGCCAGTTTTCAGCTCGTGTGGGCACCATTCCCGAATGAAAAATTTGAGACTCATAGGCGCGTTGACCTTTTGGGGCATCTTGCTCAGAGAATTGAATGGTTGTGTGCTGAGCATTCATAATTTCTTTTTTATGAGCCAAACTATTAAGCAAGCTTAACGTTGGCCAGATACTTCCCTCAAATTCATCGCAAGCAGACTCGAACCCAGCAAAGAGCGGGTGCTGGGCAAAATCAGGTTTCCAGATTTGAGGTGGGGTATGTTTAGGCATGGCAAGAATCAGATTGTAGAAAAAATCATTTCTTCCTATGATGAGTCGTTAGAATTTTTGATAATGTTAATGATTATATGAAATAGGGTATGGTCTGCAGATATGAATCAATTTGATATTGAACCACTCTATTATTTAAGCGACCATTATTCAGTGGTTGAGCGGGCGATTGAGTACATTTCTTCAAACTGCGTTGCCCAACCCAGTTTAGATGATGTGGCTCGTGAGGTTCAACTGAGCCCGTTTTACCTACAAAAAATATTTAAAGAATGGGTTGGTGTGTCACCTAAACAATTTTTACAATATTTAACTAAGCGCCATGTCTTAGAAAAAATATCTGCATCAAGTGACTTGTTGTTAGTCTCAAATTCATTAGGGCTCAGTCACCCCAGTCGTTTGCACGACTTAATGGTTATGTGTGAAGCCATGACGCCTGGCGAAATTAAGCTGGCTGGAAAAGGCTTAGACATTCGCTTTGGTTTAGGCGAGTCGCCTTTTGGTCAAGCCCTAATTGCTTGGACGTCGCGGGGGGTTTGTCATTTTGCTTTTGTAAATGCTGAGCTACAGAAAATGATAAATGAGCTCTATGCAAATTGGCCTCGTGCATTGTTTGTGCAAAATGATGTAGAGGCAAGAGAATGGTTAACTCAAATATTTCAGCAAAATAATCTTCATAAACAGCAAACTCGTGTTCATTTGCTGATTAAAGGTAGCAATTTTCAAATGAAAGTCTGGGAAGCTTTGATCAATATTGAAATGGGTCAAATTTATTCGTATCAACAGTTGGCTCAACAAGCGAATTGCCCGAGCGCTCAACGTGCAGTTGGTTCAGCTTTGGCTGCAAACTATATTGGTTATTTGATACCTTGCCATCGTGTGATTCGAGCGACCGGTGAGACAGGTCATTATCGGTGGGGTGATACACGCAAAAAGGCTTTACTGGCTTGGGAATCAGCGCAAATAGGTATCCATACCTAGGCTAGATGATTTGCTCTAGGGTGGCGTTGATCGTATGCGTAAACACAAGTATTATTCGGGCTAAGATTAATTAAGCTTAAGTCAGTCATGGAATCACAAATTACAATCGAATCTCGCGTCAAATCGCTTGAAGTGTCAACGCAGTATTCTCAAAAAGCAATGGATCGCATTGAAAAATCAATTGATCACTTAGCTTGCAACACCCAGAAATCAATTGACCACTTAGCTTGCAATACCCAGAAATCAATTGATCAGTTGGCTCACCATACTGAAAGGTCGTTTTGTCGGCTAACTCATACGGTTGATAAGTTAGCCGACCATACACAAAAATCGGTCGATCATTTAGATCAGTCAATACAACACGTTCGTCAAGACTTTGATCGTAAGTTTTGTTGGCTCTATGGGTTGCAAATTAGCACGATACTCACCTTAGCTGGCATACTGGCAAAAATGGCTAACATCTACTAGTTGCTATGTTTTCGGTTTTGCTTCGTGAAAGCTCAACCTCAACCGCGGGCATCACGGTATTGCATACCGCCGTCTATATCAATCACGGTGCCCGACAAATAGCCGGCTCGTTCAGAGCTCGCAAATACGACTAAGTCTGCCATCTCGCATGGTTCAGCCAGGCGACCAAAAGCTAGTTTGTGGGTTAAATCAAACCATTTTTCAGAGTCTCCAAGCTGCTTTTCAGCTTGAACGCGCATCAAGGTTTCAATTCGGTCAGTGCGGGTTTGTGAGGGGTTGATGCCCAAAATACGAACCCCTTGCTCGGTGCTGGCAGCACCCATAGCTTTTGTAAATGCAATCAATGCAGCATTGGCGACTGAACCACATATATACCCAGCGCGAGGTGCGGCCCCTGCCATTCCAATCACATTCACAATCACACCACTACCGCGTGCCTGCATGGCCGGTAAGCACTGACGCGTCATGTCAATGTACCCAAATAGTTTTAAGTCCCATGCTTTACGCCAGGCTGCATCGTCAATTGCAAATATATCGCCGCCGGGTATCGCACCCGCATTGTTCACCAAAATATCAATTGAACCCGATGCCTTAACTAACTCGGCTACGCCTGCTGAGTTTGATAAATCAGCTACAACCGTTTGAACTTCTGCACCCGAGGTCTCGCGTAAGTATTGTGCCGCTTGAATGAGTTGTGATTCGTTACGACCGTTTATCATGACATCACAACCTTCGTGACAGAATGACAACGCTATTTCAAGGCCAATGCCTTTTGACGCACCGGTGATGAGTACACGTTTATTTTTAAGCTGCAGATTCATGTTTCATTCCAAACTAAATGTTGAAGGTTGGTACTTATGCTGGCATTTATTCTTGTCATGATGCGGGTACTTGTTTAACGTACCACTCATAAATTTCGTGTGGTTTTAAGAAACAAACTTGTGGGCTTTGCATCAACAAATCAAGCATACTTTCAAATTCACCCAGCCGGTGAGGCACGCCCATCAAGTGGGGGTGCAAACCTATTGCAAGTACACGTGGGTGCGTGTTTGACTCGCGTTCAAAGAGCTTAAGTGTTCGGCTCGTGCGATCAAGAAACTGACCTGTCGCATGTTTTTCTATTGCATAAATAATTGAATCGTTTAATTCTAAGTTGTAAGGCATACTCAACAATGGGCCGTGACGGGTTTGCATCCAGTTCGGTAGGTCGTCAACGACCCAGTCAAAGACGTAGTCAATGCTGCAAGCTTTTAAAACATCAGGGGTGTCGAAGCTTTCTCTTAAACCTGGACTGAGCCAACCTTGTGGTTGTCTTCCAGTCAGGGCTTGTAAAGCATCTAAGCTTTGCTTCACAACAACCGCCTCATCGCCAGCTTGTTGAATAGACTTTTGATGCATGCCGTGACCAATAAACTCCCATTTGGCTTCATGCATAGCAACTGCTGCCGGCTCATAAGACTGCAACACACTCGCATTGATGCTAGTTGATGCGGGCAAGCCGCGTGAGGTAATGGCTTCAATTAACCGGGGCAACCCAGCTCGCATGCCGTAATCAGCCCATGAAAAGTTAGGGACATCAGGGACCGTTTCTTTGCCATGGGGTGGCGTAATAATGGTGCGAGGCATGGCTGTATCAAATTGCCAGTTTTCGACGTTTACAACCAAATGTACAATAATAGGCCCTTGATCATGGGGCTTAAGTATTGGGCCATCATTAGAAAAACGATAGGGTATGCGCGGGTTAGCCATGTGTTAAGTGATGAAGGTTAGCGTAAAAGGTTAGTGTCGAATTTGTAAAAGTATTTCACGTTTAAGTTGGTTAAAGGCTTCTGTTGTGGTGTCAGTAATCGTACGTGGTCTGGGTAAAGGCACCACAATTTTTTCTGCAATGCGCCCTGGGCGTGCAGACATGACATATATGTTGTCGGCTAAAAAAATAGCTTCATCAATATCGTGTGTGACAAAAATAATGGTGGGCTTCAATTGTTGCCAAACAGAGAGCAAAAGTTCTTGCATTGACAATCGAGTTTGCGCATCCAGTGCACCAAAGGGTTCGTCCATGAGTAATACACGAGAGCCTAACGTCAAAATGCGGGCAATGCCAACACGTTGACGCATGCCACCAGAAAGCTGTACCGGCAGATGTTTCTTAAAATCTGAGAGGCCAACTATTTTAAGCATTTCATTTGCTTTGTCTTCATATTCAGAGGCAGCAAGGCCTTTGGTTTTAGGACCAAAAATGACATTTTCCCAAACGTTCAGCCAAGGGAACAGAGCGGCCTCTTGAAACACCACGCCACGATCAGGGCCCGGAGCATCATGGCTTTCACCGTGCACCAATAGTTCACCAGAGCTCGCGTTTTCAAAGCTAGCTATCAAGTTGAGTAAGGTTGATTTGCCGCACCCAGAAGGTCCAAGCAGTGCAACCAACTCACCATCATTGACCGTTAGATCAATGCCTTCAAGCGCATGAACAGGTGGATCACCAAGGTATATTTTATGTAGATTTTGTATCTGAATTGCGGGCATGTAGACCTCAATGATTCTGTAAGAAACGCCATTTCAATGTGAAGCGTTCAATGCTGACGATTAAACGGTCAGTAATAAAGCCCATTAAACCAATTGACACCATGTCAGCTAATACGATGTCCATTCGGCCTACGTAGTAGGCATCCCATAAAACATAGCCCAAACCAGACTTTACGGCGACCATTTCAGACACGATGACCGCTGTCCATGAAATACCTAAACCAATTCGAAGACCCGTAAAAATATTAGGTAAGGCGGCTGGAAACACGACGCGTCGCAGTAATTGTGCACGACTCGCACCCATCATTAATGCGGCTCGTATTAAATTTCGATCGACATCGCGCGCGCCTTGTGTGGCGTTCACAACGATGGCGTAAAAGCCACCTAAAAAAATCAGAAAAATAGAACCCATGTCGCTGATGCCAAACAAGGCAATTGAAAAGGGTAACCATGCCGTGATAGGAATGGGCCTGAGACTTTGAATGAATGGGTCTAGAAATTGGGCAATTAATCGGCTCCAGCCAATTAACAAACCTAGCGGTACTGCTAAGATAGCGGCAAGTGAAAAACCTTGAAATACCCGCATGGTTGAGTACTGAACATTAGATAACCAAGTGCCCGAGTAGGCATTTAAGCCTAGGCCTACTTCGCCAAATATCCAGCCTTCCCAGCCTTTAATCACGGCAACGGGAGTCGGTAAAACACCTGCCATATTAGATAGGTTGCCTGCAAATTGCCAAATAATTAATACGATAATTGGTACGGTGATACCATATAAAAAAAATTTAAGACGCTTCATAAACCATTTCCTAGGGGGCTTGATCAAACCTGGTTAACGGTTCGATCAAGCCGTTTGCTTAATTAGCGCTTTGTAATTTCTGCTACGACAGATGTGTCAAAGAGTTCGATCATTTGATCTGAAACATTCTTGGGAACAATGCCTTGTTTGAAAGCTGCTTCAGACATACGTTGCATTTGACCGACATCAAGTACGCCACCTAAAGTAATGACGTTTGCTGAAGGGCCTGTAATTGTGACAGGTAAGCCTGTGTAAGCTGAATAATTTGCAGCAAATAAGGCGCTGTCAGCAGCAAGTTTGCGCTGTTCGTCCATGTAGACCCAAAGAAAGCGTTTGATGGCCTCGCGTTTGGTATCTAAAGCTTGGCGTGTTGCAGCGATCATACCTAACTCAGCCCCGACTGCTTTTGACTGGTTGTATGACAAGTCTTTTGCAAAATAGGCAAGACCCTCTGCAACAGCTTGGCTTTCAAAAGGCTCCCAAAGCACCATGGCATCAATATCGCCTCGACCCATAGCTTGTAAGAATGCCGTGCCACCACCTTGTACGTTAACTGCGGTGAATGAGTTGTACGGAATGCCTTTTTCAATGAGCGTCATGGCAAATTGGAACCAAACTGCCGAGCCAGGCGCAATGGCAATTTTCTTGCCGGCAATGTCAGCCCATTTTTCAATTTTGACACCTTTACGAACAACTAAATATTTAGGTGAACTGGCAACGCCGGTTATGCCAACTAAGTTTTTGCTACCTTGGGCGGCAGCGATAGCCAAGTCGAGGGGGCCAACCATCGTTAAATCGATGGTGTTTGACAACAAAGCAGTTCGTGCATCAGCGTAACGAACGAAATCTGCACGTTTCACTTCTACATTGAATTTTTTTAATCGTTCAGCCACATTCAATATGGGTGAAAGATGACCGACTTTAAGATAGCCAACGTTTAACTCAACCTTTTGAGGCAATGGCGCCGGTTCGGGTATGAGGTTCTGGGCAAATGCCAAGCTTGCTGAACAGGCAAGTACGGCAGCAGTGAGGGCTTTATACATTTTCATCTTTGTAACTCCTTCCAGGGTTGTAATGAACGTTATTGTGATTTTAAAAAAGAACTTAAAACAAAAAAACTTAAATGAATAACAAGCATGCGAATCGTTACTGACCTACAAACTTTGGGGGCCGCTTTTCTTTAAAGGCTTTGCGGCCTTCGGCATAATCTGAACTTTCGAAACAAGCCACTACCGCTTGATTGACTGAGCAGGCATCAGGGGCATGTTCGTCACCATAGATGTGACGCATGGCCAATTTGATAGATGAGAGCGTCATAGGTGCGAGTAGGGCAATTTTTTCAGCTTGTAAGAGGGCATGCGCGAAGACATCTTTTTCACAAGCATGAATCATGCCAATACTTAACGCCTCAGCGCTTTGATAAACACGCGCTGTTAAAAGTAGCTCATAGGTGTGGGCTGTACCGATGACGTGTTGCATACGTTTGATATTGTGCAAGCCATAGCCCAACCCTAGTTTAGCTGCGGGTAAGCAAATTCGAGTGGTGTCTGAACCCAAGCGTAAATCGCAACAGAGAGCAATGCCAAGCCCACCACCAAAACAGATGCCTGAAATTGCTGCAATAACAGGTTTTGTACACGTGCTAATCGCATTTTCAGCGTTTAAAACCGCTTCGTCATATGCCTTGACGTCTTCGGGTGTTTCTCGCAGTGTTGCAAACTCTGTAATGTCAGCACCCGATACAAATGCTTTTTCTCCTTCACCCCGAATGATCACAACCCGAGTGGTGTGATCGTTAGAAAGGTCATGCATGGTTTGTGCCAAGGCTTTCCACATACTTAATTGCATGGCATTAAACCGTTCGGGGTTGGAAATGGTAACGGTGGCAATGCCTTCAGGTGATTGCGTTGTTTTAATGGTGCCCAAAATTAAACCACCCCTTGTTCGTGTAAAGCCTGAATATCTGCTGGGTTAAAACCTAATGACTCCAGTACTTCATCGGTATGTTCGCCCCACCCTGGAGCCGGGCTAACAACCTTAGAAGGCGTGCGCGTTAAGGCCATGGGTTGATTAATGTAGTGCATATCTTTGTTGTAAACGTTGGGTAGGGTCGAGATCACGTTAAGGTGCTGAACTTGTGGGTCATTAATGAGTTCGGGTACCGAGTAAACAGGCCCTGCGGGAATGCCCATATCATTGAGTTGTTCGACCCAATGCTGAACAGTGTGTGTTTTAAATTCGATCGCTAACACTTTGTTGAGTCTTTCGCGATTTTTAACGCGAAGCTTTTCTGTAACAAACTCGGGGTCTTGATACCATTCAGGTTTGTTTAAAAGGTCACATAAACGAGTCCAATTTCCCTCGCCTGATGCCCCTAAATTAAAGACACCATCTGACGCTTCGAATAAACCCATGGGGCTACTGGTCGGGTGATCGTTGCCCACCTGTACGGGCACGTCGCCTTCGTTAAGATAGCGCGCAATTTGAAAGTCCATCATTGCGATTTGTGAATGCAACAATGAGGTTTGTACCCATTGACCTTTACCTGATGATTGACGTTCAATAACTGCAATCAAAATACCTAGGGCGGAATACAACCCAGCACTCATATCAGCGACCGCTAACCCTGCGCGAACAGGGCCTGACTCAGGGTGGCCAGTGACAGACATGAGGCCACCCATGCCTTGCATGATTTGATCAAACCCAGGTCGTTTAGAGTAAGGTCCATCTTGCCCATAGCCTGAAATACTTGCCAGAATGATGCGTGGGTTGACTGCAGCGAGTGATTCG
>ERZ888423.1501-NODE-1501-length-19896-cov-50.159468_pt1 | contig 19896 bp, 22 predicted proteins | sample MGYA00520523_ERZ888423 | MGnify/ENA primary metagenome ERZ888423 (study PRJEB32303, sample SAMEA104408611) | aquatic metagenome | biome: Brackish water; feature: Pelagic; material: water | place: Baltic Sea | collected 2014-06-08T10:24:00 | depth 30,27 m ...
CCCCGTGATCCCATGCGCCTGATCATTTCATTTGCCGCGCTGTTCTTGTCGGTCATGCTGTTGCAGCTTTCGACCGGGGGGGTGGGGCCGCTCGATGTGCTGTCGGGCACCCTGCTGGGTTTTACCAACGGGCAGATCGGGCTTTTGGGATCGGCGCATTTCGCGGGCTTTTTCATCGGGTGCTGGTGGGCGCCGCGCCTGATGGGCGAGGTGGGCCATTCTCGCGCCTTTGCAGCCTTTACCGCCATGGGCGCCATCGGGCTTTTGGCGCATATGATGGTTGTCGATCCCTATGCCTGGGCCTTGATGCGGGCGGCATCGGGGTTTTGCGTGGCGGGCTGCTACACGGTGATCGAGGCCTGGTTGCAGGCCAAGACCGACAACGCCAATCGCGGGCGCACCATGGGCACCTACCGGATGGTGGACACGGGCGGATCGCTGATCGCGCAGCTGATGATCGGCGTGTTGGAACCGGCCGCCTATGTTTCCTATAACCTGCTGGCGCTTTTGTGTTGTGCCGCGCTTTTGCCGCTGACGTTGACACGGTTGCCGCAGCCCGAGACCGGCCTGGCGCCGCGGCTGCGCCTTGGGCTGGCCTGGGGTCTGTCGCCCCTGGCGGTGGTGGGCGTGGTTGTATCGGGGGTGTCGGGGGCCAGTTTTCGCATGGTGGGCCCGCTTTACGGCACCCAAGTGGGCCTGAGCGCCGATCAGATCGGCCTGTTTCTGGCGGCCTATGTGCTGGGCGGGGCATTCGCACAATGGCCTGCGGGCTGGCTGGCCGACCGCTACGACCGCCGCCATGTGCTGGTCTGGTTCTCGGTCGCATCGATCCTGTCTTGTGGCATCACCGTTGCGCTGTCGGGGTTCGGGGTCTGGGGGGTATTCCTTGCGGCCTTGGTGTTTGGCGCCGCCACATTTCCGATCTATTCGATTGCGGCCGCCCATGCCCATGATTGGGCCGAAGATGCGCAGCGGGTGGAGCTTTCGGCCGCCCTGATGTTCGCCTATGCCTTGGGGGCCATTGCCGCGCCGGTCGCGACATCGGGGCTGATCAGCTATTTCGGCCCCTCGGCGCTGTTCGTTTTTGTCGCGCTGGCCCATGTGGGCTTGTTGATCTTTGGCTTGATCCGGATGCGCCACAGGCCGCCGGCCGATCAGCGTGGCCCGTATGTGTGGATACCGCGCACCTCCTTTCTGGTCGGGCGCATCTTTCGGCGCCCGCGCTGATCGGTCTTGATCCAGAACAAGGCGCCAAGCCGCGGGGCTGCTAGGCTGATCTGGTCCGTGCCATCACAGATCGGGGAGCACTCATGGATCTGCGCTTTGACGACAAAACCGCGATTGTGACAGGGGCTGCATCAGGCATCGGGCTGGCCATTGCGCATGCGCTCGCGGCCAGTGGCGCGCGTGTCGTGCTGGCTGATCTCGATCTCGACAAGACACAGGCCGCCGCGCGCGCCATCGGATATGGCGCCCGCGCCTTTGTGACCGATGTGACAAAACCCGATCAGGTCGCGGCGCTTGTGGCCTTTGCCCAGGCCGAAACCGGGGGCCTGCATCTGATGGTCAACAATGCCGGTATCGGCGGCCCGCTGGCGCCCTTGGGTGCCTATGCGCTGGAAGATTGGCACAAGGTGATCGATGTGAACCTGCATGGCGTGTTCTACGGCCTGCGCTACGCCATTCCCGCGATCAAATCTGCCGGGGGTGGGGCGATCGTCAATATCTCCTCGATCCTGGGCAGCGTGGGTTTTGCGGGTGCAGGGGCCTATGTGGCGGCAAAACATGCGCTGGTGGGTCTGACCAAGACCGCCGCACTCGATCATGCCGGCGATGGTATCCGTGTCAATGCCGTGGGGCCGGGCTTTATCCATACGCCTCTGGTGGATCAGGGGCTTGATCAGGATGCGCAAAAAGCACTTTCCGGGCAGCATGCGCTGGGCCGGATGGGCCAACCCGAAGAGGTCGCTTCGCTGGTCTGCTACCTGTTGTCGGATCACGCGTCGTTCATCACCGGCTCTTGCCATCTGGTCGATGGGGGCTACACGGCACAATAGCGGCTGCCCTCTGGCCTCTGGCCTCTGGCATCGTGCGGCGCTAAACGGGGTGAAAGCGCATCCCGGAGGCCATGATGGCACGCATTCTGATCACCTCGGCGATCCCCTATATCAACGGGATCAAGCATCTGGGCAATCTGGTGGGCAGCCAGTTGCCCGCCGATCTTTACGCCCGCTACATGCGCGCGCGCGGCGCCGAGGTGCTGTTTTTGTGCGCCACCGATGAACATGGCACGCCCGCCGAGCTTGCCGCCGCCAAGGCGGGCAAGCCCGTCGATCAGTATTGCGCGGAAATGTGGGCGGTTCAGGCGGAACTGGCGCAAGGGTTCCGGCTGTCCTTTGATCATTTCGGTCGGTCCTCCAGCCCGCAGAACCACCGCCTGACCCAGCATTTCGCGGGCCGTCTGGCCGATGCCGGCCTGATCCGCGAGGTCAGCGAGAAACAGGTCTATTCCAACGCCGACGGCCGTTTCCTGCCAGACCGCTACATCGAGGGGACCTGTCCAAATTGCGGCTATGACAAGGCGCGTGGCGATCAATGCGAAAACTGCACCAAGCAGCTTGACCCGACCGACCTGATCAACCCCCGCTCGGCGATCTCGGGTTCCACCGATCTGGAGGTGCGCGAGACCAAGCATCTGTACCTGCGCCAATCAGCGATGCGTGATGACCTGTCGGCATGGATCGACTCGAAGTCCGATTGGCCGGTCTTGACCACCTCGATTGCCAAGAAATGGCTCAATGACGGCGACGGGTTGCAAGATCGCGGCATCACGCGCGATCTGGATTGGGGCATTCCCGTCAAGAAGGGCGATCAGGATTGGCCGGGGATGGAGGGCAAGGTGTTCTACGTCTGGTTCGACGCCCCCATCGAATACATCGCCTGTGCGGCCGAATGGGTCGATGCGGGCAAGGGGGCGGATTGGGAACGCTGGTGGCGCACCGACAAGGGGGCCGAGGATGTCCGCTATGTCCAGTTCATGGGCAAGGACAACGTGCCGTTTCACACCCTGTCTTTCCCCGCGACGATTCTGGGGTCCGGTGAGCCGTGGAAGCTGGTCGATTACATCAAATCCTTCAACTATCTGAACTATGACGGCGGGCAGTTCAGCACCTCCCAAGGGCGCGGCGTGTTCATGGATCAGGCCTTGTCGATCCTGCCTGCCGATTACTGGCGCTGGTGGCTGCTCAGCCACGCGCCCGAAACCTCGGACAGCGAATTCACATGGGAGGCGTTCCAGCAGGATGTGAACAAGGATCTGGCCGATGTCCTGGGCAATTTCGTCAGCCGCATCACCAAATTCTGCCGCGCCAAATTCGGTGAGGTCGTGCCAGACGGCGGCGACTACGGCCCGCAAGAGATCGCGCTTGTCGCCGATCTTCAGGCGCGGCTGACACGCTATCAGGCGCATATGGAGGCCATCGAGATCCGCAAGGCGGCCGCCGAATTGCGCGCGATCTGGGTGGTGGGCAATGAATATCTGCAATCGGCCGGACCTTGGACCATTTACAAGGATGATCCCGACCGTGCCGCCGCCATCACGCGGCTCGCGCTGAACCTGATCCCCTTTTATGCGGGGCTTTCGGCGCCCTTCATCCCCGATGCGGCCGCCAGCATGGCCGGCGCGATGGGGGTGGATGTCGCATGGCCCGAGAGCGCCGAAACGGCGCTGTCGGCCTTGCCCCCCGGCCATGCCTTCCGCGTGCCCGAGGTGATGTTCGCCAAGATCGATGACGACACGCGCGCCGAATGGGCCCGCCGCTTTGCCGGCGTCAGATCCTGATCGAAAGGGCAAAAAGGGGGGCCAGCCCCCCGTCGCGTGCCGCGACTCCCCCCGGAGTATTTTCGAAGCAAAGAGGGCCCTTAACGTTTCGTTAACCGGTCGCGCGGCAAGATGGTGCCGCGGTACAGGCTGGAGAGCCGATGACCGCAAGCGAAGATGGCGCGTCCTCTGCCCCGAAGCCGCAAGGATAGGGGTGGAGGACAAGCTGCACATCTTTGCTTTCCAAATACTCTCGCCGAAGGCGTCCCCCGGTCGCCATCGGCCAAGGACCTCGGGTCTTTTGCACGGCGGACCGGCCGGGCCAGGCGGGCGCGGCGTTCACTCTGCCACGACCCGGCGCAGATCCCGCAGGTGCGCGGCCACCGCATTGTCCGATACGCTCGCCTCGCGCACCAGCCAGTCGAAATGTTGGCTGAGCGTGCGCACCCGGTCACGGTCGCGAAAGGCGATGAAGTGCTGGCCCAGATAGATCACCGCCATCTTGGGCCCGAAGACTGTCACGGGCGCCGACCACACCAGGCGCGCATCGAACAGGAAAATCCGCAAGCTGGGGTAGAACTGATCATAGACCTCGCACAGCCAATCGAGTTGCGCGCGACGGATATCGGCATCAAGGCCGGCATAATAGCCTTCGGCGCGCGCGAAGCTTTCCAATTCATGCAGCGCGATGGCAATCTCGTAATCGCTTTCGCTCAGCCGCATCCAATCCAGCCGCTCGGCCGCCGCATCGATGGCGGCATCCGGTCTGCGGTGGGTGAGGGGCGCATATTCCCAGCGCAGCATCGCGTTGGTCTTGAGCATGTCGGGCAGCGTCGCGGGGACGTGGCGGATCTTGTAGCCTTCGGCTTCGCGGTGCCAGGCAAAGATCTGATCGTCAAGGCCGGTCGCCCGCCCGGTTTCCGAGATCGACAGCGAACTGTCGAGCAGCGCGCCCGCCTGTTCAGGGCGGTTGGTCAGCCCCAATAGCCAATCGGCAGAGACATCGAGCGCCTGCGCGCAGGCGGCCACGACATGGCCCCCGGGCATGCGCGTGTCGCCCGGCGCCAGCATCTGGGTGATGCTTGAACGATCCACCCCCACAGCGCGCGCCAGTACCGCCCGGCTTTTGCCCGTGGCCATCAGGGCGATGGCCAACCGGTCGCGAAAGGTCGCGGCAACACGGCGCTTGTCGATGAAACTCTCCATTGTTTTGTATTCTCAACATTGTTGCATTTTTGGAGAGAAAACCCTGACTGCGCGCCCGGCGCAAGATCCCATAGACATGGGCCGCCGGATTGATCCGGTGCAACGGATCGAGGGGGCCCATGCGGGTCGAATGGCCGACGCTGGCATTGATCGCGGCAAGCTACGGGCTGTTGATGATCTGTTTGTTCTGGGTGCCCATGGCCAGCTTGGGTCTGGCGGTGGCGATCTTGATCCCGGTGATCGCGCTGCAATCCTCGCTTCAGCACGAGGTCTTGCATGGGGATCCTTTTGCCCGTCGCTGGCTGGGCGAGATGCTGGTCTTTCCGGCCTTCAATCTGTTTGTGCCTTATCTGCGGTTTCGCGACACGCATCTGGCCCATCATCAAGATGCCAATCTGACCGATCCCTATGATGATCCGGAAACGAATTATCTTGATCCGGTGGTCTGGTCGCGGCTGACGGGGTGGCGGCAAGCGCTTCTGAACGCCAACAACACGCTTTCGGGCCGCATGATCCTGGGCCCGATCATCGGTCAGATCGCGTTCATGGCCGCTGATTGGCGCGCGATCCGTGCGGGCGATCGGGCGGTGTTGTGGGGCTGGCTTTGGCACATCCCGGTCACGGCCGCGCTTGTGGGTTTGGTCATCGCATCGCCAATGCCGTTCTGGGCCTATCTGTTGGCCTGTTATGGCGGGCTTGCGGTGCTCAAGATCCGCACCTTTCTGGAACATCAAGCCCATGCGCGCGCTTCCGGGCGCACCGCCGTGATCGAGGATCGCGGCCTGCTGGCCTTTCTTTTTCTCAACAACAATCTGCATGTCGTTCATCACATGCATCCGCGCCTGCCATGGTATCGGCTGCCCGCGCTTTACCGGGCCAATCGCGACCGCTACCTGACGCGCAATGGCGGCTATGCCTATGCCAGCTACGCCGAGGTTGCCCGCCGCCATCTGTGGCGTGCCAAGGAACCCGTGCCCCATCCGCTCTATCGCGCGCCGGCCGAGCGTCGGAATTGAATTGCAGGCCCCGCGCAGAGCGCGCATCTGAGGGGGCATGCCGGTCTGGATCCTTGCAACATTTTTTGCCGCCTTCATGCAGAACCTGCGGTTTCTGCTGCAACGGCATTTGCGGGTCACGACCTTGTCGACCATGGGGGCGACATGGGCGCGCTTTGCCTTTGCCACGCCCTTTGTCGCGCTGTTTCTCGGGCTGTGGCTTGCACTGACGGGGCAAGCCATGCCTGCGCCCATGGCCGTGTTCTGGGCCTATGCGGTGGGCGGGGCCATGGCACAGATGCTGGCCACGGCCTGTGTTGTGGCGCTGTTTGGGCGGCGCAATTTCGCCGTGGGTGTAACGCTGTCGAAGACCGAGGTGATCTTGACGGCGCTGATCGGTCTGATCGTGCTGGGCGAGGCGGTGTCGATGCCTGTGCTGATGGCCATCATGCTGGGCTTTGTCGCCGTGATCTTGCTGTCCGATCCGCCTGAAAGCCCGATCGCCTTGCCCTGGCACGCGCGTCTTTTCAACGCTGCATCGGGCTATGGGCTGATGTCGGGGCTGTTGTTCGGCGTCTCGGCGGTGTGTTATCGGGGCGCGACGCTGAGCTTGACGGGCGGCGATGAGGTGCTGCGTGCCGCAACAGCCCTCATGACCGCGACTAGCGTGCAGACCGTTGCGCTGGGGCTTTGGCTGGTCTGGCGCGACCGGTCCGAAATCGGGCGGGTCTTTGCCTCATGGCGGGTTTCGGGGCTGGTGGGGTTGACATCGACGCTGAGCAGCTTGGGGTGGTTCACCGCCTTTGCCTTGCAGACGGCGGCCTATGTCAAGGCATTGGGTCAGATCGAGCTGGTCTTTACCTTTCTGTTTTCGGCGCTCTGGCTGCGCGAACGCTCCAGCCGAAAGGAAATCGCCGGTTTTTCCCTGCTGATCATCTCGCTGGTCCTGATCTTGTCGGGGTCTTGGCTGTGATCACGATCGCACTGTCCATCGCGGCTGATCTTTGGCCCGTGGCGCTGGCCGCTGTGGGCAAGCTTGTGCTGTTTCCGCTGGTCATTCTTGGGTGTGCGATGGCCCTTGGGTTGCCACCGCTGACCGCACGGGTCGCGCTGATCCATGGCGCGCTGCCCACCGGGGTGGCCGCCTATACGCTGGCCCGTCAGCTTGGGGGCGATGCACCCTTGATGGCCGCGATGATCACGGTGCAGACGCTTTTGGCCTTTGCGATGATGCCACTCTGGCTGTCCTTGGGCGCAAGGATTTTCGGGCTTTAATGCGCCCTGCAGATCGGCCCGCCAAGGGCGGCACGCCTCAAAGCCGCGAAAACCGGCTGACCTCGGTGCGGTTGTCGTAGAACGGCACGCCGGGCGGCCTGCGGCCTGTGATCAGGGCGGAAAGCTCGGCCAGCACGACCTCGGTGATGAAGGGCATGTCATAGCTGCGCACCTCATCGAGCGGCACCCAGTGGAGATGCCCCAATTCATCCTCGGCGCGGCTGAAATCATCGGGATCGTTGCGCAGCGCTTTGGCGTCGACCAGAAAAAAGCGCGCATCGAACCGGCGCGGGCGACCGGGCGGTGTGATCGCGCGGAACACAAAACGCGCATCCGTTCCATCGGGCAGATGCCCGGTGCCCAAATAGCCCCGCCATCCCTGTGGCGCGGTCATGGTTGTGGCCGTCGGGTGGGGCGCGCCGATCAACAGGCCCGTTTCTTCCCACAACTCGCGCGTGGCCGCCGCGATCAGCGTGGCGGCGGGCAGGGCGCTGTCATTGACCAGCGCCGCCGCGCAGTCGGGCCGTGGCGGGGCCGCCAGCGGGATGGTGGCATCGACCCCATCCACCGCGCCGCCGGGAAAGACGAACTTGGACGGCATGAATGCCGCATCCGTGCCGCGCTGGCCCATCAAGACGCGCGGCCGCGTGGCGGCATCGCGCAAGACGATGACCGTTGCGGCATCGCGAAGGGCGCTTTTGTCGGTCAAAACCCATGCATCCTTTTGGCCCATTGTATCCCGACGATCAGCCCCTTGAAGCGCGGCAACAGATAAAGCGCCATCGCAACCACCCCCAGCGAGAACACCACCGCCATCACCCAAGGGTCCGGTCGCAACAGATCATAGGTGAGCAATTGCAGCGTGCCCATCACCTTGGCCGTCAGCAGGATCGACAGATAGGCAGGACCGTCATCGGCGCGTGCATGGCTCAGATCCTCGCCACAGGCGGGACAGGCGGGCGCCAGCCTCAGATAGCCCTGAAACAGCCGGCCCTTGCCGCAGTTGGGGCAGCAACGGCGCAATCCACGCAAAATCGCGGGCAGGGCGGGCCGTTCGGGCGGGCCGGGCCGGAATTCGGGGCGAAGGGTGGGGTCGTCAAAGCTCATGCACCGCTAGATGCGGCGCCCGGGCTGCGCCGTCCAGTGCGCTGTCGTCGCGGCTTGCGAAAATTTTCGCGACGGAAATCGCGGCCGCGCGCGTGAAACACGCATTGAGACACCCACAAACAGGAGACCCGCAGATGTCCATGATCAAATTCCCCACCCTCGCCCTGCTCGTTCCGCTGGCCTTGGCCGCCCCCGCTTGGGCTGATCCGGGGCTGGGCGGCCGCATGGGATTGTTGCAGATGGATCGCGACGGCGATGGTGCGATCACCCGCGACGAGATGCAGGCGGGCCCCGCAGGCATGTTTGCCGCCGCCGATACCGATGGTGACGGGCGGATATCGCGCGCCGAATTGCTTGCCGCCGCCGCGCAGCGCGCCGAAGCCGGGATCGACCGGATGCTTGCGCAAGCCGACAGCGACGGGGATGGTGCGCTCAGCAAGGCCGAGATCGACGCGATGCAAGACACCCGCCGCACCGCCCGGATGAACCGGCTGTTCGATCGCCTTGACGCCGACGCGGATGGCCGCCTGAGCGCCGAAGAGCTTGAGGCCGCGCAAGACAGCATGCGGGAGGGCCGGGGTCATGGTGATGGTCGTGGTGACCGCCGGGGTCATGGCTTTTGGCGCGGCTGAGATGCGGGGGTGCGCGCGGCGCGATTGCGCGCCGTGCATTCCCATTGGAACACCGGGGCGGTATCTTGACCCATGATCGGCGATCCGCCCGCATATGCTGCGCTGTCCGATGGGGCGCTGATGGTCCTTTTTGCCAATGGCGATCCGGGCGCGTCCCGGGTTTTGGCGGCCCGGCTCTTGCCGCGTGCGCTACGCCACGCCGCCCGTGTGCTGGGTGACCGGGCCGAGGCCGAGGATGTGGCGCAAGAGGCGATGCTGAGGCTCTGGCGTGCGGCGGCGGGATGGCAGCAAGATGGGGCGGCACAGCCTGCGACATGGCTTTATCGGGTGGTGGCCAATCTGTGCACGGATCGGTTGCGCAGATCGGGCCGGACCGCGTCGCTTGAAGATGCGGATCTGGCTCGGGATGGCCAGCCCGGGGTCGAGGACAGGCTGATCGAAAAGGGGCGGATGGCGGCGCTTGATGCGGCACTGGCGCATTTGCCGGACCGCCAGCGACAGGCGGTGGTGTTGCGCCATATCGAAGGCCTGTCCAACCCCGAGATCGCCGCGATATTGGATCTGGGCGTGGAGGCTGTCGAAAGCCTGACCGCCCGTGGCAAGCGCGCGCTGGCGCAGGCATTGGCCAACAGCAAGGAGGCCCTGGGCTATGACGATGGACCATGATGATGACAGGCTGGCGCCCTATCTGGCCGCCGCGCGCGGGGGCGGGGCGGTGTCGGATGCGCTGATGGCGCGGGTTTTGGCGGATGCCGCCCGGGTGCAGGCAACACAGCCAAGCCTGACGCCCGCACGCCCCGACACGGCGCGCGGTGCATCTTTGCTTGCGGTTGTGCAGGCGGCCCTTGGCGGCTGGCGCGGCCTGACGGGTGTGACGCTGGCGGGGGTGACAGGGCTTGCCCTTGGGTTCTTGGCGCCCGATGTCGTCGATGGCCTGACGGGTGGCCAGATCGGGGTCTGGTCCGGCACCAGCGGCGCATTGCCCGAGATCGGCCTGTTGTGGGAGGAGGGGGGCGATGTCTGACCCGATCACTGTTTCGACGGAACCCAAGCGCGGCGCGCGCGCGCTCAAGATCGCGCTGGCCCTGTCGCTGGCGGTCAATCTGGCGATTGCCGGCCTTGTCGCGGGGGCGATGATCGCGGGCGGCCCACAGGGGCGCGGCACCGATGGGCATCTCAGATCGCTGGGATTGGGCGCCTTTGCCATGGCCTTGTCGCGCGAGGATCGGGCGGGATTTGCCGCGCGCATCGACCGCGCGGCGCTGCGGGCCGAACGACGGGCCTTGGGCGAAGCTCTGGTCGCGCTGCGTCAGGTCCTGGGGACCGAACCCTTTGACCGGGCCGCGGCCGAGGCGGCGCTGCGCCGGACGCGCGGGGCGGCCGAGGCGCTGCAAGGGATCGGTCACAACGCCATTCTCGATCAGATCGACCAGATGGATGCCGCCCAGCGTGCCGCCTTGGCCCTGCGGCTTGATCGGGCCTTGCGGCGCATGGGGGGGCGCGGCCCGGACGGTTGAGCGCGCGGCCGCGGTGTCAGGCGGCGCTGCGGGGTGCGACCGTGACCTGATCGCGGCCATGCGACTTGGCACCATACAAGGCCACATCGGCGCGGTCGATCAGGCTTTGCGCCGTTTCGCCGCTGCCCGGGGCCGACAGCGCCAAACCGATGCTGATTGTCACCCTCAGGGGCGGGGTTTCACCGCCGACAGACAGCTTTTGGTCCGATATCGCCACCCGCAGCCGTTCGGCACACTCAAGCGCCACGGCGCGGTCGCTTTCGGCCAGTGCCACCATGAATTCCTCGCCACCGATGCGCGCGATCAGGTCGGTGCTGCGCAATTCCGCCCGCAGCCGCCGCGCCACAAGGTTCAGCACCTTGTCGCCAACCGGATGACCATGGGTATCGTTGATTCGTTTGAAATGATCGATATCGAGCAGCATCACCGCCACCCCGCGACCGGCCTGCGCGATCATGCGGTCCAGTTGGAACATGGCATAGCGGCGGTTGTGCAGCCCCGTCAGGCTGTCGGTCACCGCCATTTCCAGCCCGGCCTCGACCGAGGCGCGCAGCCGGTCGGCCTGACGCTTGCGCACCATCTGCGCGCGGATCCGCAGCGCCAGCTCTTGCGCATCGAAGCTGTCATACAAGATGTCATGCGCCCCCAGATCCAGCGCGATCGCCGCGCGTTCGCTGTCACCCTCGGGCAAGATCATGATGCTGGCGGCATTGCGTGTGCCCGGGCGCGAGCGCAGGTCGGACAACAGGCGCAACCCTTCGTTGCGCTGTGACAGATCGGCGGCGATCACGAAGATATCGGGCGCATCGGTGTCATCGGCGCCAAAACCCGTCAGCGCGGCATCGCGCGGCAAGATCGACACCTCGCCCCCCAGCCGGTCATCCAGTGCCGTTTTCCACAGCACCGCACCCTTGGGCCCCGGCGCAATCAGCGCGATCCGCCCCGGCTTTTCCGGCGCGCCATAGCCAGAGGTGGCTTCGGCAAAGCCAAGCGCGGGCTCGCCCCGGCGGCGCAATTCGCGTGCCGTGTCGCGCGCGCGCAAGAGCGAGCGCACCCGCGCCAAAAGCGTCACCTCATCCACCGGCTTGGTCAGGAAATCATCCGCGCCCGCCTCAAGCCCGGCCATCTTGCTTTCGCGGTCGGCCAGCGCCGTGATCAAGATCACGGGAATATCGGCGGTATCGGCATCGGATTTGAGCTGTCGACAAACATCCAGACCCGACATGTCCGGCATCAAGACATCGAGCAAGATAAGATCAGGAAGCAGCTGGCGCGCGGCGAACAGCGCCGCTGCCCCACAGTCAGCTTGGTCAACGTCATAGCAGGCAGATGCCAGCTTGACCTTCATAACGATGCGGTTCGTGGCCACATCGTCTACGACCAGAATTCGCCCTGTCATGCGCGCCTCTCACCGAATACTCGAATTACACGTACATATCATCTGGGCAGCGGAACCAGATACACTGTAACCTGCTTGTGATCGTGAATGGTTAACAAACTCTTTAGCCCGGGAACGGAACTTGTGGATGAAGCAAGAAATCGCTGAAACGCGGGCCGTGGTCATCTTGGCCTGGTTGGCCGGGCAGGAGGATCTGTTTCCGGTCTTTCTGGGGGCGACCGGCGCGACCGAGGCTGATCTGCGGGAACGGGCGGGTGATCCGGAATTTCTGGCCTCGGTGGTGGATTTCTTGCTGCTTGACGATCAGTGGGTCATTGGCTGTGCGACCGATCAGGGATGGCGCCCCGAAGAGGTCATGGTGATCCGTGCCGCTTTGCCGGGGGGCGATCTGCCTGCCTGGACGTGATCGTCCGGCCAGTGGGCTCAGGGGTGTTCGTCACGCGTCAACCTGGCCAGCAGATCCAGCAACGTGGCCAGCTCATCCAAGGTCAGCTTGTTGTGAAAATGCTGGGCCGTGTCGCGGCACATGGGCAGGGCTGCACGATACTTGGTCAGACCCTGTTCGGTCAGGCGAACCTCGGTGGTGCGGCGATCATCGCGCCCCATCTCGCGCTCGATCAAGCCTGCGGTTTCCAGTTGCCGCAGCGCGCGCGACGTCGCCGTGCGGTCAATGCCGATGAAATCCGCAATCTCGGAGGGGTTCTTTTTCAATTCATCGACGACCGCAACCAGAACACACCATTCCACCCGCGTCAGACCGAACCGGCGCAAAACCGTTTCCACCCGCCGCTCCACCAGCCGTGCGGAGCGGGTAATGTGGTGGGCCGCACTGTCGTGCAGGCCGAACTTTTGTTCTGTGCCGTCCATTCTGATCATGGTCTATAAAAGGCAGCAGTCAGTCTGTCACGCGGTTTTGCAATTGCATGACAGAAGCAAGTGGGGATCGTGGATTGGCACAGGGGCATCGCATGATTGCAGGATTGTTGTTCGACAAGGACGGAACGCTGTTTGATTTCCAGCGCAGCTGGGGGGAATGGGCGCATGGTCTGGTTTCGGATTTGGCCCAAGGTGATGCCGCCCGCTTTGCGAATGTGGCCGCAGCCCTTGGATATGATCCTGAAAACAGGGTCTTTTTGCCTGACAGCCTGTCCATTGCGGGCACTGCGCGCGACCAGGCTCGGGCGATTGCCCCCTTTATGCCCGATCGCGACACGGCCGCGTTGGAAATCCGGCTTGCGCAGGCCGCACGCAGCGCACGCATGGTGCCGGCCGTGCCGCTCAGACCCTTGATGACCCAGTTCATGGCGGGCGGAATAGCCTTGGGTGTTGCCACCAACGATGCCGAAACGGCGGCACGGAAACAGCTGGAAGTCGCGCAGATCATTGATGTTTTTCAGTATATCGCCGGATATGATTCGGGTCATGGCGCCAAGCCCCATCCGGGCATGTGCACGGGCTTTGCCCGCGCCTTGGATCTGGACCCGCGCGCCTGCGTCATGGTGGGTGACAGCCGCCATGATCTGGAGGCCGGCCGCGCCGCCGGGATGCGGGTGGTGGCCGTTCTGACCGGCGTGGCCCGCGCCGCGGATCTGGCCCCCCATGCCGATGTGGTGCTGCCCGATATCGGCGCCTTGCCCGCCTGGATCGCAGCGCAGACCTGATCATCGGGGCGGGGTCGGGCCGCATCGCGAAAATGCGACGGCGCATGTCGGAGACGGGCGATCCAGCCCCTTGCCGATGCGGTTGTCTGGGCCGCGAACCCGCAGACGACCGCGCCGGATGGCGCGAGGAAGGCCCGATCCGATGACCGATGACACCGCCACCCGCCGCCGCCGTTCGGGCGGCCGCGCGGCCAATGCCGCCCGCAGCACGGCCCATGCGATCGACCAGATGCCATGGCGGGTGCCGGTCAATCTTGACCGCCCGACCGAACCCATGCCGCCCGAAGGCGTGCAGGCCATCCATGATGGCGCGATGCGGGTTCTGGCCGATATCGGGGTCGAGTTTCTGAATGAAACGGCGCTGGCCCACCTCAAGGCCGCGGGCTGCAAGATCGACGGGCAGAATGTGCGCTTTGATCGCCATTTCGTCGAGGAAATGGTGGCCAAGGCGCCGCCGTCTTTCACCTTGACCCCGCGCAACCCTGAAAAGCGCATCACCATCGGCGATGGGCATATCGTGTTCGGCAATGTCTCGTCGCCGCCCAATGCCTGGGATCTGGAGCGTGGCAAGCGCCCCGGCGATCTGGCCACCTATCGCGAATTCATCAAGCTGACGCAGTATTTCAACTGTATCCATTTCGCAGGCGGCTACCCTGTGGAACCGGTCGATGTGCATGCGGGGGTGCGCCATCTCGATTGCCTGTTCGACAAGCTGACGCTGACCGACAAGGTGGTGCATGCCTATTCGCTGGGCCCCGAACGGGTCGAGGATGTGATGGAAATGGTGCGCATCGCGGGCGGGCTCAGCCATGCCGAATTCGATGCCACGCCCCGCATGTACACCAACATCAATTCGGTCAGCCCGCTCAAGCACGACTGGCCGATGCTTGATGGCGCGATGCGCCACGCCAAACGCGGCCAGCCGGTCATCGTGACCCCCTTCACCCTGGCGGGGGCCATGGCGCCGGTGACGCTGTCGGGCGCGGTGATGCTGTCGATCGTCGAGGCGCTGGCGGCGATTGCGCTGTTGCAATGGATCGCGCCGGGCTGTCCGGTGGCGATCGGCACATTCACATCCAATGTGGACATGAAATCGGGCGCGCCTGCCTTTGGCACGCCGGAATACATTCGCGCGACCCAGATGACCGGCCAGATGGCGCGCTTTTATCGCCTGCCGCTGCGGTCCTCGGGGGTGTGCGCGGCCAATGTGCCCGATGGCCAATCGATGTGGGAGACGATGAATTCGCTTTGGGCTGCGGTGCAATCGGGGACCAACATGGTCTATCACGCCGCGGGCTGGCTGGAGGGCGGGCTGATCGCATCGCCTGAGAAATTCGTGATGGATTGCGAGGTTTTGCAACAATTCCAACGCTATATGGAACCCCAGATTCTGGGCACCACCGAGGCCGATCTGGCCATCGAGGCCATCGCCGAAGTGGGGCCGGGCGGGCATTATTTCGGCTGCCAGCACACCCAGGACCGCTATCAGGACGCGTTCTACAGCCCCTTCTTGTCGGATTGGCGCAACTACGAGGCGTGGCAGGCCGCGGGCGGGCTTTGGAGTGCAGCGCGCGCCCATGAGGTGTACAAGCGCATCCTGGCCGAATTCGAAGCCCCGCCGATGGATGTGGCGATCCACGACGAGTTGGCCGATTTCGTTGCCCGCCGCAAATCCGAGGGCGGCGCGCCGACCGATTTCTAGGCCAGTCGCATCGATATCCGCGCAATTGTCATGGTGTTGCACGGTCTGTGCAAGCTTGCGTTTACCTTTGGCACCTATCGCTTGGCTCACGCGCGCAGGGTGCGCCGCGAGACAAGGAATGGGCCGCGAAAATGCATGGCATGGTCAACCGCGCCCTGCAGGGCTTTTTGACAGCCACCTATGGGCAACACGTCTGGACGCAGGTGCGCCGTCAGGCGGGGCTGCCTTTTGATGATTTCGAAGCGATGCTGGAATATCCCGACGCGATGATGCCAGCCTGCGTGCAGTCTGCGGCGGCTGTGCTGCACAAACAGCCCAACGCGGTGCTGGAGGATCTGGGCACATGGCTGGTGACCGACCCCGATCTTGAGCCGCTGCGCCGCTTGATGCGGTTTTCCGGCACCAGCTTCATCGATTTCCTGCACGCACTGGAAGATCTGGGCGATCGCGGGCGCCTGGTGTTGCCACAGCTCGATCTGCCGCAAATCACGCTGGAACGGGCCGAGGGGGCGCGGTTTCGTGTCTGTGCGCGCTGGGTTGTGCCGGGGATTGGCCCGATCTTGATGGGATGTCTGCGCGCCATGGCCGATGATTATGGCGCGCTGGCGCTTCTCAGCCTTGGGGGGATCGCGCAGGATGGCACGGAATGCGTCGATATTCAGCTGCTCGACGCCGCCTTTTCCGAAGGCCGCAGCTTTGATCTTGCACGAGCGGGCGCATGATCGGCCTTCCGCCCAGCTTGGGTCGCGTCATTGGCCTGTCGGGCGGGGCGCTGGATCAGCTGATGCCGATGCATCTGTGGATCGATGCCGATGGCGTCATCGTTCAGGCGGGGCCGACGCTGGCCAAGATGGCGGGGCGGCGGGATCTGGCCGGTCAGCCCCTGTTCGAGACGATCGAACTGCGCCGCCCCGCGCGCATCGCCACAATGGGGGCCTTGGCCAAGCTTGTTGGCCAGCGGCTTGGTCTGGCGCTTGTGGCGGCCCCGAACCTGCCGCTGCGCGGTGCTTTGGCGGTGCTGCCGGGTGGGGCGGGCATGATCCTTGATATTTCGCTCGGGCTGTCCTTTGCCAGGGCGGTGGCGGGTTTTGGGCTGACGCTGAATGATTTCTCGCCCTGCGATCAGACGGTTGAGCTGTTGTATCTGCATGAGGCGAATGCCTCGACCATGGCGTTGTCACGCCATCTGACCCAACGTCTGGAAGCCGCCCGCGCCATGGCCGAGGCAGAGGCGCTGACCGATCCCTTGACCGGGCTGGCCAATCGCCGTGCCATGGATGCCGAGATTGCGCGCGCGCTTGCCGACCCCGGCGATGCCTTTGGCTTGATCCAGATCGATCTCGATCTGTTCAAGCAGATCAACGACAGCCTTGGCCATGCCGCGGGCGATGCCGTGCTGGCGCGCGTCGGTCATGTGCTGCGCCACCAGTTGCGGCTGGGCGACATGGCTGCGCGGGTGGGCGGCGATGAGTTTACCGCGCTGATCCGCGATTGTACCGACCCCGCCGAGTTGTCGCGCATCGCCGCGCGCCTGATCGAAGCCATCGAGGCACCGGTGATCCACCATGGTCAGGTCTGCCGGATTTCTGCCTCGATCGGGATCGCCTTGGTCAACAGCTACCCCGACCGTCCAACCCCCGAACAGCTGACGGCCGATGCCGATGCGGCGCTTTATGCCGCCAAACGGGCCGGGCGCGGGCGCTATGCGCTGCATTCCGAGCGGCCCGTGGCCCGCGGCACCGATGCGCCATCCCCGCGCCCGCGCCGCCGCGCCGATGACGCGCCACCGCAGGGATTTCGCCGTCGCCAGACCGATCAGCTGCCGCGCCCGGATTGAGACGGCAGCAGACCGCGCTAGATGCACCCCATCTGCCCGTTCCAAGGCCAACACCATGACACCGACCGATGCTTTTCGAATGCGCCCGGTGCCCGCGGGCCGGTTTGCGCGCGCGCGCCGCATGGGCGGGCTGGCGACCGGGCTTGCGGGCGGTGTGGCGCTGTCGGGGGCGCAGGCGCTGCTGGGCGGTCGCCGGCCACGCCTGCAGGAATTGGTGCTGACGCCCGGCAACATCACCCGTTTGGCCGACCGGCTGTCGGAAATGCGCGGGGCGGCGATGAAGCTGGGCCAGCTTTTGTCGATGGAGGCGGGCGATTTCCTGTCGCCCGAGCTTGAGGCGATTCTGGCCCGTCTCAGGGCCTCGGCGCATGTCATGCCGCCTGTGCAGCTCAAACAGGTGCTGCAAGACAGCTACGGCACCGATTTCCGGCATCTGTTCCGCAGCTTTGACACAAGGCCGCTGGCCGCCGCCTCGATCGGACAGGTCCACCGCGCCCTGTCGCCCGAGGGGCAGCCCTTGGCCATCAAGCTGCAATATCCCGGCGTCCGTGATGCGATCGACAGCGATCTTGACAATGCCGCCGCCCTGATCCGCTGGTCCGGTCTGTGGCCGCGCGAACTGGATCTGGCACCCCTGATGGATGAGGCGCGCCGCCAACTGCATGAAGAGGCCGATTATGCCCGCGAAGGCGCGGCCCTGGCGCGGTTCGGCGGGCTTTTGGCGGGGGATGGGCGCTTTGTCGTGCCCGCACTTGACCCCCTTCGCACGCGGGCCGCCGCGCTGGCCATGGGGTTCGAGCCGTCCGAGCCGATCGAAACGCTGGCCGATGCCGCGCCGGACCTGCGCGATGGGGCGGTGCATGCGCTGATCGAATTGTGCCTGCGCGAATTGTTCGAGTTTCGCCTGATGCAGACCGATCCCAATTTCGCCAATTACCGCTGGCGTCCGGCCACCGGGCAGATCGTGTTGCTGGATTTCGGCGCCACGCGTGAGATTTCAAAAACGATATCAGACGGGTATCTTGCGCTGTTGCGCGCCGGTCTTGACGGCGACCGCGACGCGATCGTGTCTGGCCTTGAGCGGATCGGCTTTATCAAGCCGGACCTTTCGGCGCATCATCGCGACAGTATCCTTGCCATGTCCGAGCTGGGTTTTGCCGTTTTGCGCGGGCCTGAGCCGTTTGATTTTCGGGGCAATGATCTGGCCGATCGGTTGCGCGAACGCGGTCTTGCGATCGGCGGCGAACGGGAATTGTGGCATCTGCCGCCGCCCGAGACGCTGTTCTTGCAGCGCAAGATCGGCGGGCTTTATCTTTTGGCCACCCGGTTGGGGGCGCGGGTCGATGTGTCGGCACTGGTCCGTCGGTTTGTGGATCTGGCCGTGTCGTCTTGACCTTGGCGCGCGATCACGCGACAGGTTTCGCGTTCGGTCGAGGGAGGCAAGACCATGACGAAACCCTGTATCATCTGTGTCGCCATCACGGGCTCTGTCCCGCGCAAGCAAGACAATCCCGCGGTGCCCATCACGATCAGCGAACAGGTGGAAAGCACCCATGCCGCCTTTGAGGCGGGCGCCTCGATCGTGCATGCCCATGTGCGGATGGAAGATCAGACGCCGACCTCAGACCCCGAACGCTTTGCCCGCCTGAAAGAAGCGCTGGAAAAGCATTGCCCGGGCATGATCCTTCAGTTTTCGACCGGGGGGCGGTCGGGGGCCGGCCGTGAACGGGGCGGCATGCTGTCCTTGTCGCCCGACATGGCCTCGCTGACCGTAGGCAGCAACAATTTCCCCACCCGCGTCTATGAAAACGCGCCCGATCTGGTGGATTGGCTGGCATCGGAAATGCTAAAGTACAACGTGAAGCCAGAGATCGAAGCATTTGATCTTAGTCATATTTTTCAGGCCGCCAAAATGCAGGGCGACGGTCGCCTCAAGGGGCCGCTTTACGTGCAGTTCGTGATGGGTGTGAAAAATGCCATGCCCGTGGACCGCCCGAGTTTTGATTTCTTCATCGACACGCTGGGCCGTCTGGCGCCTGACGCACAATGGTGCGCGGCGGGCATCGGGCGTCATCAGATCGTGGTCAACGAATGGTGCGTGGCCGCAGGCGGCCATTGCCGGACGGGGCTTGAGGATAACGTCCGCATCGATCGCGATACGCTCGCCCCCTCCAACGCCGCGCTGGTGCGCCGCGTGGTCGATCTGTGCGATCGTTACGAGCGCCCGGTGGCGACGGTGGCGCAGGCGCGGGCGATATTGGGGTTGGCCGCAGCCTGAGGCGCAAGACAAAACCCATGACACCCATGCCAAGGAAATGCCGACCATAGAGTTCTCAAGTCAGGTCGTTCAGCGCCGCATTGTCAAGCACCGCATCGGTCAGCACCCGTCCAAGGCGGTCGTTCAGGTCCCCGAGCCCCTTAAGGCGCTTGGCCTCGCTGGCATCCATGCCGCCATACTTTGCTTGCCACTTGCAAGTGTCGGTATCGCTGACGCCCTGCTTGCGGCACAGATCGGCGATGGAAACCCCCGCCGCATGCGCCTTTTGAATGTCAGTGATCTGGTCGTCGCAGAACCTGCTGCGCTTGATCTCTGGTCCTTTCAGGGGGTCAGGGGCTATCGCAATCTGGATCAGCTACGGGGCGCAAGTTAGATGTTTCAGATGGATTTTCCCGATCAACATTTGTGCGGGCCAGACGGCCGCCGCCTTGGGCAGACGCCCAGAGGCTCGGTGAACAGCGGGTCAA
>ERZ888423.1502-NODE-1502-length-19890-cov-7.218956_pt1 | contig 19890 bp, 20 predicted proteins | sample MGYA00520523_ERZ888423 | MGnify/ENA primary metagenome ERZ888423 (study PRJEB32303, sample SAMEA104408611) | aquatic metagenome | biome: Brackish water; feature: Pelagic; material: water | place: Baltic Sea | collected 2014-06-08T10:24:00 | depth 30,27 m ...
GGTGGTGGTGGTGCGTTGGGGTCGGCCGGTGGTGGTGGTGGTGGTGGTGGTGCGTTGGGGTCGGCCGGTGGTGGTGGCGCGTCCTCGACGACGGTCGACGGCGGGGGCGGCGGGGGCGCGGGTTGGGCTTGCGCCACCACGGGGAGAGTCAAAGCGGCCATCAACGCTGCTGTAGTAGTACCCGTCATCGCCGCGCGTCCCAGCGACTTTCGGAGACCCTTACGGCGGTGTGCATTCACGTCCGGCTGAACCATGGAGAAGAAACTACCGTGTTACGGAGGGGACGCAAGTGCGAGGTGCTCATTGTATGTCAAACTGAGATATTGCTGTCAGAATTGAACATGCTGAACAACCCTTACTTTAGCAGTTGCTGACGCGCAAAGACCCCCGCGAGTGGCGCGGGGGTGGCGACCGCGCTGCGGGGCCTCGTCTCTGTGATGTATCCCCCCTTTGATCGTGACGGCCGCTGTAGCCGTTACGTGAGGCGCGACCGATACCGGCGGTGACCTGCGCATCGAAGTTTCGTCGTCTAGCTACTGTCCAGTAACATAGCCCGCAGTCGCTGGGGTCAGCGTCGAACACGACAGGAGGGGCCGACGATGGATGTTCTGGTCACAGGATGCGATACCGAGTTGGGACGCGCGGTCGCGGCGGGCTTCTGTGATGCCGGGCACAACGTAGTGCTCGCCGGCCGTCGACGCGACGAACTCAAAGTCGCCGCCAAAGACCTTGAGGTCGGCGATGGCCAGGTGATTGTTTTCGACAACTGCGACCCGGCTTCGATCTCGGCGGTGCAGGGTCACTTTCCCGCCCACCTAGACGCCATCGTCAACGTACCGGTCCCGAAGTGGAGCGGCGGCGACCCGCGTACCTATACGTTGGCCGATCACGCGACTGAATGGCGCAACATCTACGACAGCAACCTGGTTTCGGCGGTGCTGACAGTGCAGGTCCTCGGTGACCATCTCCGTTCGGGCGGATCCGTGGTGACCGTGATCCCCGATCCCGCGCGGGAAGGCAGTGCCGACGCCGCCGTAAAGGCTGCGATCTCAGAGTGGACCGCAGGGCAGGCTAACCATTTCGGTACCAGGGGCATCACCGTTAATGCCGTGGCTGCTGGACGCGGTATCGAACCCGGCTACGAGGGAATGGGTAGGACCCCGCCGTCGGTCAGCGCTGAGATAGCCCGCGTGTCGCTGTTCCTGGCAACCCCCGCCGCTCGCCACATCACCGGCCAGACGTTGCACGTCAGCCACGGCGCACTGGCGAACTTTCGGTAGTCGGACGACGATCAAGCGGCGAGGGACGAGCTGCGTTGAGGAGTGCGACCGGCGGCCGTAGTCGATTAGGCTTGAGCGAGTGACGATTCGACTTGGGCTCCAGATTCCGAACTTCTCCTACGGCACCGGCGTCGCCGAACTGTTCCCCACCGTCATTGCGCAGGCGCAGGAGGCCGAGGCAGCGGGCTTCGACTCTGTGTTTGTGATGGATCACTTCTATCAGCTGGCCATGCTGGGCAGTCCTGACCAGCCGATGCTGGAGGCGTACACCGCGTTGGGCGGCCTCGCCGCCGCCACAGAGCGCGTTCAGTTGGGTACCCTCGTCACCGGCAACACCTACCGCCAGCCGACGCTGCTGGCCAAGGCCATCACCACCCTCGATGTGATCAGTCAGGGCCGGGCAATCCTTGGTATCGGCACGGGATGGTTCGAGCTGGAGCATCATCAGCTCGGTTTCGAGTTTGGCACCTTCACCGAAAGGTTCGACAAACTCGGCGAGGCGCTACAGATCATCCTGCCGATGCTCGAAGGTGAACGCCCCACGTTCACGGGCAAGCACTACCGGGTCGACGAAGCCATGGCTAATCCTCGCTTCCGCGAGCATATTCCGCTGCTGATCGGTGGCAGCGGCGAGAAGAAGACCATCCCCCTGGCGGTTCGGTACTTCGATCATCTCAACATCATCGCCGGGTTCGATGAACTGGCCGCCAAACTCGACGTCGTCAAGGCCAGGTGTGACGACATCGGTCGCGACCCCGCGACGTTGGAGACCAGCATGCTCGTGACGGCAATGGTCGACGAGCGCGCCACCCCCGATCTCATTCCGACGGATATGCGTCAGCGAATGGTGGTCGGTCGCGCTGAGTCGATCGCAGAACAGCTCAAGGCCAAAGTTTTTGATATCGGCGTCGATGCGGTGATCATGAACCTGCCCACCAGCCTGCAGGGCTACCAACCGGGCCAAATCACCGCACTGGGAGAGGCGCTCAAGTCACTGACCGCTGGCTGACGTTGAGCCCGGTTCGCTACATCGCCGCGCCCATCGGAAACGCGGCGGCTAACGTATCTCTTGTAGTGCACAGGTAGACCGCCAGGAGATCCGCCAAGGAGTAGTTATGAGCCATCCCGGGACTGCTGCATCCAGTCGACACAAAGTAGTGATCGTTGGATCGGGATTCGGTGGGCTGACCGCCGCCAAGGCCCTCAGGAAAGCCGATGTCGACATCAAGCTGATCGCCCGTACCACCCACCATCTGTTCCAGCCTCTCCTCTACCAAGTCGCGACCGGCATCATCTCCGAGGGTGAGATCGCCCCGGCCACTCGGGTGATCCTGCGCAACCAGAAGAACACGCAGGTGTTACTCGGCGACGTGACCGGGATCGATCTGAATACCAAGACCGTTCGCTCCGAACTACTTGGCCACACCTACGTGACGCCCTACGACAGCCTGATCATCGCCGCTGGCGCGGGACAGTCCTACTTCGGAAACGACCATTTCGCCGAGTTCGCACCAGGCATGAAGTCGATCGACGATGCCTTGGAGTTACGGGGTCGCATTCTCGGAGCCTTCGAGCAGGCCGAACGCTCGAGCGACCCGGTCCGGCGGGAGAAATTGCTGACGTTCGTGGTTGTGGGTGCGGGCCCGACGGGCGTCGAGATGGCTGGGCAGATCGCCGAACTGGCAGACCACACACTCAAAGGCGCTTTTCGTCATATCGATTCGACCAAGGCGCGGGTGATCCTGCTCGATGCGGCTCCGGCGGTGCTTCCCCCGATGGGTGAGAAGCTCGGCAAGAAGGCCCAGGCTCGGTTGGAGAAGATGGGCGTGGACATCCAGCTCAACGCCATGGTCACCGTCGTGGACAGAAACGGAATCACCGTCAAGGACCCCGACGGCACGCTGCGTCGTATCGAGTCTGCGTGCAAGGTCTGGTCGGCTGGTGTGTCTGCCAGCCCGCTCGGCCGCGATCTGGCCGCCCAGTCGGGGGTCGAACTCGACCGCGCGGGACGGGTCAAGGTGCGGCCGGATCTATCGATCCCGGGCCATTCCGACGTGTTCGTGGTCGGCGACATGGCAGCGGTCGACGGGGTTCCAGGTATGGCGCAAGGTGCGATCCAGGGCGCCAACTACGCAGCCAAGGCGATCGTTGCCGGACTTAAGGGCGCCGACCCGGCCCAGCGTGAGCCATTCAGTTATTTCGACAAAGGCTCGATGGCCACGGTGTCGAGGTTCAGCGCGGTGGCCAAGGTTGGACCACTGGAGTTGAGTGGCTTTGTCGCCTGGTTGGCCTGGTTGTTCCTTCACCTGGTCTACCTGGTCGGCTTCAAGACCAAGGTCGCCACCCTGCTGTCCTGGACGGTGACGTTCGTCGGGCGCAACCGTGGCCAATTGACGATCACCGAACAACAGGCTTACGCGCGCACCCGTATCGAGGAACTCCAGGAGATCGCCGCGGCCGTACAGGACACCGAGAAGGCCGCCAGCTAGCTCACAGCCTTAGGCCCTGCCAAGTCGACAGGTACCCACCCCCGGCGAGCGCCATCGTCAACCCGGCAGCCTCGACAGTGCTGCCCGGGTAGTGCAGCTCGCTGACACTTGCCAGCGGAGCAGCGATCTCATCGTCGGCGAGTGACCCCTTGCCGAGCTCGACACGGTGCCTCAGCAAAGGTGTCCCGTCGATGTCTGCGTGTAAGGACCCCGACCAGAAGCCTTGGCACTCATCGGTTCTGCCGATCTGTACTCGCTCGACCAACCTGAGGCTGCTGCCGCGGCTCAGGTTCAGCACGGTGGTGGCGAAGTGCCGGGACGTGGCGGCCACAATGGTCGGCTGAGGGTCGAGGTCGAGCTCTCCGGCAACCTCCAGTGTCCACGTCGCATGCGACTCGGTGGTGGTCATGCCGGGCAGCGTGATCGTCGCCGCCGCGGTGCGCAGCCTCAAGCGTGCGCCGGACTCCACCACAAGCCGGATGTGAATCGAGTCTCCGCCCAGCGGCGTCGCGGCCGACGAAACCAGGTGAACGGTGTCGGGCTCGGTGCGGCGTGCGGCAAGCCCGCCTGTGGACTCGATGTGCGGTGAGCGATCCGGTCGCGCGACGATCAGGACATTCGATCGCACCTAAACCGCCTGCGTGACGTTGAGTTGCTCGCGCACCCACCTCAGTACGGGGGTGGCTGCCGGGTCGCCGGTCAGCGATATGAGCACCGTTGGACGCTCACCGCGCACTGTCGCGGAGTCACGGCGCATCACGTCGAGGTCGGCACCGACCAGCGGCGCGAGGTCGGTCTTGTTGACCACCAGTAGATCCGAGTAGGTCACACCCGGTCCGCCCTTGCGGGGCACCTTATCCCCGCCCGCCACGTCGATCACGAAGATCTGCACGTCCACCAGTCCGGAGGAGAAAGTCGCGGTGAGGTTGTCGCCGCCGGACTCCACCAGGATCAGGTCGAGGTCGCGCCCAGTCCCCGCATGAGCCGCCACCAGGTCGTCGATGGCATCCAGGTTGGCGGTGATGTCGTCGCGGATCGCGGTGTGCGGGCAGCCGCCGGTTTGCACGGCAGCGATGCGTTCGTCAGGCAGTACCGCGTTGCGGCGCAGGAAATCCGCGTCCTCGGTGGTGTAGATGTCGTTGGTCAGCACGGCCAGCGACAGTTCCTCCCGGAGTTGCCGGCACAGGGCGGCCACCAGAGCCGTCTTGCCGGAGCCGACCGGGCCCCCGACACCGATGCGCAGCGCATCCCCAGGCGCACGCACCCGGCGCGGACGGTCGGTGTGCTGGCCGGCGGAATCGGAGGAGAGGAAATGTGGGGGCACAGGCGCGCCTTCCTGAATCATGAGGCGAACAGAGGACGTTCGCGTTCGATGTGTCGTTGGGCGAGGACGTCCAGCAGCGGGTCGGAAAGGTCGGCTAGATCTGTTGCGGCCGCCGCGGCGGTCTGCTCACACAGTGCTGCAAGCTCGAATGTCGCTGCGGCGACGTCACCGGGATCCAACGCCAGTAGCCGTTGTGCCGCGGTCGCCGGACCGGTCATCGTCGTGTAGACAACGGACAGTGCGGTGTGTTGGGGGTCCAGGCCGCTTGACCTACCCACCGCACCCGCGGCCACCGCCAGGTGCGGGGTGCGGCCCAGCGCATCCCAATCGGTGTCGGGCCAGACCCGACGGGCCAGCCGGACCAGTCCCCGCCCTTGGGCCCGGGACGCCGTGCGCGCAGCGGGTGCCGGTGTCCGGGAATCGGTTTCAGCGTCGCCGCCGCCACCAGCTGCAGCCGACAGTGCCCCGGCGTGCACGGCTGCCGCGACCGACGCACTGACCAGACCCTGAGTCCGTATCCTGCGGCGCAGATACGCGCGCAGCGTCACGATGTCGGTGACCAATCCGCTGGTCACCGCCTCCTCAATGCCGCCCGAGTGTACGTGGCCGCCGGTCGGCAGCCGGGAATCGGAGAGGGCGAGCAGCGCGACAAAGCCCGTCAGGTTCGACATCAGAACAGGAAGTATCTCTGCGCCATTGGCAGCTCGGTGGCGGGTTGCTGCTGCCAGACTTCGCCGTTGATGCGCACCGTGAAGGTGTCAGGGTCCACCTCGATGTCGGGTGTCGCGTCGTTGTGCGGCATCTGTGCCTTACCGACGCCGCGCACATTAGCTACCGCGATGAGCTTGCGGTTCACCGCGATCCGGTCGGCGAGGCCATCCTCGATCGCCTGGGGCGCGACGAAGTGCACCGACGTGGCGGCTGCAGCCGCCGGCGCCGCACCGAACATCGGTCGCGGCAGCACCGGCTGCGGCGTGGGTATGGAGGCGTTGGCGTCCCCCATCGCCGCCCACGCGATCATTCCCCCCTTGATGACAGCGTGCGGGCGCACACCGAAGAACGCAGGCTCCCACAGCACCAGGTCGGCCAATTTACCGACCTCGACCGAGCCGACCTCATGATCCAACCCGTGCGCGACGGCCGGGCAGATCGTGTATTTCGCGACATATCGGCACGCACGGTTGTTGTCCGCGGCGCTGTCGCCTTCCAGCGCTCCCCGCCGTAGCTTCATCACGTGCGCCGTCTGCCAGGTGCGCATGATCACCTCGCCGATGCGCCCCATCGCCTGGGAGTCGCTGCCGATCATCGAGATCGCCCCGATGTCGTGTAGCAGGTCCTCCGCGGCGATCGTGGACGGCCGGATCCGACTCTCGGCGAATGCGAGATCCTCGGGCACACTGGGGTTGAGGTGATGGCAGACCATCAACATGTCGAGGTGCTCATCGAGGGTATTGACGGTGTGTGGCCGAGTGGGATTGGTCGAGCTGGGCAGCACGTTCGGCTGGCCCGCGACGGTGATGATGTCGGGTGCGTGCCCGCCCCCGGCGCCCTCGGTGTGATACGCGTGGATCGAGCGGCCCTTGATGGCGGCGAGCGTGTCCTCAACGAATCCGAGTTCGTTGAGGGTGTCGGTGTGGATGTTGACCTGCACTCCCGCGGCGTCACAGACAGTCAGGCACGCGTCGATGGCCGCGGGCGTGGTGCCCCAGTCCTCGTGGAGCTTGAAACCTGCTGCACCGCCACGTAATTGCTCCCACATTGCTTCGGTGCTGACAGTGTTTCCCTTGCCGAGCAGCGCAATGTTGAGGGGCCAGGTGTCCATCGCCTCGAGCATGCGGGCCAGGTGCCAGGCGCCCGGCGTGACGGTGGTGGACTTGCTGCCCTCGGCCGGGCCGGTGCCGCCCCCGACGATCGTGGTGATGCCGCTGCCAAGGGCCTCTTCCATGAGCTGTGGACAGATCAGGTGGACATGGCAGTCGATGGCGCCCGCGGTGAGGATCCGGCCGTTCCCGGCGATGACCTCGGTTGACGGGCCCACCGCCAGGTTCGGGTGCACGCCCGACATGATGTCAGGATTGCCCGCCTTGCCGATCGCGGTGATACGGCCGTCGCGAATACCGATGTCGGCCTTGATAATTCCCCAATAATCGAGAATCACCGCACCGGTAATGACGGTGTCGGGCGCGCCATCGGCGCGCGTCGCACGTGACTGCCCCATCGATTCACGCAAGACTTTCCCGCCGCCGAAGACCGCCTCGTCGCCGGCCCGACCCGGTCCGCCGCTGCGGTCCTCGGTGATCTCGACGAACAAATCGGTGTCGGCCAACCGGATCCGGTCGCCGGTGGTCGGACCAAATAGGGCGGCGTAGCGGGGGCGGGTCAGTTCGCTCACTCGTCTCCATCCAATCTGCCCGGTGGGCCGGCGTCCAATCTGGCTCGGGGGCCGGCGTCCAAGTTGCCCGGTGGGCTTAAGCTCAGGCCGTGCACCTCGCGGGTACCGGCTAACGGAACGAGACGGACCCGCTGTGCGACACCGGGTTCGAAACGGATGGCGGTACCGGCGGGAATGTCGAACCGGTGCCCGTGTGCGGCGGCCCGATCGAACTGCAGTGCACCGTTGGCCTGCTGAACATGCACGTGGCTGCCGACCTGGACCGGCCTGTCACCGGTATTGATGATCTCTAACTCCAGCCTCTGCGCACCCGGATTGATCTCGATGGCGCCCTCGCCGAACAGGACCTCGCCTGGCGTGAGGTATCGGCGATCGGCAGCCATCTTGTTCACCAGCTCTGCTTCACGGGATCGGGTGGTGGACGGTGACGAGCTTGGTGCCATCCGGGAACGTCGCTTCCACCTGGACGTCGTCGAGCATTTCGGGCACTCCCTCCATCACGTCGTCGCGGCCGAGCACCGCGCGGCCACTGACCATCAAATCCGCCACAGAGCGACCGTCGCGCGCACCCTCAAAGATGTGATCGGCGATGAGCGCGACGGCTTCAGGATGATTGAGTTTCAGGCCACGCGCCTGGCGGCGTCGGCTAAGTTCGGCTGCGTAGGAAATCAGCAGCCGCTCCTGTTCATGCGGGGTTAAACGCATAGTGGGCGATCCTGCCACGGCCGGCGCAAATCAGCAGCGCAGGCATCGCCTACTCGGTCGGAAGGTTCTGCAGCCGGACCTGGCCGCGTGCCACGAGGCGGCCCTCGGCGTCGGTGATGGTGATCAGCCACAGCTGCTGACGGCGCCCGCGATGGATCGGGGTGGACACGGCGGACACGGTTCCGGAACCGATCGCGCGCAGAAAGTCGGTGGTGTTGTTGACGCCGACGACGTTGCCGCCCCCGTTGGCGGCCAGCCAGACGTGTGCCGAGACACTGGCCAGGCTCTCGACCATTGAGCAGTACACTCCACCATGGACGATGCCATGCGGCTGGAGCAGCTTGTCGGTGATCTGCAACTGCGCGCGCCCGCCGTCGGGGGTCATCTCCAGGTAGGTCAGGCCGAGTTCGGAGTCGAATCCGCCGTCGAGGCCCTCGGGCAGGTCAGTCGTCACCGTTCGTGTCTACACGCACGAAGGCCTGCGGCCACGAGTGGGGGCAGCGGGGAAAGCTATACGACACGCGGTAGTAATCGCGTAGTAGGCTTTGCGGCATAGCCGGCAGGAGATGAACCGAAGATGGCCAAGGTGACGCGGCTCGGGGAATTGGAACGCTCCGTGATGGATCACCTGTGGTCCGCTGATGAGCCGCAAACCGTCCGCCAGGTGCACGAAGTCCTGTCGGCTCAACGTGAACTCGCCTACACGACGATCATGACCGTGCTGCAGCGGCTGGCGAAGAAGAATCTGGTCGTGCAGCAACGCGATGATCGCGCCCACCGCTACGCCGCCACCCATGGCCGGGACGAACTGTTTGCCGGGCTGATGGTGGACGCGCTCGACCAGGCCGCAGACTCGGGCAGCCGTGAGGCTGCGCTGGTGCATTTCGTCGAGCGGGTCGGAACCGACGAGGCCGCTGCGCTACGCCGCGCGCTGGCTGAACTTGAGGATGCTGAACCTAACAACCGATCCGCTGGCGGTACAGGCACCGGCTGAGAGACACTTACCGCGTGTCCGCGCTGGCCTTCACTATCGTCGCTTTGCTCCTGTCGGGGCCGGTGCCTGCGATGCTGGCGCGAGCCGACTGGCCGTTGCGAGCCCCCAGAGCGGCGATCGTGCTGTGGCAGTCGATCGCGCTTGCCGCGGTACTCTCGGCGTTCTCCGCCGGGATCGCTATCGCCAGCCGACTCTTCATATCGGGCGCAGACCGACGCCCCACCATGACGTTCACCGGTGAGATCCATGTACTCGGGTGGCCGCTGTGGACGGCCTGTGTCGTGGTATTCGCGCTAACGCTGATGATCGGCGCCCGGCTGATCGTCGCTGTCCTCAATGTCGCCATTGCCACGCGCCGTCGCCGTGCGCGCCACCGGATGGTGGTGGATCTTATCGGGGCATCTCACGTCGCGGTGCCGCAGATGCGCAGGCACTTCCCCAGACCGCTGGCCCGCGGGGGGTTGCGCGTTCTTGAGGTCGCTGAGCCGTTGGCGTACTGCTTGCCTGGAGTTCGAAGTCGCGTCGTCCTCAGCGAGGGTGCGCTGAATACGTTGTCCTACAGCGAGATCACGGCGATCCTCAGCCACGAGCATGCCCACCTTCGAGCCCGTCACGATCTGGTGCTGGAGATGTTCACAGCGGTACACGCCGCGTTTCCCCGGTTCGTCCGCAGCGCCAACGCGCTCATCGCGGTGCGGCTCTTGATCGAGCTGCTCGCCGACGATGTGGCGGTACGCACGACTGGCCCGACCCCGCTGGCCCGCGCATTGGTCGCCTGCGCCTCCGGGCACGCCCCCCGGGGTGCGCTGGCTGTCGGTGGGCCGACGACGGTGCTGCGGGTGCGTCGCCTCGGGGGTCGGCCGAACAGTCTGATCCTCGCTGCGTGTGCCTATGCCGCCGCAGCGGCCGTGTTCGTTATCCCCACCGTCGCGCTGGCGGTTCCATGGTTGACCGAGCTGCACCGACTGTTCTTTGCCTGAAGCGCCATCCCCACACTGGGTGTTGGATGACTAGAAGTTGCGCCGCAACAAGCGATCGAAAGGTTTTCGTATATGAGCTCGCAGTCCCCCGCTCCCAAGGGCACCGCACAGATCGGCGTCACGGGTCTGGCCGTAATGGGGTCGAACATCGCACGCAACTTCGCCAGACACGGCTACACGGTTGCGCTGCACAACCGCTCGATCGCCAAGACCGATCGGCTGCTCGACGATCACGGATCCGACGGCAACTTCGTGCGCGCCGAGACGATTCCGGAATTTCTTGCTGCGCTTGAGAAGCCGCGACGGGTGTTGATCATGGTGAAGGCCGGCGGCCCGACCGATGCAGTGATCGACGAGCTCGCCGACGCCATGGAAAGCGGCGACATCATCATCGACGGAGGCAATGCGCTCTACACCGACACCATCCGTCGGGAGAAGGCGATGCGGGACCGCGGGCTGCATTTCGTCGGTGCAGGCATCTCCGGCGGCGAGGAAGGCGCTCTCAACGGCCCGTCGATCATGCCGGGCGGGCCCGCCGAGTCCTATGAGAGCCTCGGGCCGCTGCTCGAGGAGATCTCCGCCCACGTCGACGGTGTGCCCTGCTGCACCCACATCGGGCCCGACGGCGCTGGACATTTCGTCAAGATGGTCCACAACGGCATCGAGTACTCCGACATGCAGTTGATCGGCGAGGCCTATCAGTTGCTGCGCGACGGGCTGGGCAAGTCCGCTCCTGAGATTGCCGACGTGTTCGACGAATGGAACTCCGGCGACCTGGACAGCTTCCTGGTGGAGATCACCACGGATGTGCTTCGGCAGACCGACGCCAAGACCGGGAGGCCGCTTGTCGACCTCATACTCGATGAAGCCGAGCAGAAGGGCACCGGTCGGTGGACGGTCAAGTCCGCCCTCGATCTGGGTGTTCCGGTTACCGGTATCGCCGAGGCCGTCTTCGCCCGCGCGCTGTCGGGTTCAGTAACCCAACGCAGAGCGACCACTGGACTTGCCTCGGGCGATCTCGGCAGCCCGCTATCCGATGAGAAAGAGTCAGCGCAGTTCACTGAGGACATCCGCCAAGCGTTGTATGCCTCGAAGATCATTGCCTACGCCCAGGGTTTCAACCAGATTCAGGCCGGCTCGCTCGAGCACGACTGGGGTATCACTCCGGGCGACATGGCGACTATCTGGCGTGGTGGCTGCATCATCCGCGCCAAGTTCCTCAACCGAATCAAGGACGCTTTCGACGCTAATCCCGAGTTGCCCACTCTCTTGGTGGCGCCCTACTTCCGCAGTGCCATTGAAAACGCCATCGACAGCTGGCGCCGAGTCGTGGTCAGGGCCACTGAACTGGGCATCCCGATCCCCGGATTCAGCTCGGCGCTGTCGTACTACGACGGATTGCGGACCGAAAGACTGCCCGCGGCCTTGACGCAAGGGCTGCGCGACTTCTTCGGCGCCCACACCTATGGCCGCATTGACGCGGATCCGGCCAAACGGTTCCACACGCTGTGGAGTGGGGATCGCAGTGAGGTCGAGGCATAACGCCCCGAGACACCCCGCGACACCGAGGCATAACGCCCCGCGAGCAGACATGAAGTCGCACACAAACGATCGAATCCGTGCGATTTTGTGTCTGCTCGCCGAGGGTCTGTCTGCTCGCCAAGGGTCTGTCTGCTCGCCGGAGGTCTTGGCCCCGGCCACCCTCAAGACCCGACGGCACCCTCAAGAGTTGAAAGGCGCAGTTCCGAAATGAAGTTTCTGGATGGCCACCAGCCGCCGTACGACCTGACCTATAACGACGTCTTCGTGGTTCCGGGTCGAAGCGACGTCGCCTCACGGTTCGACGTCGACCTGTCGACATCCGATGGCACCGGTACGACAATCCCGGTTGTCGTCGCGAACATGACGGCCGTCGCCGGGCGCCGGATGGCGGAGACCGTCGCCCGCCGTGGCGGCATCGTGGTACTCCCCCAGGATCTGCCGATCCAGGTGGTCAAGGACACTGTTGACTTCGTCAAGAGTCGCGATCTGGTGGTCGATACGCCGGTGACGCTGTCGCCGGACGATTCGGTGTCCGACGCCAGCGCGCTGATCCCTAAACGGGCGCACGGCGCGGCGGTAGTGGTTCTCCAGAACCGGCCGATCGGCCTGGTTACCGAGGCGGCCTGCATCGGTGTCGATCGGTTCGCCCGCGTGCGTGACGTCGCGGCCACCGATCTCGTTACTGCCCCCGTGGGAACCGATCCGCGCAAGGTGTTCGATCTGCTTGAGCACGCCCCGGCCGATGTCGCGGTGCTGACTGAACCCGATGGCACGCTGGCCGGCATCCTGACCCGTACCGGCGCGGTTCGCGCAGGCATCTACACCCCCGCAGTCGACGCTGCCGGGCGGCTGAGGATTGCTGCCGCGGTCGGCATCAACGGGGATGTCGCGGCGAAAGCCATCGCGCTCGCCGAGGCCGGTGTGGACGTCCTGGTCATCGACACCGCGCATGGTCACCAGGCCAAGATGATCGATGCGGTCAAGGCGGTGTCCTCGCTCGATCTCGGTCTGCCGCTGGTAGCAGGCAATGTGGTGTCCGCCGAAGGTGTCGGTGATCTGCTGAACGCGGGTGCGTCCATCGTCAAGGTCGGGGTCGGTCCAGGCGCCATGTGCACGACCCGGATGATGACTGGCGTCGGCCGTCCGCAATTCTCTGCCGTCGTCGAATGTGCCACAGCAGCAAGTCAACTCGGCGGCCACGTATGGGCTGACGGAGGCGTGCGACATCCACGCGACGTGGCATTGGCACTGGCCGCGGGTGCGTCCAACGTGATGATCGGCTCCTGGTTCGCCGGCACCTACGAGTCCCCCGGCGATCTGCTGCGCGACCGCGACGGCCGACCGTACAAGGAAAGCTACGGGATGGCCTCCAAGCGCGCCGTGGCCGCACGTACCGCCGCCGACAGCTCGTTCGACCGTGCCCGCAGGGCGCTGTTCGAGGAGGGTATATCCAGCTCGAAGATGAGCTTGGACCCCGTGCGGGGCGGCGTCGAGGACCTGCTCGATCACATCACCTCGGGTGTGCGCAGCACCTGCACCTATGTGGGAGCAGCGACGCTGCCCGAGCTGCACGAGAACGCCGTGGTCGGGGTCCAGTCAACCGCTGGCTTCGCCGAGGGCCACCCGCTGCCCACCGGTTGGTGATGAACCGCTTGGTGATGAACCGGTTGGTGACGAACCGGTTGGTGACGAACCGGTTGGTGACGAACCCGTTGGCGAAGAATAGGCCAGCACTCCGGTCTCGGCGTTGCCGGTGACTTCGACGCCCACCACGGAGCCCTCGGCCAGGCCGCTTTCCCCGGGGCTGTGCAATTGGACTGCGCCGCCGTCGGACAGTTCGAGGTGGATGATGGTGTGCGCGCCGTAGAAGCGGCACGCGGTCACGCGGGCGGTCGCTGCGCTGGGTCCCGCTCCGAACCGCAGCTGCTCGGGCCTCAGCACCACCACGGCGGCTCCGTCGGCTACGGGCAGGCGGGCGCCAAGCGCCCCCAACGCGGTATGAACCGTCCCGGATCTGGCGACTCCCGTCAGTTCCACGGTTGCGCCGATGAATCGGGCGTTGGTCAGGCTGGCGGGCCGGGAATACAGGTCCGCGGGTGTGCCGTGCTGGGCGATGGTGCCGTCGATCATGAGCGCCACCGAATCAGGCAGTGACAGTGCTTCGGACTGGTCGTGTGTGACCAGCAGGGTGGTGGTGCCCGCACGGCGCAGAATCGCGGCGATCTCCTCGCGCACCTGAACCCGTAGGCCCGCGTCCAGCGCGGCGAATGGTTCGTCGAGCAGCAGCACCCGCGGTTGTGCTGCCAGTGCGCGCGCTAATGCCACCCGCTGTTGTTGTCCGCCGGAAATCTCATATGGCCGGGCATCGGCGAGACCGTCCAATCCCACCACTGACAGCCAGTGCGCCACCCGTGATTGCGATTCCCGGCCGGTGGTGCGGTTCATGCCGAACGCAATGTTCTCCCCGACGCTCAGATGCGGGAACAGTGCACCCTCTTGCGGCATCAGGCCCACCCGTCGGCGGTGTGCCGGCACTGTCGTGGTTCCCCCCGCGACCGTCTTCCCTGCGATGCGCACCGTCCCGGCATCCGGATCCTCGAAGCCGGCGAGAATGCGAAGCAGCGTGGTTTTGCCGCAGCCCGAGGGTCCGAGCACCGCGGTGATCGTTCCTTCGGGCATGTCGAGGTCCACACCTGACAGCACTGGGCGCCCGCCGTAGGCCTTGGAGATACCCTGGGCCGCAACAGCTGCGGTGGTCACCTCAGCCACCTCGAAACCGGTCCGCTCGAGTGCTCCAGATGCCCAGTACCGCAGTCGGGACAGCCGCGAACACCAGCAGTGCCACCGCGTATGGTGCCGCGGCCGCGTAGTCGCTGACCGAGCTGTAGCCCCACAGACGGGTAGCCAGCGTGTCGGTGCCGTTGGGATGAAGTAAAAGAGTGACCGGTAGTTCTTTCATGCAGGTCAACAGCACGAGTGCCGCTCCGGCAGCGATCCCGGGCAGAGCTACCCGCGCTGTGACCGCGCCGAATGCCCGCAGCGGCGGGTGTCCCAGGGAGCGAGCCACCTCCTCCAATCGGATCGGCGCGGCTTCCACCGCCGCACGGACCGATCCGATCGCCAATGGCACGAACAGCACCGTATAGGCCAGGATCAGCAGCGGTTCGCGTTGGTAGATCGGACGCAGCAGCATAACTCCGAGTGACACCATGGAGATCGCGATCACGATTGCCGGAAGGCCATGCGCCACATAGCTTGCACCTTCCAGGGCGCGCGTTGCTCGATTGCGGTAACGAGCCGCGAGTACGCCCAGCGGCAGGGCCGCGGCCGTAGAGGCCAGCGCTGCGGCCGCTGAGAGCCATATTGTCGATCCCAGTGCCCCAAACCATTCGGCGGCATTCCACCGCGGACCTGCTGTCAGGAGCCAGTCGGCCAGCGTCACGCCGGGTACTACGAGCGCGGCGATGAGCACGGCTGCGGGAACCAGAAGCGTGACCCAACTCCACGCGCCGAGATGGTTCAACGGAGCCGGCCGCGGCGAGCCACCGCCGATCCGCGACGACGCTGCCAATCCGCGGGCCCGGCTCTCGGCGATCACCAGGGCCACCGCGCACACCATCAGCACCAGCGAGAGCACCGCTGCCCGCGCCGGATTGAAACCCGAGCGGTACGCCCCGTAGATCACCCAGGTGAACGCCTCGAATCGCATCGCCGCCACCGCGCCGAAATCGCTGAGCACGTATAGGGCGACCAACAGGGCGCCCGCTGCGATCGCGGCACGAGCCTGGCGCAGGGTCACCCGAAACAGTACGGCGAATCCGCTCAGGCCCAGGGAGCGCGCCACCTCTTCCTGCCCAGGGTCGACCCGGGCCAACGCCGCCATCGTGGTCAGCAACACCAGCGGATAGCTGACCAGGGTCAACACCAGGCAGGCGCCCCAGAATCCAGCGACCGAGGGGTAGGCGGACACCCACAGGTAAGCCAGCAGGTAGCTCGGCACCGCCAGCGGCAGCGTGAGCGCCACGGCCAGTGCACGTCTGGCCTTGACGTCGGTCCGGCCGACCAACACGGCCAGGCCCACACCGAGCACCACGCAGGCTGCGGTGACCACGACGACGAGTAGCAGTGACCGGCCGACCAATGCTGCGGTGCGCGGCTGGATCAGTTCCTGGACGGCAAAAACCCAACCGCGTTCCAGCGCGCGTCCTGTCAGATAGACGAGCGGGATCAGCGTGCCCGCCGCCACGACGGCGGCGGGTATCAGAAGTAGCGCCGGCGCGCGAGGGCGCCTGGGGCTGGTGGTCAACGGCACCCGATCAGTTGGTCAGCAGGCCTGTCTCGACAAGTAATTCCTGCGTCGCCTCGATGTCGTCGAGCTGCGAGAGGTCCACGGCGGGCGGCTGCAGATCGCCCAGTGGCGGCATCTCGGCCGAGGGTGCAACGCCGGCCACCAGCGGATACTCCGCGGTTTCCTCGGCGAAGTACTGCTGGGCGGACTCCCCAACCAGATATGCAGCGAACTTTTGTGCCCCTTCGGGATTGGGGGCCGATTTCAGCACCCCCACGCCGGCGACGTTGATCAGGCCGCCCGGATCCCCCGGTGCCATGAATTTGTTCTGCGCGGTCACCGCGTCGGCGCCTTTGGTATGGACCAATTCATAGAGGTAGTAGTGATTGACCAGGCCGAGCGCGATCTGGCCGGCGTCCACCGCATCACGGACCGCCACATTGTTTTCGAACGCCTGCGGATCCTGGGCCTTGAACGCCCGCAACCACTGCGCGGCGCCGTCCTGTCCGCGGATGACGCGCAGCCCGGTGACGAACGCCTGCCAGGACGCGTTGCTGGGGGCAAACCCGATCTTGCCTTTCCACTCCGGAGCCAGCAGCCCGTCGATCGTGTCGGGTGGATTGGGGGCCAGCGTCGGGTTGTAGACGATGACGCGCGCGCGACCGGATACGCCGACCCAGCTGCCGTCCGCCGCGGAGAACTGTCCGGGGACCTCCTGCAATGTCGCGCCGTCGACGGGAGCCAGCAGCCCGGCTTTGGATACGGCGCCCAGTGCGCCCGCGTCCTGAGACAGGAACACATCGGCGGGCGACTTGTCGCCCTCGGTGATGAGCTGGGCGGCCATCTCGCCCGAGCTCGCATAACGCGTCTCGACCTCGATGCCCGTGTCCGCGGTGAACTGCTTGATCAACGGCGCAACCAAAGCCTCGCTGCGGCCTGAGTACACAACGATTGTGTCCGCGTCGTCGGTCTGTGACGTTGATCCGCATGCGCTCAATGCCAGCATCGCCGCGACAGCTCCGAATGCGCCGGCCAGCCCAGAGATCGAGATTGACATCGGGATTGATTCCGCCTTTCGGTGACGGGCCGCTGGATAGTCCTGCCCGGTTGGGTCGGCCATGAACCTACCACCGTGTGAGGTTAGCCTTACTATACGGTGACCGCGATGGCGGCCGGGCGAGAAGTCGCCGGCGATTCGGCTAGCATATGTTGACCATCAGTCGATTTGGGTGCTTCCGGGCGCCAAGAGTCGTCCAGACGAAAACGAAAGGGATCAGGTGCCGCAGGCACTGGATGGAGGCCCATCCGAGCCGGCCGTACACGCCGAGCGGCCTGACCATGAGCCCTCCGAGGCCGAACCGTCCTCTGGTCGGCCGGGCGCCCGGCCCGGCCTCCCGGATCATTTGATCGACCGACTCCACGCTGGCGTGAAGTCGGGAGCGTCGCGATGAGTGTCGTCATATCCCTGCTGCCACTGGTCGCAATAGGTTTACTCACCGCGGGGACCGCGGTCTTCGTGGCCGCGGAGTTCTCACTGACCGCGCTGGAACGCAGCACCGTCGATGCCAATGTCCGCACCGGCGACCGGCGCGACCGATTGGTGCAAAGGGCTCACCGCACTCTGTCCACCCAACTTTCGGGCGCCCAGGTGGGTATCTCCATCACCACGCTGGCCACTGGATTCCTGGCCGAGCCAGTGGTCGGTCGGCTTATCGAACCTGGCCTGACTGCCCTCCACGTGCCGACCCGGTTTACTGGCGGCCTGGCGTTGGTGCTGGCCATCCTGATTGCCACCTCGCTGTCGATGATCTTCGGCGAGCTGGTGCCCAAAAACCTCGCGGTGGCCCGTCCCGTGTCGACGGCGCGCTGGTCGGCGGGCCCGCAGCTGTTCTTCTCTTTCGTGTTCACGCCAGTGATCAAGCTGACCAACGGCACCGCAAACCGGATCCTGCGCTGGCTGGGAATTGAGCCTGCCGAGGAACTGCGTTCTGCGCGCTCACCGCAGGAGTTGGTGTCGCTGGTGCGCACCTCGGCACGGAGCGGCTCACTGGATCCGGTCACCGCGGTCCTTGTGGACCGTTCCTTGCAGTTCGGCGAGCGCACCGCAGAGGAACTGATGACTCCCCGGTCCAAGATCGACACGCTGGACACCGATCACACGGTGGCCGATCTCAGCGCGGCGGCCGTCAGGACCGGGCATTCGCGGTTCCCGGTGATCCGGGGCGACCTCGACGAAACCATCGGGGTGGTGCACGTCAAGCAGGTTTTCGCGGTGCCGCACCCGATGCGTTCATCGACTCGATTGGCCGATATCGCGCAGCCGGTGGCCAAGGTGCCTTCGACCCTGGATGGCGACGCAGTGATGTCGGAAGTACGCGCCAACGGATTGCAGACGGCGCTGGTAGTAGACGAGTACGGCGGCACTGCCGGCATGGTCACGGTGGAAGACCTGATCGAGGAAATAGTCGGAGACGTGCGTGACGAGCACGACGATGAACCACCAGATGTCGTGCCTGCCGGACGCGGCTGGCAGGTTTCGGGGTTGTTGCGTATCGACGAGGTGGCCGACCACACCGAGTTCCGGGCGCCTGAAGGCGATTACGAAACCATTGGCGGGCTGGTGCTGGAGACGTTGGGCCACATCCCGGAGGAGGGCGAATCGGTCGAATTGATGGCCTTCGAACCGGACAGTGCGAACGAGGATCCGGTGTGTTGGCTGGCGACCGTGCTGCGGATGGATGGCCGCCGAATCGACCTGCTTGAGCTCGCCTCGCTGGGGCGCCGCGGCGACGAATCCGGACCGGGCTGATGGCAGACATCTTCGGCGTCCTGCTGATGCTGGTGCTGTTGGCGGCCAACGCGTTCTTCGTGGCTTCGGAGTTCGCGCTGATCTCCGCGCGCCGCGACCGCCTGGAGGCGTTGGCCGAGCAGGGTAAAAAGAGCGCGGTCACCGTCATCAGGGCCGGTGAGAATCTATCGTTGATGCTGGCGGGCGCGCAGTTGGGCATCACAGTGTGCTCGATACTGCTGGGTCGGGCCGCCGAACCCGCCGTCGCTCACCTGCTGGAGATTCCGTTCGGGTTCCTCGGCATCCCAGACGCGTTACTGCACACAGTGTCGTTTCTGGTCGCGCTGTCCATCGTCGTCACGCTGCACGTGTTGCTCGGGGAAATGGTGCCGAAGAACATCGCGATCGCGGGCCCGGAGTCGACCGCGATGCTGCTGATACCGGTCTACCTGGTCTACATACGCGCCGCCCGGCCGTTCATCGCTGTCTACAACTGGTGCGCCAACATCACCCTGCGCGCGTTCGGCGTACAACCCAAGGACGAACTCGACGTCACGGTATCGACCGTGGAACTCTCCGAGATGATCGCCGAGTCGCTCTCGGAGGGTCTACTCGACCCCGAGGAGCACACCAGGCTGACCAGGGCATTGCAGATCCGCAACCGCGTCGTCAACGACGTCGCAATACCGCTGCATCAGATCAGGGCGGTCCAGGTAGCGCGCGAGGGTGCCGGGCCCACGGTCGGTGCCCTCGAGGAGGCACTGACCGAGACCGGATACTCCCGGTTCCCGGTGGCCGATCCGCGCGGCGCGTTCATCGGCTATCTGCACATCAAGGACGTGCTGGCGCTCGTCGCCGACCCCCACGACGAGACCGCCGTGGTGGATTCGTCCATGGTGCGGCCGCTGCCGCGGGTGCCCGCCTCGCTGCCGCTGCCTGACGCTCTGTCCCGGCTGCGACGCAACAACAGCCATCTGGCACTGGTCATCGCCGCTGACGGAGAAGTCACCGCGGTGGTGGCGCTGGAGGACCTGGTCGAGGATCTGGTGGGAACCGTCCTTGATAGCACTCACCGTGTTTGATGGGCGGCCCGCCGCGGTGTCTGATG
>ERZ888423.1503-NODE-1503-length-19887-cov-49.426180_pt1 | contig 19887 bp, 15 predicted proteins | sample MGYA00520523_ERZ888423 | MGnify/ENA primary metagenome ERZ888423 (study PRJEB32303, sample SAMEA104408611) | aquatic metagenome | biome: Brackish water; feature: Pelagic; material: water | place: Baltic Sea | collected 2014-06-08T10:24:00 | depth 30,27 m ...
CACCAGAGCCAACACCAGAGCCCGCGCCCGAACCGGTCGCCGCTGTGGTTGGCGACATGCCGGCGCAACCGGCCCTGGCCGAAGCGACCCCGCCCAAGCCCCGCCGCAGCGGCTGGTGGTCCAAAGGCTGAAGGTCAGGTTCCGTGCAAAAAAAGGGCGCCCATTGGGGCGCCCTTTTCCTTTTCACGGCAAGATCTGGCTCAATTGTCGCCGTCGCGCAGCATCGTCACGATCTGTTGCATGCCATCGATCGGCACATAGCCCCGCACCATCTGGTCGCCGAACACAAAGGTTGGCGTCCCCGAGATGGACAGCCGCTGGGCCAGCGCGCGGTTGTGGTCGATGGTTGTCTGCACCAGGGGATCGTCGATGGCTGCCATGATGGCCCCGCTGTCCAGACCAAGGCCATCGGTCAGCGCGACCAGCGCGGCTTCGCTCACATCGCCGCGCATGCCCATCAATGCGTCATGCACCGCGAAATAGGCCGCATCCCCCAAACCGATGCGCGTGGCGATGGCAAAGCGCGCGGCAAGCAGCGATTGATCCCCCAGAATCGGAAGCTCCTTGACCACAAGCCGGATGTTGCCGTCGAGTTCGATCAGATCCATCATTTCCGGATGGGCGCGGCGGCAAAAGCCACAGCGGTAATCCATGAATTCCACCACGGTCACGTCGCCCTCCGGGTTGCCCAGCACCACATCGAAGGCAGAACCGAAGATCGCATCGGCATTGGCCGCGACCGCCGCCGCATCGCGCCCCACTTCGGCTTCGGCGTTGCGGCTTTCCAGAACGGCGATCGCCTCCATCAGCACTTCGGGATTGTCGAGCAGATAGGCCCGCACTTCGGCGCGAAAGGCGTCGCGCTGGGCATCGGTCAGATTGTCCAGATCGGTGGCGGCTGCCGGAAGGGCAAGGCCCAGGGCAAGGCCAAGGGCGGCGAGATGTTTTTGCACGGCGGGCACTTTCTGTATCGTGGCAGGGGCAGGGTGCGGCTTGCCTTTTACCACATGCGGGCGGATTGGCCACCACCGCTTGGCCGCACCCCCTGTCACCACGGCGTGATCGTGCAAGGCGCGTTGACGGGGGCGGCGCAGGCTGGTTCAAGGCGCAGGCAATCTTTTCCGAAAGGGCCCTTTCCATGCGCGTTTCGCGTCGCAGCGCCGTTGACCCCTTTATCGTCATGGACGTGATGGAGGCCGCCCGCGCCGCCGAAGCGGCGGGGCGCCATATCATCCATATGGAGGTGGGCCAGCCCGGCACCGGCGCGCCCGCCATCGCCCGCCAACGCCTTTGTGCCGAGATGGAACAGGGGCCGCTGGGGTATACTGTGGCCTTGGGTCGCCCCGATCTGCGGGCGGGCATCGCGGCGCTTTACGGTGAATGGTATGATCTCGATCTCGATCCGGGGCGCGTGGTGCTGACATCGGGGGCCTCGGGGGGGTTCTTGCTGGCGTTCTCGGCGCTGTTTGATGCGGGCGCGCGCGTTGGTCTGGGCGAGCCGTGCTACCCGTCCTATCGCCAGATCCTGACTGCGATGAGCCTGACGCCCGTGGGTCTGCGCACCGAGCTTGCGACCCGCTACCAGCCCACGCCCGCCCATCTGTCGGACGATCTGGATGGGCTGATCGTGGCCAGCCCCGCCAATCCGACCGGCACCATGCTGGGCCGCCCCGAATTGGCGGCGCTGGTCGCGGGCTGTGGCGCGCATGATATCGCGCTGATCTCGGACGAGATTTATCATGGGCTGCAATACGAAGGCCGGGCGGTCAGCGCGCTGGAACTGACCGATGACGTCTACGTCATCAATTCCTTTTCCAAGTATTTCTCGATGACCGGGTGGCGCTTGGGCTGGATGGTGGTGCCGCCGGCCCATGTGCGCGTGATCGAACGGCTGGCGCAAAACATGTTCATCTGCCCCACCCATGCCAGCCAGATCGCCGCCCTGGCCGCGCTTGCCCCCGAAGGACGGGCGGAACTGGATGCGCACCGCGCCGTCTATGCCGAAAACCGCCGGATCTTGCTTGATGGGCTGGCCGCCGCCGGATTGACGCATAGCGCACCCGCCGATGGGGCGTTCTACCTTTATCTCGACGTGTCGGCCTACACAAAGGACAGTCTGGCCCTGTCGGCCGAGATCTTGCACGAGGCGGGCGTTGCCGTCACGCCGGGCCTTGATTTCGACAAGACGCGCGGCGCAGGCTTCTTGCGGCTGTCCTATGCGCGCTCCAGCGCTGAAGTGGCCGAAGGCGTGGCGCGCCTGGTGGCGTTTTTTGCGGCGCGGTCCTGAGCCGGGGGGGATCGGCTCTTGGGCCGGGGGCTGTGGTCTGATAAACTTTCGATATTGATGCAATTGCGGGATCATGCGCTGTGTTGCGAACTGTCTTGACACCGATCCTGGCGGTCCTGGCGATCTGCGCCCTGTGCCTGCCATCTGCCGCACAGACGGGCGACACGGGCTTTGGCGCGCTGGCCCGGCTGATCCCGGCGGAAAGCGGGCTGACCGCCACGACCGACGGTGTCGCCGTTACCCTTGCGCTCAGCCAACCGGTGCCTTTCCGGGTGTTCACCCTGACCGATCCCGCGCGCGTCGTGATCGATTTCCGCGAGGTGGATTTCGGTACCTGGGCGGGCGAGACTGATCTTCCGCCCGCGATCACGGCGCTTGAGGCGGGGCTTGCGCGTGGGTTGGGCTGGTCGCGGCTGGTGCTGTCGCTGGCATCCCCCCATGCCCCCCAGACCGCCGCGATGGCGACCGATCCCCTGACCGGGCGTGCACGGGTCGATGTGCGGCTTGTGCCGGTATCGCAGGCCGAATTCAATGCGTCAGCGACCGGCCTGCCCGATCCGGCCCCGGGTGTCGCGGTGGCCACGGCCCCTGTGCGCATGGCGGATGGGCGCGTGGTGGTGGTGATCGACCCGGGCCATGGCGGGGTCGATCCGGGCGCTGTGCGCGGGTCGCACACCGAAGCCGATCTGGTCTTGCGGTTTTCGCGCGAATTGCGCGATGCGCTGCGCCGCACGGGCCGGGTCGATGTAGTGCTCACGCGCGACGCGGATGTGTTCGTGCCGCTGCCCGCGCGCATCACCGCGGCCCGCGCCGCCGGGGCCGATCTGTTCATCTCGATCCATGCCGATGCCGTGGCCGAGGGGCGCGCGCGGGGCGCCACTGTCTATACCTTGTCTGACACCGCGTCGGATGCGGCCGCCGAGGCTCTGGCCGAACAGCATGACCGCGCCGATCTGTTGCAGGGGATCGATCTGCACGGGTCCGATGACGTCGTGGCGGGGGTCTTGATGGATCTGGCCCGCCTTGACACCGCACCGCGCAGCGTTGCCCTTGCGGGTGCGCTGGTTGACGCGATCGCCGATGCAGGCCTGCGATTGCATGCGCGCCCACAGGGCGAGGCGGGGTTTACCGTGCTGCGCGCGGCCGATATGCCATCGGTCTTGCTCGAGATCGGCTTCATCTCTGATGCCGATGATCTGCGCAATATTCTGGATCCCGAATGGCGCGCGCGGATGCAGATGGCGCTTGTTGCGGCCATCATGGCTTGGGCTGATGCCGATGCCGCGCGCATGGCGCTTGTGCGGCAATGACGGGGCGCCACATCGCTTGCATGTGTTTTGACCCGGCCACGGCGGCTCGTTATAGGATGGGCATCAAGGACGGGCAGATCGCATGATCCGATTCATCATTGGCTTTTTCGGTGCGATCTTCAGCGCCCTGACGCTCGGCATCATTGCTGTGGTCATTGCGGTCGGCGCGGTCTTGTTCATCTATTCCCATGATCTGCCCGGTCATGACGCGCTGGCCAATTACACACCGCCCACGATCAGCCGCATCTATTCCCGCGAAGGCCGGATCGTGGATGAATTTGCCGTCGAACGGCGGCTGTTTGTGCCGGGCGATGAAATTCCCGATCTTGTGGCGCATGCCTTCGTGTCGGCCGAGGATCGCAATTTCTATCAGCACGGCGGCTATGATCCGCGCGCGATTGCCGCGGCCTTCATCGAGGCGGTCCGCTCGCGCGGGCGCGACGTGCGGGGCGCGTCGACCATCACGCAACAGGTGATGAAGAACTTCCTGCTCGATGGTTCGCGCACGGTCGAGCGCAAGGTGCGCGAGATCATTCTGGCCGCGCGCATCGAAACCGCGCTGAGCAAGGACCGCATCCTCGAGTTGTATCTGAACGAGATCTTTCTGGGTCAGAACTCTTATGGGGTGGCCGCCGCCGCACAGACCTATTTCAACACCAATCTCGAGGATCTGACGCTGGAACAGGCGGCCTATCTGGCAGCACTTCCGCAGGCGCCGTCGAATTTCCACCCGGTGCGCGATTACGACCGCGCGATCAGCCGCCGCAACTATGTGCTGCGCGAGATGTTCGAAAACGGCTACATCACCCGCGACCAGATGGACCGCGCTGCAGCCAAGCCGCTTGAGACGGTGCAAGGTGGCCAGATCGAGCCCTTCCGCCTGGCGATGCCGCCGCGCAACTATTTCACCGACGAAATCCGTCGCCAGCTTTCGGCCCAGTATGGCGAGAATGAATTCCTGTCGGGCGGCTATGCGGTGCGTGCCTCGATGGATGATAGCCTGCAGCGGGTGGCCGAGCGTGCCTTGCGGCTGGCGCTGGAAAGCTATGACCGCGAGCAGGGCCTGTGGCGCGGGGCGGCGGCCCGGATCGATCCGGCGCTCCTGACCGATGAGGCCGCATGGCGCGCAGCCCTCGCCAGCATCGAGATCGCCCGCGACATCGATGGGTGGTCGGTCGCCGTGGTGCTGTCGGTCGATGACCAGAGCGCGCGCATCGGCATCGAAGGGCTGGCGCGCGATGACGGGGCGCAGGTGATCCCCGCCGAGGATGTGACATGGGCGCGCCCCCTCAATCCCGACGGGAGCCGCGGGCGGCAGGCGCGCGGGCCCGATGATCTGCTTGCGCCGGGCGATGTCGTGCATGTGCGCGCCGTGACCCGCGACGGCGACGGCGCTGTCTCGGGCTGGTCGCTGCGACAGGTCCCCGAGGTTCAGGGCGGCTTCATGGCGATGGATGTCAACACCGGCCGGGTGCTGGCGATGCAGGGTGGTTTTTCCTATCAGCATTCCTCATTCAACCGCGCCACGCAGGCCACGCGCCAGCCGGGGTCGAGCTTCAAGACGCTGGTCTATGCGGCGGCGCTGGATTCAGGCTACAGCCCCAACACCATCGTCATCGATGCCCCGATCGAATTGGTGACACCCGAAGGCATCTGGCGGCCGCAAAATGCCTCGGACCGCTACTATGGGCCCACGCCCCTGCGCACGGGCATCGAGATGAGCCGCAACCTGATGACGGTGCGTCTGGCGCAAGATGTGGGGATGGAAACCATCGCCCGATATGCCGAACGCTTTGGCGTCTATGACCGGATGCAGCCCTTTCTGGCCAATGCGCTGGGCAGTCAGGAAACGACCCTGTTTCGCATGGTGGCGGCCTATGCGATGTTTGCCAATGGCGGCGAGCGGGTGGAACCGACGCTGGTGGACCGCATTCAGGACCGCTGGGGCAACACCGTCTATCGCCATGACCAGCGGCTTTGCCCCGATTGCCAGTTGGCGTCCCTTGCCCCGGGGCTTGCGCCGGCGGTGATCTCGAACCGGCAGCGCGTGATCAATCCGATCACCGCCTATCAGCTGACCTCGATGATGCAAGGCGTGGTTGATCGCGGCACGGCCGCGTCTTCGGTCAATCTGCCCGTGCCCGCGGCGGGCAAGACCGGCACCACCAACGAGGCGCGCGATGTCTGGTTTGTGGGCTATACATCGTCGATTGCTGCGGGCTGTTACATCGGCTTTGACCAGCCCCGCCCCTTGGGCAGCGCCGCATCAGGCGGTCGCATGTGCGGGCCGGTGTTCAACGAATTCATGCTGGCCGCGATCGAGGAATATGGCGGCGGCCCCTTTGCGGTGCCCGATGGTGGCGTGTTCTATCCGATCGACCGCTTTTCGGGCCAGCGCCTGCCGGATGGCGCACAAGGCGAGGGCGTGGTCTATGAAATGTTCCGTGCCGGCGAAGAGCCCTACTTTGGCGCACAATCCATCATCGATGGTGGCTTTGCCATGGGCGCGGATCTGCCGCTTTATGGCCGTGGCGAGGGTGGCGCGGGGGACGAGATGGGCGATCAGGGCCAAACCGTCGACACCGCCACCGGTGGCGGTGCGCGCGTGCCCACACAATCGGGTTTCGGCACGCTCAGCGCGGGCGGGCTCTATTAGGACCATGGCAAGATCAGGGCCGGGCGAGCCTTGTCGCGGGGCGCGGCGGTGGTATATCAGCGGCTCTGACAGCAGATAAAGGCCGACCCAGATGCGCGCCGAGACGCAATCCAACATCGAAAAGATCCGCAGATCGCTGACCCTTCTGGGTCAGCGCATGGGGGTCGAGACCGCAGCGCACCGGCTTGAGGAATTCAACGCGCGCGTCGAAGACCCCAATCTGTGGAACGATCCCGCCCGCGCGCAAAAGCTGATGCGCGACCGCCAGATGCTGGTCGAACGCATGGACACCCATGAGATGATCCGGCGCGGGCTGGAGGACCATCTTGAGTTGATCGAGTTGGGCGAGGCCGAGGGCGACAGCGAGATCGTGCTGGAGGCCGAGGCGGCGCTGTCGGAACTTGTCGTGAAGGCGGCCAAGAAGGAACTGGAGGCCCTGCTTGATGGTGAGGCCGACGGCAATGACGCATTCCTTGAAATCAACGCGGGCGCGGGCGGCACCGAGGCGTGCGATTGGGCGCAGATGCTGGCGCGCATGTTCGTGCGCTGGGCCGAACGGCGCGGCTACGAGGTCGACCAGCAAGACATGTCACCCGGCACCGAGGCCGGCATCAAGTCGGTGGTCTATCAGATCAAGGGCCCCAATGCCTATGGCTGGATGAAGTCGGAAAGCGGCGTGCATCGGCTGGTGCGTATTTCGCCCTTTGGCAAGGGCACGCGCGAGACCAGTTTTGCCTCGGTCTGGGTCTATCCGGTGGTCGATGACAATATCGAGATCGAGATCAACCCATCTGACATCCGTATCGATACCTATCGTTCGTCCGGCGCGGGGGGGCAGCATGTCAACACCACCGACTCGGCCGTGCGGATCACCCATTTGCCCACCGGCATCGTCACGACAAGCTCGGAAAAGTCGCAGCATCAAAACCGCGACATCGCCATGAAGGCCCTGAAATCGCGGCTTTATCAGATGGAACTTGACCGCCGCAACGAGGCGATCAACGCCGCCCATGAAGCCAAGGGCGAAGCGGGTTGGGGCAATCAGATCCGATCCTATGTGTTGCAGCCCTATCAGATGGTGAAGGATCTGCGCACCGGCTTCGAGACATCGGATACGGGCGGTGTTCTCGATGGCGATCTGGATGGGTTGATGGCAAGCGTTCTGGCGATGGATGTGTCGGGCAAATCGCGTGCCGAGGCGCGGGCAGAGGGCTGAGGGCTGAAGGGGGGCGTCGCCCGCCCTCGGGCCCCGGCTTGGGGCCGCTCGGTCGGGCGATGGGCGCTTGTGGCATCGATCCGGGCAGCGTCTGGTGGGGTGTCGTCTTGAAACGGAGCAGGGGGGCAGGCCATGACCGAACTGTGGCAGATGGGGGCGTTGGGCCTGAGCGCGATGATCGCACGGCGCGAGATTTCGCCCGTTGATCTGATGCGCGATGTCTTGGGCCGGATCGGGGCGGTCAATGGCGCGGTGAATGCCATTGTTGCCCTGCGCGACCGCGAGACGTTGATGGGCGAGGCGCGGCTTGCCGAAGCGATGCCCCCCGACGGCTGGTTGCACGGAATACCGGTTGCGGTGAAGGATCTGGTGGGCGTGCGGGGGGTGCCGTCGAGCTGGGGCTCGCCGATCCTGAAGGATAATGTGCCGCTGGTTGATGACGGGCTGGCGCGGCGGTTGCGCGCGGCGGGCGCGATCATCATCGGCAAGACCAATGTGCCGGCCTTTGGGCTTGGATCGCATACGGTCAATCCGGTCTATGGCGCGACACGCAACCCCTATGATCCGTCGAAAACCGCTGGCGGGTCGTCGGGCGGGGCGGCGGTGGCCTTGGCCACGCGGATGCTGGCTTTGGCCGATGGGTCGGACATGATGGGGTCTTTGCGCAACCCTGCCGCGTGGAACAATGTCTACGGCTTTCGCCCCACGGCTGGGTTGGTGCCGGGCGAGCCGCGCGACAGCGTCTTTCAGCACCGCCTGTCGACCGATGGGCCGATGGCGCGCGACATCGATGATCTGGAGCATCTGCTGGCGACCCTGTCGGACGGGGCCTATCGCCCGGGCCAGGGCCCTGTGCCGCGCCGCCCGCGCATCGGCTGGCTGGGCGATTGGGGCGGGGCCTATGCGATGGCCCCGGGGATCCTGGCACAGGCCGAGACCGCGCTGGGCGTGATGGAAAGCCTGGGCTGGGCGGTCGAACCGCTGCGCCCCCCCTTTGCGGCCGAAGCGTTGTGGGAGGCCTGGTGCGTGCTGCGCCAGTTCGCCGTGGCAATGACCCTCGGGCCCTATTGGCGTGAAGAGGCGCATCAGGCGCTGTTGCCTGCACAGGCGAAATGGGAAATCACCCATGGTTTCGCCCGCAAGGTCGCCGAGGTCGAATGGGCGGCCGAGACGCGGATCGCATGGCTGGGCGCCGCGCGCGAGATGTTTGCCCGGTATGATGCCGTCGTGCTGCCTGCCACACAGCTTTGGCCCTTTGCCGTCGACATGCGCTGGCCCGAGGTGATCGATGGCCATGCGATGGACAGCTATCATCGCTGGATGGAGGTGGTGGTGCCCGCCAGCCTTGCGGGCTTGCCGGCCTTGGCCTTGCCTGCGGGGTTTGGGGCCGATGGCCTTCCCGCCGGGGTTCAGATGATCGGTGCGCCGGGCGCGGATGGGATGCTGATGGCGCTTGGGCGGGCCTATCATGCGGCCACCGATTGGCCGGGAAAAAATCCGCCCGCGTTGTGATCGCGGCGCTTGGCGCGGCGCAGGAACGCGGTCTAGTCTGTCGCCAGCGAGCCTGTCCGTTCCAAGCGAAGAGGGGGCGATGAGCGATCTGACAACACCCCCGGCCGCGCCGTCCAAGGTGCCTGCCTTGCGCCATATGGCGCTGGGCGACATCGCCTATGCGTTGCGCGCCGGGTTTGGGGATTTTCGCCGCAAACCGATGATGGGGCTGTTTTTTGCCCATGTCTATGTGGCGGGCGGGTGGCTGCTTTATGTGTTCTTGTTCATCACCGGGCAAATCTGGTGGGCGATCCCGATCACGCTGGGCTTTCCGCTGATGGGGCCGTTTCTGGCGGTGGGGCTGTACGAGGTCTCGCGCCGTCTGGAGGCGGGGCAGACACAATGGCGGCGCCGCGACATCTTCGGTGTGATCTGGCGCCAAAGGCTGCGGCAATTGCCGTCGATGGCATGGGTGATCATCGTCTATTTCCTGTTCTGGTCGTTTTTCGCCCACATGCTCTTTGCGCTGTTTCTGGGTCCATCTGCCTTGATGAATGTCACCTCGTCCTATGGCTATCTGCTGGAACGCGAGGGGGTCTTGATGCTGTTGATGGGCACGGGCTTTGGTGCGGTTTTCGCCATTGTGCTGTTTTGCCTGACGGCGGTGTCATTGCCGTTGCTCTTGGACAAGGAGTTGGATTTCGTCACCGCGATGCTGACCTCCATCGCGGTGGTCCGGCGCAATCCCTTGGTCATGCTGGCATGGGCTGCAACGATTGCGGGATTGATGGCTCTGGCCTTGCTGCCGGGGCTTTTGGGGCTGTTTCTGGTGTTGCCGGTTCTGGGGCATGCGACATGGCATATCTATCGCCGGGCGCTGGACCCGTTGGACTAGACCATGGGATCGGTGCGGGCAGCAAAAAAGCCGGGCACGCGCCCGGCTTTTTGCATCTGTGGGGCCGTCAAACGGGCCGGGATCAGGAATGATCGCCGCTGGACCCAAGACCTGATCCCGGGCGTGGAACCGCCGGGGCGGGTGTGCTGGCGGTCCGCACGGGGCTCGGCGGGGTGCTGCCCACCGACAGCGGGTCTTCGGCGCGCTGCACGGTCCCTTCGAAATGGGCACCGCTTTCGATGGCGATGGTCTTGTGGATGATATCGCCTTCGACCCGCGCGGTGGCCGTAAGCCGCACCTTGAGGCCACGCACCTTGCCAACCACGCGGCCTGTGACGACGATGTCGTCGGCTGCGATCTCACCCTCGATATTGGCGCTTTCACCCACGGTCAGCAGATGGGCGCGGATATCGCCCTTGACCGTGCCCTCGACCTGAATGTCGCCCGTAGTGCGCAGGTCACCGACCACGGTCAGGTCGGCGCTCAGCAAGGAGGGTGTGGATTTGGATTTTGGTGTAGAGGTCGGGGTCGTGGTCATGTCTGCTCCCGCTTTGGGGCTGGTTTTGGGATCGAAGGCCTGGCCCTCGGCGCTGCTTTCGGCGCCGGATACCTTGGCCCCGGGTTCATTGATCTTGGATTTAGAAAACATTACGCCCTGCCGTGATGAAGGTCATCGGGTTCACTGGATCGCCGTTGCGCCGCACCTCATAGTGGAGATGCGTGCCGGTACACCGTCCACTACAGCCCATATCACCGATATGCGCGCCGCGCGAGACCCTTTCGCCCTGTCTGACATGCAGGCGGGTCAGATGCGCATAGCGCGTGGTGATCCCGAAGCCGTGATCGATGTCGATCATCAGACCATATCCGCTGTGTCGGCCGGCAAACACCACCCGGCCATCGCCGCCGGCCACGATATGGGTGCCCCGCGAACCCGCGAAATCCACCCCGGCATGCAGCCTGCGGCCACCGCTGAAGGGATCACGGCGATACCCAAAGCCCGATGTATGGCGGTAGGCACCGCGCACAGGGGTCGAAAAAGGCAGTGTTTCGGCGGCGATCCTGCGCAGGTTCAGCGCATCGAGTTGTTCCAGCAATTCATTGGCCCGCAGCGACATGGCATCGGGTGCGCCGTCGGTCATGGTGGACACGGCGATGGGCATCAGCGGCCCGCCCTGTCCGCCATAGGCGGCCTGCAACTGTCCGATCAACCGGTCGGTGGGAATGCCCGACGCCTCCAGCAGCCGATCAAGCGGCTCCATCGACATGGCAACGGCTTCTTCGATCTGACGGAAAACCCGGTCTTGCCGTTCCTGATCCAGCGCGTCGGCATAGGCCAGACGTTCCATTTCCTCGGCGGCCTGTGTCACCAGAACCGCGGCCCCGTCGCGCTGGTCGGCGGTGGCATCGAGCGCGCCGGCCAAAACATCGATTGCGCGGCTCAATTCGGCCTCGCGGCCGGCGGCGGTCTGTGTGGTGCCGGTTTCGGCCTGTAACTCGGCCTCTAGCAGAGACAATTCGGCGCGGGCGCTGTCGCGGTCACGGATGGTGCGGCGCAAGGTGGCTTGGATCGCATCTACCGCGGTTTCCAGTTCACGGCGGAGCTCTTCGGACTCCAGCAGCCGCACCTGCATTGCCGCGACCTGATCCATCGCGGTCGAAAACCGCTCTTGCGCTTGCAGCGCTTCGGCGGTGCGCACCTCCACCTCATAAGACAGGGCATTGAGCCGGTTGTGAAACTCAAGGCTTTCCCTCGCCGCCTGGTCGCGTGCGCTGCCCGCAGAGATGGCATCGATCAGCACGATGGCGGTGATGATGACAGTCCACCCCAACACACCCGCAAGGCTCATCAGGATCATGGCCTGTGTCGCCGGTCGCAACCGGATGAAGCGGGTGCTTTTGTCGGACTTCAGGAAAAGCCGCTGTTCGGGCAGCCGGTGTTCCATCATCGCCTTCAGGCGACCTATGACAGGCATTGTCACGATACTGGTCCCACCTTACCCCTGGTTTTGCCGCGCGTGATGGCTGGTGTGCCACCGCGACGACCTGCACAGGGAATACGCATGACCCGATCACGGCTCAACCATCGATCCGCAGGCCTGCGCAAACATGCCGTATTCGGGTGCAAATGGGCAAAATTCCGCCGATCAAGCGGTCGATTGACCGCGATCAATGCGCCAGGGGCCAATAGAAATCCGGCGGCAGCCCGGCCTCGGCGCGCTTTTCCTCGTTGAAGGGCGGCTTGAGTGCGCCGTGGAAATAGCGCTGCACAAGGCTGTGAAACGCCTCTTTCGGGTCCAGCTCATGACGGCCACACAGGAAATGGAACCATTTCGAGCCATAGGCCACATGGTGAACCTCTTCGGCATAGATGATGCGCAGCGCCTCGGCGGCTTGCGCGGCGCAGGCATCATCGGTGGCGCGTTCGAAAATGCTGATCATGCCGGGCGTCACGTCAAGACCGCGCGCCTCAAGCACCATCGGCACCACGGCCAGCCGCCCCATCAGGTCTTGCGCCGTATCCTCGGCGGCCCGCCACATGCCCGCATGGGCCGGCAGCGCGCCATACTGGCTGCCCATCGCCTCAAGACAATCGGCCATCAGGTTGAAATGTTTTGATTCTTCATCAGCAGCCTTGACCCAGTCATCATAGAATCCGGCGGGCATCGGCGTCTCGGTGAAGCGTGCGATGATGTCCCAATGCAGGTCGACCGCGTTCAATTCGATATGGGCGACCGCATGCAACAGCGCGATGCGGCCAGCCTGTGTGCCGGTGCGCCGTCGCGGCACGTCGCGCGGATCGAGCAGATCGGGCTTGTCGGGCCGCGCGGGGCGCAGCGGCGGGTGTGCATGGCCGATGGGCGGCAAGGCGCCCGTGTCGCGCGCGCCCTGCCATTGAGCGGCAAATCGGCGTGACAGGGCGGTCTTTTCGCGCCCGCAGGCGGTGCTCAGAACCGCCTCGGCCATCTTTGCAAGGGGAAGCATCTCGGTCATGAGGACCCGTTTCGGCTGATGGTACCGCTTCGTCAAGGGGGGCGGAAAACCTCAGGTTTTCCGCACGGAAAAACCCGGGTTTTTCCGTGCGTTTTCCGTGCGGAAAACGCCCCCCTCCCAATCACAGCGCCTTGAGCGCTGCCAGCACCGCTTCGGCGTGACCGGGCACCTTGACCTTGCGCCACTGGGCGCGCAGCATGCCCGCCCCGTCGATCAGAAAGGTCGACCGCTCGATGCCCATGTAGCTTTTGCCATACATGGATTTCTCGGCCCAGACGCCATAGCGTTCGCACAGATCGCTGTGTTCATCCGACGCCAGGATCACGCCCAGACCGTGCTTGGCCACGAATTTGTCATGGGCTTTCACGCTGTCCTTGGACACGCCGATCACCACCGCCCCCGCGGCGGCAAAGTCATCGGCCAGCGCGGTGAAATCCCGGGCCTCGGTCGTGCAGCCCGAGGTGTCATCCTTGGGATAGAAATAGAGCACCACCGCCCGCGGACGCAGCGCCGACAGCGTGATCGTGTCGCCGCCATCGCGGGGCAGGGTAAAGTCCGGGGCGGGGCTGCCAATTTCGGTCATCTTGTCCTCTCGCTTTGCTCTGTCATCTGGCATATCGGCGCATGAACGCCCGATGCTGTGCAAGCTAGGGGCTTTGCCGCCAAGATAAAGGCCGGACAAACGCGCCGATGACACAAGATGATCAGGCCACCCACAGGGGCGACAACGCCGCCGCGCCCGCCCAGCGGCACGCGCGGGCGCGCTGGCGGCTTCTTGCGGCGCTGATGCTGTTGGTCATCATCGTGCTGCCGGTGGCTGCGGGAGGTGCGCTTTGGCTCAGGCTTGCCGCAGGGCCCGTCCGCTTTCCGGCCTTTGTGACAGACCGCATCGAAGCCCGGCTGGATGCGGCCATGGTGGCCAATCAACTGAACATCGGCTGGATCGACATCAGCCGGCCCGCGGGCGCGATGGCGCTGGATCTGGCGCTGCGCGATCTGCGGCTGACCGATCCTGATGGCGCGCCGCGGGCGGTGTTTCCGGCCGTCATCGTCAGCCTGTCGACCCGGGCCTTGCTGCAAGGCAGTGTGGAACCCTTGCGCGTCGATCTGCAAGGGGCCGGGCTGCGGCTGGCGCGCGATGCGACGGGCCGGATCGATCTGGCGCTCCTGGCTGGCGACACCGCCGCCGAGCTCGGCCTTGCCGAAACATTGGCCCGGCTGGATCGGATGTTTGCAACCCCGCTGTTGTCGCGTCTGGAAACGGTGCGGGGTCGGGGGCTGGAACTGGTGATGGCCGATGCGATCACCGGCCAGACGATGCGGGTCAGTGACGCCGAAATGCGGCTGGAACGGCGCGATGGCACATTGACCCTCCGGGTGGGTGGTGCGCTGGCGGGCAGCCGGGCCGCAACGCTTGACATCGGGCTGTCGCGCGGCGGGCAGGCCGGGGTCACCGAAATCGCGCTTGCCTTCGAGGGTCTGGCGGCGCGCGATCTGGCGACGGTTGGTCCGGCGCTGGCCTGGGTCGATCTGATGCGGGCGCCGATTTCGGGTCAGGTGGATGGGGTCTTGGCGGATGATGGAACGCTCGGCGATCTTGCGCTGCGCCTTGACATCGGCCCGGGTCATGTCCGCGCGACCCAGAACGGTGCGGCCTTCGCCTTTGACAGCCTGAGCACCATGCTGCGCTATGATGCGCGGCGGGGTCGCATCTTGTTCGAGCGGTTCGACCTTGGTGCCCCCGATCTGGCCTTCAGCGCCAGCGGGCATGCCGATCCCGCGATGGATGGAACGCGCTATACCGGTCAGTTTCAGCTGACCGACATCGTCGTTTCGCGGACCGATCTCTGGCCTGACCGTCTGGATCTGGCCGGCGCGCTGGTGGATTTCCGCCTTTCGCTTGGCCAGACTGTCAAGATCGAGATCGGGCAGGCGGTGATCGGCCATGACGGCCGCAGGCTTTCGGCCGAGGGCCATCTTGCCATGACACCCGAGGGGTTGGATCTGTCCTTCGATCTGGCGGTGCCCGAGATAACCGCCCCCGAGGTCTTGGGATATTGGCCGGTCAGCCTTGTCCCCGATACGCGGCGCTGGCTGGCCGCCAATCTTTCGGATGCGCGGCTGTCGGGGGTGGATGTCGCGCTGCGCGCCCGGCCGGGCAAGGCGCTGAGCTATGCGGTGGGGGTCGATTTCACAGACGCAGCCGTGCGGGTCTTGCCCGATCTGCCCGCCATTGAACATGGCGCGGGGTATCTGTCGCTGATCGGTCCTGTGTTGAGCTTGCGGCTGGATCAGGGGCGCATGACTGTCCCCGGCGGTGGTCAGGTGGTGCTGGATGGATCGGGCATGAGCGTGGCCGATACGCGGGTCAAAGGTGCCGAGGCGCAGATCGATGTAAGCCTTGCGGGGGGGCTTGGCGATGTGTTGCGGCTGATGCAGGCGCCACCCGTGCGGCTGTTTGCCGCCGGCGCCATGACGCCCGAACGCTTCGGGACGGGCACGGCCCGGATGCGTGCGGCTGTGACCACGCGGCTGATGCGCCAGGAAGGGATGGGCGACACCCGTTTTGATCTGTCGGGTGACGTCACTGCTTTTGCCTCCGATCAACTGGTGCCCGGTCGCGGGATTACGGCGGAACGGCTTGATTTCACGGTCAGCCCGGATGCTGTGCGCGTCTGGGGCGCGGCGCGGTTTGACGACCTGCCGCTGGAGGGGCAGTGGACCAGAGCCTTGGGCCCCGACGCGCCGCGCGCCTCGCGGCTGGAGGCCGAGGCGGTGATCACGCGCGACCGCTTGGCCGCCCTTGGTGTCGACCTGCCCGATGGGCTGTTTTCAGGCCAGATGCTGGCGGCCCTGGCCCTTGATCTGCCCGATGGCGCATCACCGCAATTGCGCGTCACCTCTGATCTTTTCGGGGCAAATCTGGCGCTGGCCCCCTTGGGATGGCGACAGGCGGCAGATCAGCGGGGGCAGGTATCAGCCACGATCCGGCTGGGCACCAACCCCGAGGTGACCAAGCTTGATCTGGCCGTGGGCGGGCTTGCCATTGCGGGCCGCGCCGCGTTGACCGCAGGTCGCGGTCTGGACCGGCTTACGGCCGAACGGTTTCGTCTGGATGGCTGGCTCGATGTGACCGGTGCGCTGATCGCGCGTGGACCGGGGCGCGCGCCCACCATCGAGATCACCGGCGGCACCGTCGATCTGCGCGGTGCGCCACAGATCGAACAGGGCGGCGGCACACATACGCCCGAGGGGGGGCCGATATCGGTGACGCTTGACCGGCTGCAGGTGACCGAAGGCATCGCGATCAGCCCGCTCTTGGCCGATCTGACCACGCAAGGCGGGCTGTCGGGCCAGTTTCGCGGGCGGGTGAACGGTGGCGCACAGGTCACGGGCACGCTGGTCAGCAGCCAAACCGGCCCCGCGATCCGCCTCAGGGCTGCCGATGGGGGCGATGTGCTGCGATCCGCGGGTGTGTTCCGCTCGGCCTATGGCGGCGAGATGGAGTTGATCTTGCAAGCCAGCGGCGGGCCGGGGGCCTATGATGGGCTGCTGCGCATCGACAACCCGCGTCTGCGCGACGCACCGGTGCTGGCCGAGATGCTGAACGTCGTCTCGATCGTGGGTCTGATCGACCAGCTGGGTGGCGACGGCATCAGCATGGGTGAGGTCGAGGCGCGGTTCCGCGTCACGCCAACCAGGCTGATCTTGTCCGAGGGCGTTGCCGTCGGCCCGGCCTTGGGGTTGTCGCTGGATGGGAGCTATGATCTGGCCTCGCGGGAGCTGCAGATGCAGGGGGTGATTTCGCCGCTCAATGTCGTGAATGGCGTGATCGGCGCAATCTTCAGCCCTCGCCGCGAGGGGCTGTTTGGTTTTGCCTATCAGTTGACGGGGAACGCACAAAGCCCGCAGGTCACCGTGAACCCCTTTTCGATTCTGACCCCCGGCGTGTTCCGCGAGATTTTTCGGCGGCCACCACCCAGCAACTGACCGGATGCCGATGAAACTTGACGATTTCGATTTCCACCTTCCCGAAGGTCTGATCGCCACCCGGCCTGTGCGCCCCCGGTCTTCGGCGCGGCTGTTGTTTGCCGATGGCGCGGCCACCCATGACAGGCATGTCTTTGAGCTGCCGTCGATCTTGCGGCGCGGCGACCGGCTGATCCTGAACGACACGCGTGTGATCCCCGCGCGGCTGACCGGCGCGCGCACGCGCGACAGCGCACAAGGCGCTGTGACGGCAAAGATCGAGGTCACGCTGATGGAGCCACAACCCGATGGCACATGGTCGGCGCTGGCCAAGCCGATGCGCAAACTGCGACTTGGTGAAACAGTCAAATTTTCCAATGATTTGTCAGCTGATGTTGCGGTGTTGGATGATGGTTTGCGGCTGCGTTTCAACCTGACGGGGGCTGATTTCGACGCGGCGCTCAACGCCTCGGGCGCGATGCCCCTGCCGCCCTATATCGCGGGCAAGCGCGCCCCCGATGAACGCGACCACGAGGATTATCAGACCATCTGGGCCAGGCGCGCGGGGGCTGTCGCGGCCCCGACCGCGTCGTTGCATTTCGATGAGGCACTGGTGGCCGCCCTTCAGCCGGCGGGGATCGATGTCACCTTTGTCACGCTGCATGTGGGGGCGGGCACGTTTTTGCCGGTCACGGTTGATGACGTGACCACCCACCGCATGCATGCCGAATGGGGCGAGGTGCGCGCACAAGCGGCCGCCGAGATGAACGCAACCCGTGCTGCGGGCGGGCGGATCATTCCCGTGGGCACCACCGCGCTGCGGCTGATCGAAACGGCAGCCACCCCGGATGGCCGCATGCACCCCTATGAGGGCGAAACCGACATCTTCATCTATCCCGGCTATGCGTGGAAGATCACCGATGGGCTGATGACCAATTTCCACCTGCCCAAGTCGACGCTGATGATGCTGGTATCGGCCTTGATGGGGCAAGATCGGGTGCGCGACATCTATGCCCATGCGATCAACGCGCAGTATCGCTTCTTTTCCTATGGTGACGCGTCTCTCCTGATTCCGTCGCAGACGTGACAGACCGGGCAAGTCAGGCAACCGCAGTATTGCGTCCGAGGTCAGCGAAAGGCGCCGTGTGATGATCCATGTTCTGCGTGCTTCCTGGGCGCTTTTGCTGGGCATGTTCCTGTTGCAGATCGGCAATGGGCTTCAGGGCTCGTTGATGGGGGTGCGCGGCGCGATCGAGGGGTTTTCCACCTATGAGCTGTCCTTTATCGCATCGGCCTATTTCCTTGGCTTTCTGGGCGGATCGCGTTTTGCGCCGGTCTTTATCGCCAAGGTGGGCCATGTGCGGGTTTTCGCGGCGCTGGGCTCGCTGATATCGGCCACCTTGATCAGCTATCCGGTGCTGACCGATCCCTATGCCTGGATGGTGTTGCGCGTCATCCTGGGCTTCAGCCTGTCGGGGGTCTATGTGACCGCTGAAAGCTGGCTCAACGATGCCTCGACCAACACCACGCGCGGCCAGTCCTTGTCGGCCTATGTGCTGGTGCAGATGTTCGGGCTGGTCGCGGGGCAGGGGATTTTGTCGGCGGGCGACCCGTCGGGGTATTTGTTGTTCATCATCCCCTCGATCCTTGTGTCGATCAGCTTTGCCCCGATCCTGTTGTCGGTCCAGCCCGCCCCGGCCTTTCAGGCGGCCCGGCCGATGAGCCTGTTGTCGCTTTACCGCGCCTCGCCCTTTGGCACGATCGGCATGCTGCTGATGGGGGCGGTCTATGCGATGCAGTTCGGCATGGGCTCGGTCTATGCCACCGAGATGGGCCTGAGCCTTGGGCAGATTTCGCTGTTCATCTCGGCAATCTGGCTGGGTGCGATTGTGTTGCAATACCCGTTGGGCTGGTTGTCGGACCGGATGGATCGGCGCGTCCTGATCGTGGCCAGCGCCACGCTTGCGGGCGTGGTGGGTCTGGCGGGGTTCGCCTTTGCCGAAAGCTTCGCGGTGCTGGTGGTGGTGTCCGCTTTGGTCGGCGGTCTGTCACAGCCGCTTTACGCGCTGCTGATCGCCTACACCAATGACTACCTGTCGCCCGAAGACATGCCTTCGGCCTCGGGTGGGTTGATCTTTCTCAACGGGTTGGGCGCCATCAGCGGGCCGCCGCTGGCCGGTCTTGCCATGTCGCTGATGGGGCCGGGGGGCTATTGGCTGATGATGGCGGTGTTCTTGTTCCTGACGGCCGCCTACGGGCTGTGGCGGATGACGCGGCGCGCATCGGTCTATGCGGGCGCCAAGGATTACGAACCGGTCTCCTATCCCAATATCTTGCCCGGCGCGTCGCCTGTTGCGGTCGAGACCGCGCAAGGCTTGTATGTCGAGGCCACCGAGGCCAATGATCTTGAAACCAGAGCCGCCCAGACCGGGGGCCAAGGCCGCTAAAGGAACGGTCCGATGCGCAAGACACACCCAAACCGCGCCGGTGAAATCCTGACCTTCTGGCAAGAGGCGGGCACCCAGATGTGGTATCGGCACGATCCGATCTTTGACCGCACCATCCGCGACCGGTTTGGCGCCTTGTGGGAACAGGCCTGTGACGGGGCCTGCGATCATTGGGCGATGGGGCCCAAGGGGGCCTTGGCGCTGATCATCCTGACCGACCAGTTCCCGCGCAACATGTTCCGCGACAGCCCGCGCGCCTTTGCCTCGGACCGGCGTGCGCTGCGCATCGCGGCCTCGGCGTTGAACCATGGATGGGATCTGCGGCTGGACGGTCCGCTGCGGCAGTTCTTTTACCTGCCCTACATGCATTCCGAGATGCTGACCGATCAGGATCGCGCCGTGCGCCTGTTCAAGGCGCGCATGGCCGAGGGCGACACCTTGCTGCACGCCCGCGCCCATCGTGAGGTGATCCGCCGCTATGGCCGCTTTCCGTATCGCAACGCCGCGCTTGGTCGCGTCTCCACCCCCGAGGAGGCGGCTTTTCTGGCCGATGGCGGTTATGGCGCGATGGTTCGGGAGCTGCGCGGCGCGTGACGCCGGGCCGTGGGAAAACCCGGGTTTT
>ERZ888423.1505-NODE-1505-length-19864-cov-7.718966_pt1 | contig 19864 bp, 22 predicted proteins | sample MGYA00520523_ERZ888423 | MGnify/ENA primary metagenome ERZ888423 (study PRJEB32303, sample SAMEA104408611) | aquatic metagenome | biome: Brackish water; feature: Pelagic; material: water | place: Baltic Sea | collected 2014-06-08T10:24:00 | depth 30,27 m ...
GATGTCGAATACGGCGGTAATCTACTCAAACACGGAAGAAGTATATTTTGATGCGGAGGCAGGCAAGGAAGCGCCACCCAAGCTGACGATTAGTGTCAACAGCGGCAGGGTAACCTATTTGGATGACTATGACGTTCCTATACCGGCACCCGTTGGCGTCTCCGTTGTCAAGATGGCCCCCGACATTGTAATACTGAACACCGGAAAGCGCACGACCGAATTGCGGCGCGGCAATCCCATCAAATGCTGGGCTTCGGTGCGTAAGAATAAAACGAAGCCCGGCGGAAAGGATGATTGGCATTTTGTTGGGGAATTAAAGAGCCATGATCAGGGTGGACGTATCCGGGTCGGAGGAGGAGAAAGCGGAGCCCCTGCGGCAATGTTTCGAATGCGCACCGTTTATTGGCCACAGCCATCAACCTCGCGGCCCTCCAAGGTGCTCTATATCCACACAGCTGAAGATCCCGAACGCGCCGTAAGCTACAGCTGGGCTAACATTGATGCATCTCGCGTTGGCGTCAATTTGCGGTGGATACAGGTAAGCTGCACGATTGAAGGCGCCGAGCGTGAATCTCAGATCACGAAGGATACCTTTCGCGGTTAGGATCAGGCACCTACCGCGGTGCATGTGATCCATCATTCGAAACGACTAGCCCGGATCGGCCGTAGGCGGCCTGAAAAGCGCTGGATCAACTTTGACATTGACCTTAGTCTCTGTCCAGAAAACCTCATTGGCTTTGAGGCCATTATAATAAAGCGTGACATGGCGGGCTAGCAGCCAACCCGGAGTTTTGATCCAGACAAAGTCATCGTAAATACGATAATGCCATCCTTTTGGCGTTATAAATCCGACCGTAATAAATTTGTTTTTTTATCAACGCCAAACAGCGTCTTGTTTCCTTTTGGGTAGGTCAATTCCACCATCCAGGATTGGTGCTCGGCAACTCGATCATCGGGAATACGCTGTGCAGCAAAGCCAGGTTTTTTCGCTTTCCTGATGATACTAAAACCGAAGTTGCTTACCTAGTAAGCATCAGCCTCAGCTTTAGGCATGACGCCTTTCTCAGTCCAGGTGGTACTTCCATCAAAGCCGACTAGAAACATTGGTCTCCCGTTGCTTATTGCACTTATGCGCACTTTCCCCTTTGCCCCAATTGTGGCCATTCGCAGATCCAGCAAGCTTATCCAAAAACGGACGTCCCATCAGATTGATGTCCGTGGATAAATTGAAGCCTAATGGAAAAGTCGCGCCATCCAAAAGCAATGCCACTGATGGATGATGCAATCATGACACAGCTTTGGATTAGCTTCTCCGAGTGCTAAATCACTCAATCAGCCAACTTCTAATGTGATTGCCGTCCTCAACGTTTAACCTTGTCAAACAGATCGATAAGCTCATTAAACTTCTCACGCTGCTCGGTCACATCACCTGACGCAATTGCATCAGCGACACAGCATGATGCATGATCTCTAAGGATTGTGCTTTCTACCTTAGCAAGCGCGGACTTCACCGCTTGCACTTGATGCAGAATATCGACGCAATAGCGGTCGTCGACAACCATCTGAGAGATGCCCCGCACCTGACCCTCGATCCGTTTTAAGCGATTGATGGTGTTGCTGCGATCTTTGGACATAAACGTAAATGCTCTATTGATATACCCTATGGGGGTATCCTATAGAGTTGGTGTTCATAAGGATGCAAGCGTAAATGAATACCTCACTAACGCGACGAGGCATATTGGCTGGATTGGGTGCTGGCGCAACTCTGGCAGCCGTTCCTGCGTGGGCACGGGGCCACAGCATGCGCAGGCACAATGGGCCACCAATCCGTGTCGGTTTTGACGAAGTCAGTGGCGAAATAATTGACCTTGCGGTGGCCAGCGGGCGACGGACTGTCCAAGGCCGCAGTGGGCATGGTATTGCGGTTAATGGAAGCGTACCTGGACCGCTTATCCGGCTACGCGAGGGTCAGAATGTCCGTCTTAACGTGACGAACCATCTAAACGAGGACACCTCAATACACTGGCACGGGCTTCTGGTTCCGTTTCAATATGATGGTGTTCCGGGGATCAGTTTTCCAGGAATTAAGCCGCACAAGACGTTTACCTATGACTTCCCGATACGGCAGTCTGGCACCTATTGGTATCATAGCCATTCTCATCTGCAGGAACAATCGGGCCATTATGGTCCGCTCATTATTGAACCTGCTGGTGCCGAGCCGGTTAGCTACGACCGCGATTATATCCTCTTGTTAAGCGAATTTACACCGCTTCACCCGCACTTCATAATGAGCCGCCTGCGCACTGGTGAAGGCTATTTCAACGACAAGCTCTCAAGCTGGACCGACAAATATCCTATGTCGGGAGCAGAAAGACGCATGTGGGCAGAAATGCGCATGCTTCCGACCGACATCGCTGACGTAAGCGCGCCCACCTATACTTATCTTGCCAATGGGCGCGGCGCAGAAGAAGGTCTGGAATATCTCTTCCGCCGCGGTGAGCGCATTCGCCTCCGCATCATCAATGGCTCCGCCATGACCTTTTTCAATCTGCGGATCCCCGGCTTACCAATGACGGTTATTGCTGCGGATGGGCAGAACGTAAAACCGGTTGAGGTTGATGAACTGCAGATTGCAACTGCTGAAACTTATGACGTTATCATCGAGCCGGGCGAGGCTGATGCATATGCAATAGTGGCCGAATCTATGGATAGATCAGGTATGGCGCTCGCCATGCTAGCCAACGTCCCAGGTGCGAAAGCAATTGTACCGGCGCTACGCGATGCGCCTTTGCTTACAATGGGCGACATGGGCATGAACCATGGACCAACTGAAAGTGACATGGCGGCAGGGCATAATGGACATGCAGGAATGGATCATGGCGGTGGCGCGGATGCGAATGCCGTTAAGAGTCACAGCATGGACGGCATGAGCATGCGCGATAAATCGCTTTTGCCACCTGATGTCGAAATTGGCCCTGGCCTCGATATGGTGTCTATGGCTCCGGTCGATAAAATGGGCGAACCGGGGATTGGACTGGGGGACGTCAAGCATCGTGTGCTAAACTATCGCATGCTATCTGCACTTGAGCCCAATCAAGATACCCGCGAGGCATCAAGATTGCTGGAGATCCATCTGACAGGCAACATGGAACGCTATATGTGGTCGTTCGATGGGCGCATGTTTAGTTCAGTTGACGACATTCCGATCCGTTTTGCCTGGAACGAGCGCGTGCGTGTCAAGCTGGTGAACAACACGATGATGGCGCACCCTATTCACCTGCATGGTATGTTCTTCGAACTGGTCAACGGCGAAAGTGCGATGCGCCAGCCGCGTAAAAACGTTGTTGTGGTTCAACCAGGTGCAAGTGCCCAATTTGATTTGACAGCCAACGAGCCGGGGGACTGGGCATTTCATTGTCACCTTCTTTACCACATGCATGGCGGCATGATGCAGACGGTAACGGTTGTAGGTCCAGGGGCCGCAACATGAACAAATCGCCCCTGCTTGCCGTTACGTTAGTCGCCACCGCATTATTATCAGTGCCCGCGCGTGCGCAAGACCATGGCGGTAACGATGGACAGCCCGCCTTAGCTCCCGGAGCGCAGAGCAGCCCGCCAGTCCGGTCAGATCCCCATGCTGGCCATTCTCCATCTGCGGTTAATTCTACACCAACTACGGACCACAATATGATGAACCATGGCGCAATGGAGCACGGTTCTGCAAACGACACAGCAAGCAGCACTGGCGTGTCACCGGGTCCGATGATGGAAACCCCGCAACCCGTCGAAGCCGGCAGTGGTCCTTCGCGTGCAGCTGACGCAATCTGGGGTGCAGACGCAATGTTTGATTCCAGAAAAAGTCTGCGGGAATCGCATGGTGATTTTCCAGTATTCTGGTTTCAGGGTGACCGGCTAGAAGCCCAGATGCGCGGTGGTCATAATGGCTATCTGTGGGATTTTCAGGGCTATTATGGCGGGCCGACAAGACGCCTTTGGTTCAAAAGCGAAGGCGAAGGTGATTTCGGTGAGGTTATTGAAGATGCTGAAGTCCAAGCTCTCTATTCGCGCGCAATAGCACCTTTTTGGGATTTGCAGCTTGGTGTGCGGCAGGATGTGGCGGGAGATAGAACTACACATGCCGTTATAGGTGTGCAGGGGCTAGCGCCGTATATGTTTGAAGTCGACGCGGCGATGTTTGTATCGCATCGCGGCGACATGACGGCACGCATTGAAGCAGAACTTGACCAGCGCATCACGCGAAGGCTGATTTTACAACCGCGAGCAGAAGTTAATCTGTCTGCACAAAATGTTTCGCGCTTAGGGATCGGCGCAGGGATCGACAGTGTTGAAGCTGGCGTCAGGCTTCGGTACGAGATCACACGAGAATTTGCACCCTATATGGGCGTTGAACAAAGCTGGCGCGTGGGTCGCAGCGCCGGTTTTGCCCGAGCTTCCGATGAGGATCCATCGGTCACAAATTATGTTGTCGGCGTCCGTTTCTGGTTCTGAGATAAAAGGATAATGTTATGAAATATTTCTCCCTGGTAGCGAGTTTGGCACTCGCCTCAGCAGCCCTTATCAGCCCGACCGCGACGTTGGCGCACAGCAAGATTATGTCATCAACACCTGCTGAGGGCACTACGGTCGCGAAGCCGCGAGTGGTTCAGTTAAATTTCTCTGAAGGCATGCTCACGCCAACTGCCGTCGCCAGCATCGTGATGACTGCAATGCCCGGCGTAAAAAACCATGGTGAAATGGTAATCCGCAATTTCACGCCAAGCTGGTCGAACAATAATCGGACCTTAACTCTGAGCTTGCGCCAACCGCTTCGTGCAGGAAGCTATGAAGTCCGGTGGCAGGCGGCAGGTGCAGACGGTCACCGCATGACTGGAAAAGTCAGCTTTAAAGTCAGCTAATTCCTCACCGTGGACGACTGGCTATATCCATTATTGCGTTTTGCCCATTACACGCTGTTATTGGGGCTGTTTGGGATCACGGCTTTTCGCTGCATTGGGTTACGCGAAACATTGGCGCAGCGGCCTCAGTGTAAGGATAACGGTGCACTGGCGCTTGCTGCAGTAGTGGCACCTGTCCTGACCATCACGTTAATGTTTTTGAGTATCGCTGCCATGATGGCGCAGCCTGTCTGGCAACTAGAGTGGACCACGATCGAGGCTATGGTGATGTCGACCAGTATTGGTTGGGCGTTTCTGGTACGGCTTCTACTTCTGCTTGCAGCCGCCATTTTGATGATGTTTGGAAGAACATTAACTGCCGTTTCGGTTGCCGCCCTGCTGTTCGGATTGGCTCTCACTACCCTTGCCTGGAATGGTCACGCTGCTGCGACAGAAGGGACATTGGGTACAGTGCACAGGTTGAACGATGCGGCACATCTATTAGCCGCTGGTCTTTGGATTGGAGCTATTGGCTGGTTTTTGCACTTGACCAGGGTTGCTCGCCGCCAGCCCCACCTTTTTGCGCCTGTATCCTTACTCTCTGACATGCATCGGTTCGCTCCACTGGGTTCACTGCTTGTTTGCGTGGTTGGCATCACGGGGATAATTAACGCGCAACTTATCTTCGGGTTGCACAACAGTGCTGACGTGTTGAAAACGAATTATGGGTGGCTTCTTGTCGCCAAGATTGCGCTGGTCGGCTTCATGCTTTTGTTCGCTGCGCGGAACGCACTGCTCGGGCGTCGACTTCCAGCCGCCCCGCAATCGGTCGATATTAGTTCTACCCTTGCAAAATTGCGGACCAGCCTTGCGGCAGAGGTCACTTTGGCTCTAGCAGTGCTCGGGCTGGTCGCTTTCATTGGCATGATGTCGCCGTTGGCCCACTAAAAACGGCCATTTAAGTTCACTAACGAGGGGTATAAGGTTATGAAAATCCAGCATGGTGCCGTTGTGCGAACAGCACGCCTTTTGGGATTAGCGGTAACGCCTTTATTGTTGGCAGCCATTCATGCCGATGCCGATGCCAATGCGATGTCATCGGTGGCTAACCAGTCGCTCCAATCAGATGCTGCCGATACCGCAACCGAAGTTGTAAATGCTTTCCATGCTGCGCTGAAGCGTGGCGACACCAAAGCAGCGCTCATTCTGATGGCAGACGATGTCGTCATTTTCGAGTCCGGTGGGGTCGAACGAAATCGGGCCGAGTATGAAGCGCACCATCTGAATTCCGACGCGGCTTTCAGTGCCGCAACAACTAGAACGCCCATCAGCCAAACGATCGCTTCCGACGGAAACTTCTCATCCGTTATGAGCGTTGAAGTCGTAAAGGGAACCTTTCGGGATCGTCCGGTAAACAGTCGGTCGGTTGAAACAATGGTGCTACGCAAAACCGAAGGGCAGTGGCGCATAATTCATATTCACTGGTCGTCAGCAAACATTAAGAGCAAATAATTGCGAAGAGTTTAGCGAACATAGTCATCCCCAAAGGCCAGATTATTTGCGGCCGTTCTGCTTTGCGCCCATGGCCAGACAGCACAAGCGTCTCAGCGCCGGCCCATGTTTCTCCCCCCGCTGCCGCACGAGCCATGGCAAGGATTGCCATCCCGTCAGGCTCCACGTCTTTGGCTGACAATAAATTACTGCAGACGAGCAACAGCATGGCTACTGACCCGTTTCTAAAAATGCCCAACGCTAATTCGATTGTCCGGACAAATTTTACTTGCCTCTATGGTCATACTGTTGTCAACATTGCCTTATGAACAAAGTTAATATGCCTGCAATTGGACGGCGCGCTGTTATCGGAGGATTAAGCGCATCGTTGCTCATCGGGGCTGCTCCACGCAGACTATCCAGCACTGATGCCGATGTCATTGTCATTGGAGCTGGACTGGCAGGGCTTCATGCAACAGCGCTTCTGGGAAATGCCGGTTTTAAGGTTCTGTTGATCGAAGGAAATAATCGAATAGGTGGTCGGGTTCATACGCTTGATCGCTTGCCCGGCGCGCCCGATGCCGGCGGCATCCAGGTAGGTGCATCCTATCAGCGATTTAACAGCATCGCAGACCGGCTGAAAGTCGAACGCTATCTGCCCGCGTCATCCAAACCGGGAAATCTATATAGCATTGGCGGTGCAAGCTTCTTGAAAGAGGCATGGGCCGCCCATCCGCAAAACCGGCTTGCCCCCGCCGAAAAGGCTGTTGAGCCGGACGCCTTGTTCTTTAGTATGCTTCGAAAGCTTCCGAAAATCGCCAATGTAGAGGATTGGATGACAGGCGGCATGGCCATTGATATGTCACTGGCCGATTGGCTCCGGCAGAATGGCGCGTCCGACGAGGCCATCCGGCTGATGGACAGCAATCTAAATGGTCGCACGCTTGCCGAGCTGTCTACGCTGCACATGCAGCGGACATTGGCGGCATACGGGGCAGCAGCCCAGGCCAATCCCGGCCCAACCAAATATGTGCGCGGCGGCTCTCAGCGGATGACCGATGCGATGATGGCAGAGTTACGGTCAGATATCATGATGAACGCGCCCGTGAAGGCCATAAGTGAGCAAGCAGGCGACGTTGAAGTCATGCTGGCGAATGGGAAAAGGCTCCGTGCCAAACAGGTGGTGTGCACCATACCCTTTTCGGCGCTGCGTGGTATCTCTATTGATGCAAATCTGCCCGAGGCACTCCGAAGCACCATTGAGCGCCTGCCTTATACCAAGGCAAGCTTCGCCTTCCTGCATGCCAGTACCTCCTTCTGGAAGGGTGATGGACTGCCGGAGACTATCTGGACTGACGATCCACTGATCGGGCGCGTCTTTGCGCTCGATGGTGACCCGCCCCTGCTTAAGGTTTGGCTCAACGGTCCGCGAGCAGAAGCGCTTGATAGAATGGAGCCGGCAACTGCGGGTAAGGAGATGATCCGCCGCATTGAGAGGATCAGGCCCTCAGCGCAGGGAAAGCTAGAATATTTAGATATCTTCAGCTGGCAGAAGCAGCCCTTTGCGGGCGGTATCTACCATCACATCGGGACAGGCCTTGGCGCATCACTCGCGGCTACCGTACAGCATCGCGGGCGAAGGTTGCATTTTGCTGGTGAACATATGGCACGGTTGGCGTCAGGTATGGAAGGCGCGCTGGAGAGCGGGGAGCGCGCGGCGCTAATGGTCCTTGAAAAGCTCTAGGCGGTATCTGGCAAATCGCTGCTGTCTAGCCCATCGACAGAGGAAAAGGCACCCCGCGTGAGGTGCCTTTTCTTTTCATCTATTGCGGCAGGAAAACCTGCTTATTTAAAGGTGTATTTCACCTTCAGGCCAAATTGCCGCTTGTCGCGAAGACCAACGCGGTCACCTTCACGACCAAAGTTGAAGAACCCACCTGATCGGGCGCGGGTGCCAAAGCTGAGATCTGCGAAGTTGAATGCGGTTGTCGGCACAGATGTTTCGAACAAATTTGTCGCGAATAACTCGACGTTTACAGTCTCGCCTCTTAGGCCTACGCGCAGATTTACTTCCGTCGCCTCTGGGACGCTCGCGACATTGGCGTTACTATCGAAATAGTCGCCGGTAAAATACACGTCGCCCCGCAAATACCAAGTTTCAAATAGGCCGCCAAAGGCGTCTACATCATCCTCGTAGTTAGTGCCGAGTGACATCGTTAAAGGCGGAAAGCGGGGTGCCTCTTGCCCTGCGATGCTGACGCCAGAACCAAAAATATCACCGAAATCTCCGGTTCCACCATTTGCTGGGAATGATGCAATTTTTGCATCAATATAAGCAAATGATCCCTGCAGAGACAATTTTTCGCTTATGTTGAAAGTCGCATCAAGTTCCACACCATAAATATCCGTGCTTGCGCCGTTTGAAATGAAACTGACTGTCCGGGTAGGATTGGCAAAGCCCGGACGGTCTTCTTTTATTACTTGAATCGAACTGAAAATTTCATCCTTCCGCTGCATGTAGAACGCGGCAAGATTAAAGCCGAACATGCCGCTTGGATCCTGCTGCTTCCAGCCGAACTCATAGTTGATGAGTTGCTCCTCGCCAAAAATACTTCTGGCATCTTGCGCCAATACAAGCAGTTCAGCAAGTGCATTGGCGCTTAACCCGCCTACCTCCGAATTGAAGCCGCCCGGCAGGTTGCCTTCAGAATAGGTCGCATAAAGCGTGGTGTAGTTTGATGGCTGATAGCGCAGCGTCGCTCGTGGAATGAAGCTATTGATCTCGCCTGGCGAAAATAAAACGCTTGAGTTGCTGTATACGTCTTTTTGGAAACGACCTTCAAGCGTCAACGAAATTTGGTCGGTAAACGCATAATCAAGCGATCCGAAGAAGCCCGTTGTTTCAGAGCCCGTAACAAATGGATCGGACCTGAAAATGTCTGAAAAGAAATACGGAGGGGCGAAAAAAGCGCCAATTGTGCTTGCCATGGTACTTGCCGTACCGGATAAGTCGTCCATGTCGAGTTTAACAAAACTTGCGCCGACCGTTACATTCAGTTTGTCGTCGAAAAGCGCCGCGGACAGCCGGCCCTCGAGTGTCAAATCCTCCGTATCGCGGCCTGTCCAGGACATAAAGCTGTCATCGGGGGTCGCGTCATAGTCGTTGAAAAAGCCGAACTGTTCACGGTTATAGCCCGCCAAAAAGTTGAGCTGGATATTGTCACTAAGATCGGCCGAACCGACCGCGCTCAGCCGCACCGAAGACAGATTGAGACCGAAATCATCGAGCGTGAACGGGTTATATTTAAACCGGTAAACGGCGTCGGTAGGCGCCAAGCGAGCATCGCTGCGGAGCTTATCCATAAAGGTCTTAATATTGGCAGGCGCGGTGTTCATTCCGATCCGATTGGCGGGGGGTTGGGTGATCCGTCCTTTAAACACCGATTCACCGCGGCCCGACGAGGCGAGGGAGTCTGGTAGACGAGGGACAATTGAATCGGCTTGGTTGGCGATGCCGTTAACAATCGCGAACCCACCGAAATTATGCTGATTAGTGCCAAAATGTGCAATCGAGGCGGATACGCCGTCATCGATCTCCTGATAGGAACCGCGCAATTTCAAACGAATGCCATCACTGGGCTCAATCATCAGCGTTCCGTTGATTGACCATTGCGATTGGTCGCCTATGTGCTGCCCAGGGACCGCAGCATTGGCAAAGTGGCCTTGTTTATCATCGTAATTACCGCCCAATCGGAAAGAAACGCCACTGAAAAGAGGTCCTTCGACGCCAGCGGCAAAGTTATACTCATTGCGGGTCGCGCCCGTCGCACTCACATCGACCCGCCACTCGTCGCTGGGATCCTTCGTGACATAATTGATCGCACCTGCAAACGTATTACGGCCAAACAGGGCGGACTGCGGCCCCTTGATGATTTCAACGCGCTGCAATTCATTGATGCCGACGGTTTGCGCGCCGCTGGACATGTAAATGCCATCCAAAAACACTGTCGCTGTCTGCTGTAACCGGCTGCTGCTGATGACGGTGACACCACGAAAGCGCGGCGTCGAATCGATACGCGCAGCATTTTGGCCATCGCCATTAGGCTCAACAAAGGCCCCTGGCGCCGCCCTAGTGATTTGCGTTATATCCTGAAAACCTGCACTTTCCAGTTCCCGCTGCCCGACAACGGTAACAGCCAAAGGCGCATCAAGAAGCGTTTCTTCCTTCTTACGCGCGGTAACAATGATGACGTCTGCGTCTTCTGCCGCGGTATTTGCCGGAGCTTCCTGCGCCCAAAGCGGCGCGCTTGTTATCGCCGTTGCAGCCATCAAAGAAATTTTCAAAAAACGTTTCATAACAGTAGCCCCCGCTCCAAAATTTGTAACCACTGCTAGATTTATCTTGCCAAAATAATTTGTCCAGACAAATATTACTTTTATCCGCTTTCGATTGAACTATTGTCACATAAATGCAACGCTGTTGGCGTTTTTGATTCAACATGCCCTACGACATTGCAGAGGCCAATGATGAGACTGTTACAGATATTGCCATATCTACATGCTGTAATTATTGCTCTTTTTGCTTGTGCGTCACCAGCCCTTGCATCGGAAAAGGCCCGCAATGGCTCCCACAATATGCCGGAAACAATAGAGCGTGACTTTGTCGATGGCCCTTTTGGCCAAATCCATGTTCGCATTGCCAGGCCAGCCACACGGTCCAGTCGCCCGCCCCTGATCCTGTTTCATCCCGTTCCCTATTCGGGTGATTATTTCCATTCATTTATGCGCCTGATGGCTCATGACCGCATGGTGATAGCGATCGACACACCGGGCTATGGCGATTCTGCAGCGCCAGGGGAGCTCCCTACCATTCAGGATTATGCAAAGTCGGCGAGCGCGGCGCTAGATGCGTTGGGAATTAGAGGCGAGCGAGGCAGTTCCGTTGATGTGCTGGGTTATCATACCGGATCGCTGATTGCGATTGAACTGGCAGTGCAGCAGCCAAAGCTTGTGCGCAGGCTCGTTCTGCCCGGACTGCCATTTTATGCCGGCGAAGAGCGAGAGAAAGCCTATAAACGCAATGCTGTGCCTGAAACGATCAATGACGATGGATCGCATCTCAAAAGCAAATGGGAATTCTCGTCAATCGCCGTGCCTTCGGGCCTACCACTTGCAAGAGCGCAAGACCATTTCAATGATTCGATGCAATGCTATCCCAATTGCTGGAAAGCCTATCATGCTGTTTTCTCGTATGAGAGCGACAAACGCATCCCGCTGCTTAGCCAGCCCGTTATGCTTATTACTGTGGCCGGCAGCCTGAAAGCCGAGACCGAAGCTGCCAGGCCTTTATTTGGCAATGCGAAAATCATCCATTTTGCGGACATCGCCTATGGCGGCTTTGACCTTCATACCGGAAAGCTTGCCCAAACAACCCGTGCATTTCTGGATGAGAATGACCCGGAATAAACATTGCAAAGCGCCATAAGCACGCTAAGTTGTCCGGACAAATTAGAGAAGCAAATCCCTTATGCCAGCGTATATGATCGTAACTGCCAAGATATCTGACCGCGACGCATTTATCCAAGGATATGGCGCGGCGGCTGGTGCATTGGTCGAAAAAATGGGCGGGAAATATGTACTGCGCGGCCCCGGGGCCGAGCTTTTGGAAGGCGATTTTGGCGCGGGCGCGTCGATGGTCATCTCCGAATGGCGGGATAAGGGCGCAGCCCAGGCCTTCTGGAACAGCACGGAATATCAGGAAGTTAAAAAACTTCGCGAGGGCATCGCCGATTGCCAGGTGCTTTTAATCGAGGGAGCAAAAATCAATGGCTAACATTATCAAACGCACCACCCTGATAGTCCGCGACGGCGACAAGGCGAAGAACTGGTACGAACAGGTTTTTGGCATGACCGCATGGATGGATACGCCCTTCACGCTTTCCGGCACCCAGTTGGCGGCAGGTAAGAAGGGAGATCAGACGCGGCTGGTCATCCTGAAATGTGAAGATGACATGATCGGTATGATCGGCCTACTCGAGTGGATCGAGCCGAAGCAAGATGCGCCCAAAGAATTGCCTGCCGAAATTCAATTTGGCGCACCGATATTTGTGGTTGCGTCCGATGACGCGAAGGCTGCCCTCGAACGCGCCCGCGCTTTAGGATCGCGCATTCACTGCGAACCGCGCAATTGGACCGTGACCGGCGCCGATGGCAAGAAAAAGGACATGATCGGCTGCTCCTTCTGGGATCTGGATGGATATTTCTTTGAAGTTAACGAAGTAGTGAAAATCCACGATTGATGATTGATTTCTCTGCCTTTGATTGCTTTGCCGATACATTAAAAATTGACGATGATGCAAATTACCAGTGGCGCATCGCGCGTCGCCCCGAAGGCAATGTGCAGCCTGAGGATTACGAATGGGCCGTAAGCGAAATCCCTGAGCCCGGTGAAGGCGAGGTGCTCCTGAAAACCCATTATCTGGGGCTGGCCCCCCTGATGCGGATGTACATGGCTGGATTGGACCCGTCTGGAGAAGGCGTGCGGCCAATTGGCGGCCTGATCCCCGGGCGCGGCGTCTCGCAAGTGATCGTGTCGCGACACCCCGATTGGCATGAAGGTGAGATGGTGCAGGGGCAGATTGGCTGGCAAACCTATAAAGTCAGCGCGATGACGGATCAGGAGAAAATGATCCGGATGCCGAACAACGGCCTACCCGCTGCTCTAGGCGCCGGTGTTCTGGGGATGACGGGCCTGAGCGCCCATGCAGGACTTTTTGCCTGCGGCGATCCAAAGCCTGGTGATCTAATGGTCCTTTCGGGCGCTGCAGGCGGCGTCGGTTCGATGGTTAGCCAAATAGCAACCAATGTCGTTGGCTGCGATGTTGTAGGGCTTGCGGGTGGCGCAGCAAAATGCACCTTCATCCTCGACCATGGCTGCTCTGCTGCGATTGACTATAAGGCCGAGGACATAAGCGAACGGCTTGATGCGCTGCGACCCGATGGCATCGATCTCTATTTCGACAATGTCGGCGGCCAAACGCTGGCCGCGTGCCTCGAACGGCTCCGCATGCATAGCCGCATCGTGCTGTGCGGTTCGATCAGCGAATATACAAGGAGCGAGCCTTTTGGCCTCACCAACTATGCCCGCCTGCGCCGCACCGAAAGCACAATGCGCGGCTTCTTCGTCTATAACTATCTCAATGTCTGGGATCAGGTAATGGATGACCTTTCGGGCTGGATAAAAGACGGCAGGCTGAAGCCTGTGCAGGACATTGAGCAAGGCTTTCAGAACATGCCCCGCGCACTCGCCAAACTTTATTTCGGCGGGAATGTCGGGGTGCAATGCGGCTCGGTTCGCGGCGAACCCAGTGAATGGATTTAAGGACAACAGATGACAGAGAAACAACCGACCAGATTTCAGCGTGCCAATTACTGCGTGGAAGATATCGACCGCGCGCTGACCTTTTATGAAGGCGTGCTTGGTTTCGAAGTGACCTACCGAAAGGGCCATAATCCGGACAGCTATTCGATCCCGCTATTTGAAATTCCCGATGGCGCCGAGCTGGGTTTTGCGATCCTCTCACTGCCAAACCAGCCGCGGGTGATGGCATTGTCCCAAATCAAGAACGCACCGCTACCTAGCGGTTATCCCCGCCGCAGCGCCATTGTGCTGGACATAGCTGACTGCGACATGGTGATGGAAAAGTCACGCGCTCTTGGGTTGCATGTCTATAAAGAAGGCCGCCTTGAAACCCATGACGGCCGCATCGGGCGAGAGATTGGAATTGTTGACTTTGATGACAATCTGGTGGTTATCTACAATATTCCAGAAGCCCAGTAGCAGCGTTGGCAGGGGAAGGGAAAAGTATGAGCGATACTGACCTACAAGCAGCTGCAGCCGAATCCGTCAAACCCTATCCGTCTGCCGCCGCGGGCTGGTTCCTAGTGGTGATGTTGACCGTCGGCTATATTTTCAGCTTTGTGGATCGTTACATCCTCGGCCTTTTAATCGAACCGATAAAGGCGGAATTTGATCTCTCCGACCGCTCGATCGGCTGGCTACTGAGCGCCTTCACTTTGGTCTACGGCTTTGTCGGTATCTTCATGGGCTGGCTGGTGGATCGTGGCAAACGGCTATGGATTGTGTCTATCGGGGTCGCGCTTTGGTCCTTAGCAACGGTTGCGACCGGTATGGCGAAGAATTTTGTGCAGCTCTTCACCGCACGCATGGGTGTGGGCATTGGCGAAGCCACGCTGAGCCCCGCCACTTTCTCCATGATCGGCGATAGCTTCCCGACAGAGAAACGCGGCAAGCCCATTGCCTTTTATTCCGCGGCTTTGCCGATTGGCGCAGGTCTGGCGTCGCTACTCAGCGGCGCCGTGATCGCATGGACAGCATCCAGCGGCAACCAGTCGCTGCCATTCTTTGGGGAGCTTTCGCCTTGGCGCTATACGATGATCATCGTCGGCCTGCCTGGACTGCTATTGGCCCTGATCTTCCTGCTCATGAAAGAGCCTGCCCGCCGGCCTGCCGCGGCCTCTTCTGATGTAATCAGCGGCAGTGGTTTTACGGATGCGCTCAGATATCTCTGGGACAACAAGGCGCTCTACATTGGCTTTGTCCTAGTCATTTGCGCGATGACAGCTATTGCCTACAGTCAAGGTTTCCTTGCCCCTACATTTGAGCGTACTTGGGGATGGTCACCGCAGAAATATGCTTATGTGAATGGAATTGCGCTGCTGCTTATCGGACCGCTCAACATGATGATCATGGGTTCGATTTCTGACTGGTGGACGAAAAAGGGTGTGAAGGACGCCTCGCTACATATCCTCTATATCGGCTTTTTTATCATGATCCCGTCGGGCGTAATCCCGCTATTCATGCCGACTGCAGAGCTGGCCTTTGCGTTGCTGTGCATCAACACAATCGGCATCGGGATTGTGTCGGCCATCGGTGTCACGTCGTTGTTGGTGATCACACCCGCACAAATTCGCGGTCAGGTGGTGGCGCTCTATTATCTGGCGATCAGCTGGTTCGGTTCGCTGGGCCCCATCGCGGTGGGTGAGCTTTCCAGCGGCGTCTTTGGCGAGGATAATCTGCGCTATGCCGTCGCAGCCGTGCCGGTCATCTTCGCCATTGCACCGCTGTTGATGATGCCGTTGACGAAGCGGCTTTATCGTGAACAGATGGACCGGCTTGGGGTCACCACCGAATGAGGAAAGGCTATACCGACGGCCCGTTCGGACAAATCCATTGGCGCATGATGGATGCGGTAGGAGAGGCGACAATGCCGGATCTCTATTGCCTTCATCCCAGCCCATTTAGCGGGCTCGCCTATACCAACGTCATGCCAATGCTGGCGCAGAACCGCCGGGTGATTGCGCCCGATTATCCCGGCTATGGCGGCTCCGATCCGTTCAAAGCGCATCCGTCCATTTCCGAATATGCCGAAGCGATGCTCGCCGTCATGGATGATCTGACGCGCGGCGGGACGGTTGATCTAACCGGCTTTCACACTGGCAATCTGGTTGCTGGCGAAATGTCATTGATGGCATCCCACCGTATCCGTAAACTGGCGCTTGCGGACGTGCCGGCATTCAATGCCGAAACCAGCGCAAAATACCGTGCTATGTCTGCGCAGCCATTTGAAATCAGCGATGATAAAGAGTGTCTCGAAAAGCCCTGGAAGCGGGGTATCATCACCCGGCTAGAGGCCCAAGGCCCTGCCCGCGCACTGGAGATGTTTGCCGAACAATTGCGGGCTGGTCGGGATATGCATGCCTCGTTTGATGCGGCTTTTACTTATGACGTCTATGGCCGAATGCCTCAGATAAGCCATGAGACGTTGGTGCTCGCCAGCCAATCTGACTTGCTGGAAGCAACACGATGGGCCGCCGCCAATATACCGGGTGCCAAGCTTGTTGAACGGCTAGATATTATCAAAGGCGTGCTCGATCAATTGGCCGCGGAGACCGCAAAGGAAATCATCCGGTTTCTGGATCAACCATAAATGAAGGCATATGCCATCTATTGCCGCGACAGGCCCGGAAGCGTAGATGTCAGGAAAGCGGCAACCCCCGGGCATCTGAAAAATGTGGAAGACCATCTGGATCAATATCTGGTGGCTGGTCCGATCAAGGATACCGATGGCAATATTGTCGGTTCGTTGCTGATCCTCAAAGCGATTGATGCCGACGATGCTTGGGGCTTTATAGAGCGCGATCCCTATTTCGCCGCCGGATTTTGGGAGAGCATCGAGATCGATGAGTTCATGCCGGCCGCTGGCGAATGGATTGGCGGCAAGATATGGTAGTCAATAGACGCAACGGCGGACGATAAACATGATACGAATCAAACCTCTGACGACAGAAGAGCTCCCTGCCGAAACCCAAACGGCATTGGAGTTCTCAAAGCAGCTAATGGGCTACGTCCCCAATTCAGTTATGACTATGGCGCATTGGCCGGAATTGCTCGGCGCCTTTCGCGGGTTAGTCAGCGTGATTTACGGCGAAAGCGCCATTGATGACGGAACGAAGCGCCTGATCGGTGCAGTGACAAGCGCTGCCGCTGGCTGCCAATATTGCAAGGCGCACACGACGCTGGGCGCGATTGATCTGGGCGTTGATGAGGAGAAGGTGAAGGCTGTCTGGAGCTATCAGACCAGCGATCTCTTCTCCGATGCCGAACGCGCCGCGCTTGATGTGGCTTTCGCGGCGGGGCAGACGCCCAGCGCCGTCACCGATGCGCATTTTGAGCGGCTGTCGAACTATTACACCGCGCGGGAAATGACAGAGATCATGGCAGTGATTTCGATGTTCGGCTTTCTCAATCGCTGGAATGACAGTCTGGCGACTGCGCTGGAGGACAAACCCTTCAATAGCGCCTCAAGCCTGTTTGATGAAAGCCAATGGCAGGCCGGGCAGCACCGGAAATAATCAGGCGCGCTCGACGAGCTCCAGCAGTTCACCTGCGGGGCCCAAAACGGTCGCCGAACGGCTTCCGGCATAAAGTGGACCGCGGAGATACGCAGGCCGGCCGATCCAATCCGTTTCAATCGCGTCGAGACTATCGACTATCAGCGTAACGAGGCTATTGCCCGGTGGCAGGCAGCCGGGGTCGGCCCGGCGTAGCTTGGTTTGGGGCGGGTAGTCGTCAATCTCGACAATTGGCATCCGCCCATTTTGCACCATGGTTAGCGATGACATATTGTCCGACGGCAAGCCAAAGGCGTTGTTTATCATCGAATAAGAGATGGTGTAGGTATCTCCAACATCGAGATGGAGCACGTCCCTATACCAGGCGACAGTCGCCTCGCGGTCAGGCGTGGCGAGAATGACGATGAAGATATGGTCCATCGGCGAGTTTGCGAAGGGCAGGTCGTTTGATGGCGTGGCCGAACGCGTCTCGTTGAAATAGAGCATTTCCTTGCCGCGCCCATGCACCTGCATCGCAACAAAATAGGGGAGCCCCGGAATCTCTTTCGGCGGGCCGATAATGTCGAAGCCGCTGCCTTCTATTTTCGCGGGCCAACCAAACACATCCTGCACGGTGATTTCATAGGATGTCCAGCCGTAGGTTGTCGTTGGCACGAAATCGTTGGGAATCGGCTGCTCGATCAGCCGGATCAAGCAATGCGCGCCGCTGGTTGGCTGCAGCGTTGCCATGCGCTTGCCCGCGAGGCCTGCAATGTTCCAAGCGCGGGCAAGTTCTTCGGGAACGACGCCTTGCTCTAAAAAGGTAAAGCCCAACTTGCCCTGATAGTCGGTCAGTGCCGCATCTAGATCGGGCGTAGCCACAACGCCGCCAATGATGCTGCCATGCTGGATGGGCTCGCTCATTTGAACTCCGGCTTCCGCTTGGCAAGAAACGCACTGACGCCTTCCTTGAAATCGGCGCTGTCAAAGGCGTTACTGAACTCGGCGAGCGTCTCTGCATCATCATGCGCCTGCCCGTCCAATATGCGCTGGATTTGCCTTTTGGAGAGCATTTGGCTTTGCCCCGACACCTCGGCCATTTGTGTCGCAAGCTGCATCGCCGCATCATAAGGTTGATCGGCAAGCGTCGTGACCAGCCCGATTTTTTCCGCCTCAGCGGCAGAGATCAAGGCCGCCGTATAGAGCAGTCGCTTCGCCTGCGACGGGCCAACCAGATCGACCAGCAGCTTGGTGTCATGCAGCGGATAGACAAGACCCAGCTTGGCAGGCGTAATACCAAAGCGTGCGGCTGGCCCGGCGATGCGGAAATCGCACGCCATCGCAAGGCCGCAACCGCCGCCGACACAATCGCCGTCAACAATTGCGATGGTTGGCTTGGGTGCGCGGGCCAGTGCGTGTTGCAACTTGTTGATCGAAGCCTGATTGGCGGCGCGCCATGCAGGGTCCTGCGCGCCTGCGCCGAATTCGGCAATGTCCGCGCCTGCACAAAAGGCGCTGTCCCTTTGGCTCGCATGCATGATCATCACGCGGATGGCGTCATCAGCCATCGCGTCAGCGAGCAGCAAGGGGAAGAAATCCCACATCTCCTGATTAAAAGCATTACGCTTGTCGGGCCGGTCAATGACCAAATGCGCAATTTTCCCGTCTTTGTCCAGGTGCAGGGTCATGCGGGATCTACCACCGCGAGATGCTTCGCAATCTGGTGCCGCGTCGTGATCCAGACATCCGAATGCTTACGGACATGCTGGAAAAACTCCTCCAGCGCCCAAATCCGGCCAGGCCTGCCGATAATCCGCAAATGCAGCCCAAGGCTCATCATTTTGGGACTGCCCTCTTCGCCTTCGCGGTAAACCTGATCGAAATTATGCTTGGCATAAGCCAGCCATTGCTCGGGCGTCATCGCCGGGTCAGTCCACATTTTCATGTCATTATTGTCGAGCTGATAAGGCACGATGGCAATCGGTTTGCCTGGCAACGTCTCCCTGTCCCAAAAGGGAATATCGCCCGAATAATTGTCCATATGATAATCGAAGCCTTCTTCGATCAGCAGTCGGCGTGTATTGTCAGTGTGGAAATAGCGCGAGAGCCAGCCGTAAGGCCGCGTGCCAGTCGTTTTCTCGATAGAGGTTACAGCCTTGCGGATAAAGTCACGCTCGGTGGCCTCATCCATCTTGAATTGATGCACCCAACGATAGCCATGACTGACTGGTTCATGCTCCATCTCCGCTATGGCGGCACCAATTTCCGGATGGTTTTCTAAGGACAGCGCGGCAACTGTCCAGCTGGCCATGATGTCATAGGCCTTAAGCAGCTTCACGATGCGAGGCGCGCCTGCCTTAATGCCATAGAGATAGTTGCTCTCGTTGCCATAATTGCGGATTGGTGATTTGATGTGGATGCCCAGTTCGTCAACCGGCTCCATCCCGCGGTCGCCGCGCGCGACGGTCATCTCGCTGCCTTCCTCGACATTGACGACAATGCTGAGCGCCATTTTTGCGCCGTTCGGCCAGTAGATCCGTTCTTCGCGCATCAGTGCATTTCCT
>ERZ888423.1506-NODE-1506-length-19850-cov-52.821268_pt1 | contig 19850 bp, 25 predicted proteins | sample MGYA00520523_ERZ888423 | MGnify/ENA primary metagenome ERZ888423 (study PRJEB32303, sample SAMEA104408611) | aquatic metagenome | biome: Brackish water; feature: Pelagic; material: water | place: Baltic Sea | collected 2014-06-08T10:24:00 | depth 30,27 m ...
CTCGACATTCCAGATGACGTGGCCGGTGCCCTGATCCGGGTGCAATCGGCCATTGCCTTTGGTCGCCCCGTGCCCGACCAAAATCTCCATCTGACGTTGGCTTTTCTTGAGGACGCCCCTCAACCTGCGCTGGAAGATCTGCATGATCTGTTGACGGGCCTGCGGGCAAAGCCGGTCGAGATCTGCTTTACCGGCATCGACAGCATGACCGAGGCCGAGCGTGGCTTGATCTTTGCCGCCGTGGCACGCAGCGACGCGTTGCAAGCCTTGCATGACCGGATCGCCAGCCTGTGCCGGCAGGCGGGGCTTGATCTGCCGCGCCGCCGGTTCCGCCCGCATGTCACCTTGATGCGGGCCGGGCGCCGCCCCGATGGTGTGGCGCGCGACCGCTTGGCGGCCAGCCTCGGGGCCCGCCCCGATCTGCCCGGTTTTACCGCGCGGGCGGTGACGCTCTACCGCTCGACGCTTGGGCCGCGCGGCGCCCATCACGACCCTCTGGCCAGTTATCCGCTGTCAGGTTGAGCCGCGCGGGCGGCGATCAGATCGACAAGCCGCTGGCGCGCCGGGGGCAGGGGCTTGTTGCCCAGCGACCCCGCCAGATGCGTGGATAGGAAATGGCCGGTGACAGCCAGCCCCTGCACCACCTCGCGCGGGTCGTTGCCCGGCACGCCGCGCATGACACCCGGCAGGATCAACAGCCGATCGGCCCATGAACCCGCCCCAGCCGCCGACACCGCCCGGCCGCTCCGTGGCGAGACATAGGCCAGCCCCTGCGTCGCCCCCGTCACCGCACAGGCCGACAGATCAAGACCGAACCCCGTTTCCTCCAGAAGCGCCTGTTCCCAGCCCAGATAGGCCTCGGGCCAGCGGTCGGCCCCCAGCCCGTCGAGCAGCGCAAGGCTGCGGGCATAAAGCGCCGGATAGGCTTGGCGTTCGGGCAAGGCAAAGGACAATAGCGCACAGACCGCCGACAGCCCCGCCAGCGTCAGCCGGTCCTCCATCGCTGTGGCGGCACGCCCCCGGATCAGATCCACGGTGTAGCTTCCCATGTGCCCATCCAGCCGCGCCCGCCACGTCGCATCGATCTGTGCGCCGGGCTGCAACAGCGGTGCCATCTTGCGCGAGGCGCCACCCCGCACCACGCCCAGATGCCGCCCGTGATCGGCGGTCAACAGATCCACGATCGCGGCATGTTCGCCATGCCGACGCACGCCCAGAACGATCCCCTCGGCCCGCCATTCCATGCGCCCGAGTTAAGCCCGCCAGCCCGCGCTTGTCCATCTGGCAGGGCCATGGCAGGCTTGGCCCATGTTTGCCGCGTTGTCCCGTCCCGCCCGTCGTCTGGCTCTTGTGATCGCGCTTCTGGCGCTGGTGTCGGTTGCCGCGCAATTCCATCACCTCATCACGATCCGGGCCGCGCCCCCCTTGACCACCGCATGGGACATGGCGCGGTATTTCACCATCCTGACCAATCTTCTGGTGGCCGTGAGCCTTGTCATGGTTGCCCGCCCGCCCCGTGGGCGGGTGCCGTTTGTCTGGTTGGCCGCGCTGACGCTGTCGATGGTCATGGCCGGCGCGGTCTACCACCTGTTGCTGTCTGACCTCGTGACCTTTACCGGCATTGGCTGGTGGGCCGATCACGGGCTGCACACCGCCGGCCCCATTGCCATCGCGCTGTGGTGGTTGGCCTTTGCGCCAAAGCGGCAGCTTGCGTTGCGGCATCTGCCCGGACTTGCGCTCTGGCCGGCGGTCTATGGGGCCTATGCGCTCGTGCGTGGCGCGGTTGACGGCGCCTATCCCTATCCCTTTGTCGATCTGGGCGCCCTGTCGCCCGTGACGGTCGCCATGAACCTTGCGGGGCTCTTGTGCGCCTTCGTCCTTGGGGGCGCGGTGATGATCGCCATCGGCCGATATGCCGACAGATGACCGTGCCGGACTATGCCCAACGCCCTGGCCATCGGCCGTTCAGTCCAGCCCCGGCGTATCGAGCAGATGCCGACCGCCGCGATCCTCGACCTCGATCACCCAGAGATCGGGGTCAAACCCGCGCTGCCGGGCGATCGCGGCGTCGATCTCGGCCTCGGGGCCGCTGGCCAGTTCCATCCAGATGGGGTCCCCGGTCATCGGGTCGGTGCGCCGCTGAAACGCCACGCCCCGCCCATCGAGCGTGTTGCATTTGACCACCACAGCCCCCGCCGTGGCATCGCCGCGCGCCACGACAAAGGCGGGAATATCAGCAAGCCTGAGCCGCGCCAGATAGGCCGCCACCCAGAATTCCGCCGTCAGCCTTGGCGCCATCAGCTCAATTCCCGTCGCGGAAATCGAGACCCATCTCGGAATAGCGCTCTGCCTCTTCCAGCCAGTTCGGGCGCACCTTGACCTGCAAGAACAGATGCACGCGGCGGCCCATGAAGGTTTCCAGCTCTTCGCGGGCGGCCTTGGACACGGCCTTGATCGTCTCGCCGCCCTTGCCCAGCAAGATGCCCTTGTGGCCGTCGCGGGTGACGTAAACGATCTGGTCGATCCGCGCCGATCCATCGTCGCGTTCTTGCCAGCTTTCGGTCTCGACGGTCAGCTGATAGGGCAATTCCTCATGCAGCCGCAGCGTCAGCTTTTCGCGCGTCATCTCGGCCGCGATCATCCGCATCGGCAGATCGGCGATCTGATCCTCGGGGTAAAGCCACGGCCCCTCTGGCATGGCGTGCCCCAGCCAATCGCGCAGATCCTCGACCCCATATCCCTTTTCGGCCGAGATCATGAAGGTGCGCTCAAAGGGAAAGGCCGCATTCATGGCTTCGGTCAGCTTCAACAGAACCGGCGCCTCGACCCGGTCGATCTTGTTGATGGCCAGCGCGACGCGGCGGCCCTTGGCCTTTTCGGCCAAGCCTTCAAGGATCGCATCCACCCCTTCGGTCTTGCCGCGATGCGCCTCGATCAACAAGACGATCACATCGGCATCTGCCGCGCCCCCCCAGGCAGCCGCCACCATCGCGCGGTCCAGCCTGCGGCGGGGCCGGAACAGGCCGGGTGTGTCGACAAAGACGATCTGTGCCTCCCCGGCCAGAGCCACGCCGCGGATGCGCGCGCGCGTTGTCTGCACCTTGTGCGTCACGATCGAGACCTTGGCCCCCACCATGCGGTTGAGAAGCGTGGATTTGCCCGCGTTGGGCTCTCCGATCAGGGCAGTAAAGCCGGCGCGGCTGGTCATGGGGTCGTATCCTCGGGGTTCTCTGGCTGTCTCTCCTAGCCGATCGCACCTGTCATGGCCACAGTCCACGGTTGCACGACGCCACCCATCGGCGCTATGGGGGCGCGTCTGTCAGAGCAAGGGAACAGGACCATGGCGGCAAAAGTGTTCATCGATGGCGAGGTTGGAACCACCGGCCTGCAGATCCGTGCGCGCCTTGAACGTCGCGCCGATATCACCTTGATCTCCCTGCCCGAGGACCAGCGCAAATCCCGCCTTGCCCGCCTTGGCGCCTTTGCTCAAGCCGATGTGGCCATTTTGTGCCTGCCCGATGCCGCGGTCCATGAGATCGCGCCGGATCTGCGCGATCTGCCCTGTCGGGTGATCGATGCCTCGACGGCGCACCGCACCGATCTGGCATGGGAATTCGGCTTTCCCGAGCTTGACGCAGGCGCCCGCGGCCGGATCGCTGCGGCAAAGAATGTGTCAAACCCCGGCTGCTATTCGACGGGCGCCATCGCGCTGCTCAAGCCCATGATCGACGCCGGCCTCATCGCGCCCGATCACCCGATCACGATCAACGCTGTTTCGGGCTATTCCGGCGGTGGCAAGGCCATGATCGCGGATTTCGAAGAGGGGCGCGTGCAAGGCGGTTTCGTCTATGCAACATCGCAACACCACAAGCATCTTCCCGAGATCATGGCCCGCGCCGGGCTGCTGCGCAAACCGATCTTTGTGCCCCAAGTGGGCCAGTTCGCCCAAGGCATGATCGTGCAGGTGCCGCTGCATCTGCCGCCCGGTGGCCCCGCGGCCGCGATGGCCGCACTGCGCGACCATTACGCGAGCCAGCATTTCGTGCAGGTGGTCGAACGCGCCGCTATGGGCGACCGGATCGACCCGCAGCGCCTGAACAACACCAACCGGATGGAGTTGACCGTGGATGGCGCCCTTGAGACCGGGGCCACCGTGCTCATCGCTGTCCTCGACAATCTCGGCAAAGGTGCCTCTGGCGCGGCGGTGCAGAACCTCAACCTGCTGCTGGGTCTGGACGAGGCGCTGGGCCTCTGAGCCCGTCTTGCCCATCTTTGCTTTGCAAATACTCTCGGGGGTCCGGGGGGTGAAGCCCCCCGGCGGGTCGCCGCGCAACGCGCGGCGAAACCCCTGTCAGCTTGCGCACAGCCGATCAAGCAGGGCCTGGGCTGCGGCCTGTTCGGCCTGTCGCTTGACCTTGCCCTCGGCTTCGGCGGTCTGACCATCGGCCAGCCGCGCCTCGACCCGAAAGATCGGCGCATGGTCCGGCCCGTCGCGGGACAGCTCACGGTAGCTGGGCGGCGCCATGCCGCGGGCTTGTGCCCATTCCTGCAGCGCGGTCTTGGCGTCGCGCGCATCCTCTGCCACGCCTGCCACCCGCGCGCCCCACAGCCGCAACAAAACTGCGCGCGCCGCCTCGAACCCGCCATCGAGATAGACCGCCGCGATCACGGCCTCCATCGCATCGCCAAGCAGCGCCGTCTTGCGCCGCCCACCCGTCGACATCTCGGATTTTCCCAGGCGCAGCACCGCGCCCAGATCGATCTCGCGCGCCACCTCGGCACAGGTTTCCTTGCGCACCAGCGCGTTGAAGCGCGGCGCAAGCTGCCCTTCGCTGGCGGCCCCGTCTTGCGCCAGAACCGCCTCGGCCATCACCAGACCCAAGACCCGGTCGCCCAGAAATTCCAGCCGCTGATTGTCGGGCCGCGTCGCCGATGACAGGGAGGCATGGGTCAGCGCGCGCGTGATCAACTCGGGCTGGGCAAAGCGATGGCCCAGCCGGTCACAGAATGCTTCGAGCTCGCGCGCCAGCTTCACTCGATCGCCTCGAAAAACCGGTCCGCGCGCCATGTCCAGAAATAGACCATGCGCCGCCCTGCCGATGAGAACATGACCCGGTCCGCCCGTCCCAGCAGATTGGCGAAAGGTACAAAGCCCACCCCACCCACCGATTGCGGAAAGCGCGAATCCACCGAATTGTCGCGGTTGTCGCCCATCACAAAGAAATTTCCGTCGGGCACCAGATATTCCTGTGTGTCGTCGCCCCGGGTGCCGTTCGCGATGTTGAGGATCGAATGGCTGACCCCGCCGGGCAGGGTTTCGGTAAAGCGTTCCTTTTCACAAATTCCGCCCGCGCCCACAGGCGCGTTGGAACAGCGCGGAGGCAAAGCTTGCGGTCCCTGGGGTTCGAACACCTCTTGAAAGGGGGGGGCTTGCGTCAGGCTCACTGCCACCCCGTTGAGATGCAAAACCCCCGCGATGACCTGCACGCGATCACCGGGAAGACCGATCACCCGCTTGATGAAATCACTGCCTTCGGTCGGGTGGCGAAACACCACCACATCGCCGCGCTCAGGGTCACGGCCGAAAAGCCGCCCTTCGAAGGGGCACATGGAAAACGGGCAGGAATGGCGCGAATAGCCATAGGCCATCTTGTTGACGAACAGGAAATCCCCGATCAGGAGCGTGTCCTTCATCGATCCCGAGGGGATCCAGAAGGGCTGAAAGAACAAGGTCCGGAACACCCCCGCGATCAGCAGCGCATAGACGATCGTCTTGACCGTTTCCATGATGCTGTCCTGTTTGGCCGCTGCCGCCATGATGGTTCGCCTTTTCGCGTGTTGTCATCCTTGCGGGTCTTGAGCCAGCCCCGCGCCCGAGTCAAGAAAACTGGGGCGCCTCAGGGGCGCGGGGCGCGCGGTTTATAGACCGGCAACTGCCAGCCAAACAGCAGCGATCCCGAACGCAGCGCAAAACAGGTCACGATGCAGGCGATCAGCGACAGCGCCTCGGATGGCCATAGCGCCTCGGTGATCACCGCCGCACCGGCACCGGCGAAAGCGGCCGTGATGTAAAGCTTGCCCGACCGGATCAACAGCGGCACCTCGTTGGCCACGATATCGCGCAACAGCCCGCCCACACATCCCGTGATGATCCCCATGATCAAGATGATCGGCACGCTTTGTCCGGTTTCCGTCGCAGCCCTGACGCCTGCTGCCACCGCGATGGGCAGCGCCAGCGCATCGAGCCAGGTCAGAACCGTCTGGCGGCTTTCCAGCAGATGGGCGGTGAAAAACACCAGCACGGCCGCAGTTGCCGCGATCGCCAGCGGCGTGGGATCGGCGATCCAGAACACCGGATCGCGGTTGAGCAACAGATCACGCAGCGTGCCACCGCCCACAGCGGTCAGGCTGGCCATGAACATGAACCCCACAAGATCCAACTGTGCCCGCGAGGCCGCCAGCCCGCCCGTCAGCGCAAAGACCAAAACGGCAGCGTAATCCAGCGCGCTCAGGACCGTCATTTGAACGGCTTCATGCCAGCGCGCGCCAATTCATCGGCCCGCTCGTTTTCAGGGTGGCCGGCATGGCCCTTGACCCATTGCCATGTCACGCGGTGGCGCGCCTGTGCGGTATCCAGACGCCGCCAGAGATCTTCGTTCTTGACCGGCTTGTTGGACGAGGTCTTCCAGCCATTGCGCTTCCAGCCATGGATCCAGCCGGTCACGCCATTCTTCACATAGGCGCTGTCGGTCACGATGGTGATGCCTGCCGGACGCTCCAGCGCCTCAAGTGCCGCGATGGCGGCCAAAAGCTCCATCCGGTTGTTGGTGGTGTCGGCCTCGCCGCCGTGGAGTTCGCGTTCCTTGACGACGGCATCGCCGTCCCTGGCCTGCAACAGCGCGCCCCAGCCGCCCGGCCCGGGATTGCCCGAACAGGCCCCGTCGGTATAGGCAAAAAGTTCAGGCATGCTTGCCCCTCATGTCACGACCCCGACACCAAGACAGATCACGACAACCGCCGTCAGCATCAGCCGCAGCGGCAGCCACCATGCGGGCGCCAGCCCTTGCCGAGCTGCACTGGCGTCGATCGCCAGAAGCGCGATGAAACCCGTGATCAGCATGATCAGACTTGGCCGTGGTTCGGCAAAGGCCGTCAGGAACACAAAAATCGCAGGGATCACCGACAGACCGTAGAAGAGCGCTGCCTGCCGCCCCTCGGCCTTGGTGGCAAAGCCCCAGATCACGCCTGCCATGAAGCACAAGATCACGATGCCGTAGATCTGCAACAGCGCCCGTCCAGTGTGGTTGGGGCTCCATGCGCGGCCAATTTCTGCAAGGGCGGGCACCCATAGGCTCAGAGCGCCGTAGAGGAACGGGATCAATCCGGCGATGCCGAGAAGCAGGGCGGGGGCAGGGATGCGCATCATGGGTGGTATCTGCATGGCGTGGGCCGGACGGGCAAGTGAAACTGCACCACGGCAGATGCGCAAGCGGGGCGCGGTTTTGGGGCGTGGCCGGATTTTCGTACGAAAATCCGCATGTGCGATTTTTCGTACGAAAAATCGGCCTCGAACTCAGACTGGGTCGCGCAGCACACGCGGCACCTTGAATTCGACGTGTTCCTCCGCCGTCACCACGGGTCTCACCGTTACCTCGAAACGGGCGCGGAACGCATCGATCACCTCGTTGACCAACACCTCGGGCGCGCTGGCGCCTGCCGTGATGCCCAGCGCGCGGATGCCTTCAAGCGCGCGCCAGTCGATCTCTGCGGCACGTTGGACAAGCTGGGCATAGCCACATCCGGCGCGCGCCCCCACCTCGACCAATCGTTTCGAATTGGACGAATTGGGCGCGCCGACCACCAGCATGGCATCGCAAAGCGGCGCCATGACCTTGACGGCGTCTTGCCGGTTGGTGGTGGCGTAACAGATGTCTTCCTTGTGGGGGCCGACGATGGCCGGGAACCGCGCCTTCAGCGCCGCCACGATGTCTGCGGTGTCATCAACGCTGAGCGTGGTCTGTGTCACAAAGGCCAGACGCGCCGGGTCGCGGACCAGAACGGTCGCCACATCCTCGACCGTTTCGACCAAAAGCACCTCGCCCTCGGGCAGTTGGCCCATGGTGCCGATGGTTTCGGGGTGGCCTGCATGGCCGATCATGATCATCTGGAGCCCGTTTTCGTGGTGGCGCGCGGCCTCGATATGGACCTTGCTGACCAAGGGGCAGGTGGCGTCGACAAAAATCATCTGGCGCTGTGCGGCCTCTTGTGGAACGGATTTTGGCACACCATGGGCCGAAAAGATCACGGGCCGATCCAGCGGGCAGTCGTCCAGTTCTTCGACGAACACCGCGCCCTTGGCACGCAGATCATCGACGACGAATTTGTTGTGAACGATCTCGTGGCGCACATAGACGGGTGCGCCCCATTTCGCGATCGCCATTTCGACGATCTTGATCGCCCGGTCCACGCCTGCGCAAAAGCCGCGCGGCGCAGCAAGATGGATGGTGAGTGGCGGCTTTGTCATCGGTGCCTCGGGCGGCTGAACTGTCAGATCGGATTTACACCAGAGCTAAAAGCTTCGCGCGCTGGCGTCCAGCCTTTGGGTCATGCCGTTGGGGTGTTGCCGTCGCGCGGTTCACGCGGCGGGCGGCCGATCACGTCGCGCAATTCGTCCAGCTCGATGAAGTTATCCGCCTGACGGCGCAAATCATCGGCGATCATCGGAGGCTGCGAGCGGATGGTCGACACCACCGAGACCCGGCACCCCTTGCGCTGGAGCGCCTCGACCAGGGGACGGAAATCGCCATCGCCAGAAAACAACACGATGTGATCGACATGTTCCGCGATTTCCATGGCATTGACGGCCAGTTCGATATCCATGTTGCCCTTGATCTTGCGCCGGCCTTGGCTGTCGGTGAATTCCTTTGCGGTCTTGGTCACCATGGTAAAGCCGTTGTAGTTCAACCAGTCCACCAGCGGGCGGAGTGGCGAATATTCATCGTTTTCGAGCAGCGCGGTGTAGTAAAAGGCGCGCAGCAGTTTGCCGCGCTGCATGAATTCGCTACGCAGCAGCCGATAGTCGATGTCGAACCCCAGCGCCTTGGCCGCCGAGTAGAGATTGGAGCCATCGATGAACAAAGCGAGGCGCTCGTCGCGGTAAAACATGTGGACTGGTCCTTGATGAATGGCTTTTGGTGCAATCGTGCGGATCGATAGATGATCTGAATGGTGCGAATCCTTATACCAAAGGCAAGGGGTGCGTCGAGCGGATGAAGAACGCTGTTGAAATTCCTGCGGCGTCGCGGGCCTTGCTGGCCTTGGGTTCCAACCTTGCCCATCACGGCCAGCACCCCAAAGAGACCGTGCTGCTGGCGGTGGCGCTGTTGGAGCAACGGCTTGGGCGCGCGCTCCGTGTCAGTGGCTTGTACCGCACACCGGCCTTTCCGGCCGGATCGGGGCCCGAATTCGTCAATGCGGCCGCTGAGCTGTGGTGGGAGGATACGCCCGAGGCGCTGCTGGCGCTGCTTCATGAGGTGGAGGCCGCAATGGGCCGGACCCGGCGCCAGCGATGGGAGGCCCGAATCATGGACATCGATCTGATTGCGCTGGGCGCGCAGGTGCTGCCCGATGCCCAAACCCAGCGTCACTGGCAAAGCCTGGCGCCCGATCAGGCGGCCCGGCAAACACCCGACCGCCTGATATTGCCGCATCCGCGTCTGGCCGAGCGCAGCTTTGTCTTGGTGCCCTTGGCCGATATCGCCCCTGATTGGTTCCATCCCGTGACGGGGCTGAGCGTGGCCCAGATGCTGGCCGCCCGCCCACCGGCCGAGCGGGCCGAAGTCGTGCCTTTCGATGCCGCGCCGTGATGGGCGGTTCTGGCTTGTCATTTCACGCGCCCGGGCTTAAGTCGTGCTTTTCGGATACTCCCGTGCAGACTCTGGAGGTGCCTTCGTATGGCCCGCGTCACCGTTGAAGATTGCGTCGACAAGGTTCCCAATCGGTTCGAGCTTGTGATGCTTGCCGCCCACCGCGCGCGTGAAATCGCGGCGGGTGCGGCCCTGACCATCGACCGCGATAACGACAAGAATCCTGTCGTGGCGCTGCGCGAGATCGCCGATGAGACCCAGGGCGCCGATGATCTGCGCGAACGCCTGATCGAAAGCCATCAGACCCAGATCGAGGTCGACGAACCCGAAGAAGACGCAATGGCGCTTTTGCAGGGTGTGGACGCCGACCGCCCCGTGCATGACAACATGAGCGAAGAGCAGATGCTGCGCGCGCTCATGGAAGCACAGGGCCACAGGTAGGGACCCGCGCGGACAGGTTGAGCAGGGCATGATAGACGCCGACGACCTGATCGCGCTGGTTCGGAACTACAATCCCAAGACCAACGAGCCGCTTTTGCGCGGGGCCTATGCCTATGCGCAGCGGATGCATGAGGGGCAAACACGCCACTCCGGCGAGCCCTATTTCACCCATCCCGTGGCGGTGGCCGCCATCCTGACCGAACAGCGGCTGGATGACGCCACCATCGCCACAGCCCTTTTGCACGACACGATCGAAGATACCAAAGGCACCTATTCCGAGATCGCCCGGCTTTTTGGCACCGATGTGGCCGAGCTGGTCGATGGGGTCACCAAGCTGACCAATCTCGAACTTTCCAGCCGCGAATCGAAGCAGGCCGAGAATTTCCGCAAGCTGCTGATGGCAATGTCCAAGGATTTGCGCGTCATCTTGGTCAAGCTGGCCGACCGGCTGCACAACATGCGCACCATTCGCCACATGCCGGCCGAAAAACAGGCCAAGAAAGCGCATGAGACCATGGATATCTACGCCCCGCTCGCGGGCCGCATGGGCATGCAATGGATGCGCGAAGAACTTGAGGATCTGTCGTTTCGGGTCCTCAACCCCGAGGCGCGCAATTCCATCATGCGGCGTTTCCTGACGCTGCAAAAGGAAACCGGCGATGCGATCCCGCGCATCAGCGATGACATCGAGGCGGTGCTTGACCGCCACGGGCTCAAGGCCGATGTGTTTGGGCGCGCAAAAAAGCCCTTTTCGATCTGGCGCAAGATGCAGGAAAAGGAGCTGTCATTTTCGCGGCTGTCCGACATTTACGGGTTCCGCGTGCTGACCGCGACCGAGGATGATTGCTACCGTGTGCTGGGCGCGATCCACCAACGCTGGCGCGCGGTGCCGGGGCGGTTCAAGGATTACATCAGCCAGCCCAAATCGAACGGCTACCGTTCGATCCACACCACCGTGTCGGGGCGCGACGGCAAGCGCGTCGAGGTGCAGATCCGCACCCGCCAGATGCATGATGTGGCCGAATCGGGCGTGGCGGCGCATTGGTCCTATCGTGACGGCGTCAGATCGGAAAACCCCTTTGCCGTCGATCCGGCCAAATGGCTTGAAGGGCTGACAGAACGCTTCGAGAATGCCGAGGACAATGACGAATTCCTCGAGCATGTGAAGCTCGAGATGTATTCCGATCAGGTGTTTTGCTTCACGCCCAAGGGCGATGTCGTGCAATTGCCCAAAGGCGCCACCCCCATCGATTTCGCCTATATGATCCACACCCGGATCGGTCATTCCTGTGTGGGGGCCAAGGTCGACGGGCTGCGTGTGCCGCTCTGGACGCGGCTCAAGAACGGCCAGTCGATCGAGATCATCACCGCCGAGGGTCAGACCCCGCAGGCAAGCTGGATCGATATCGTCGTGACAGGCCGCGCCAAGGCCGCGATCCGGCGGATGCTGCGCGAGGAAGACCGCGAACGCTTTATCAAGCTGGGTCGCGAATTGGCGCGGCTGGCCTTTGAGCAGGTGGGCAAAAAGGCGACCGACAAGGCGCTCGATACCGCGGCGCGGGCCATCGGGCTGAAAAACGGTGCTGAAATGCTGGCACGGATCGGTTCGGCCGAATTGTCGGCCCGGTCGGTCGTGGCGCGCATCTATCCCGAACTGGCCCGCCAATCCGACACCACGGATGTCGAAGCGCGGCGCGCGGTCATCGGTCTTCCCGCAGGGGCCGAGACACGCCGCGCGCAATGTTGTCAGCCGGTGCCGGGCGAACGCATCGTCGGCATCACCTATCTGGGGCGTGGGCCCATCGTGCATGCCATCGATTGCCCGTCGCTTGCGGCATTCGACGACAGCCCCGAACGCTGGATCGATCTGCACTGGACAGAAGGGCGCCATGCGGCGATCCATAACGTCACGGTGGATGTGACACTGTCCAACCAAAAAGGCGTGCTGGGTCGCATCTGCACATTGATCGGCGAACAGAACGCCAATATCTCGGACTTACATTTTATTGACAGGAAACCGGACTATTTCCGGCTTCTGATCGATGTCGATGTCCGCAATGCAGAACATCTGCATGCGGTCATGATGGCGGTGGAACTGGACAGCGATGTGGCAAGCCTTCAGAGGTTCCGGAGCCTCGACCGGCGCCCCTGAGGGGTCCATCGCCGCAAAGAGGGCTTGCGCAGGCTTTCGGGCATGACGCGGGCAGGAAGGGAAAGGCAGACACATCGTGGTTTTCAAGCGCCGCGAGTCGCGATCGGCCCTGCGTCTGGTGGGCGAAGTGTTCTGGCCCCGCGGGGGCTGGGTGCGCGCCTTTCATTACGTCAAGCACCGCATGCACCGTCTGCCCGGCACGCCCGAGCAAATCGCGCGTGGCGTGTTTGCGGGGGCCTTTACCGTCTTTACCCCATTCTTTGGGCTGCATTTCCTTGTTGCCGCGGTCTTGGCAAAGATGATGCGTGGGTCGATCCTTGCGTCGCTTTTGGCGACCTTTATCGGAAATCCCCTGACATATGTACCGATTGCCATCATCTCGCTTCAGACCGGGCATTGGATGCTGGGCAGCAGCATGCGCAGCGCCGTCGATGATTCGACATTTTCCAAATTCGCGGCGGCAGCGGGTGATCTGTGGTACAATTTCGTTGCGATCTTTACGCCTGAGCGCGCCCACTGGGCCGAGTTGCACAGGTTTTACGACGATGTGTTCTTTCCGTGGATGGTGGGGTCGATCATTCCCGGCCTGATCTGTGGGGCGGTGTGTTATTATCTGAGCGTTCCGGTGATCCGGGCCTATCAAAAGCGGCGTCTGGTGCGATTGCGCAAGAAGATGGAAAAGCTGCGCGAACAGGCTGGCGCAGCGGCGGTCAAGCGCTAGGCTTCATCCCATCGGCAGGGAGACGAAAACAATGGCAAGTCGTTTAAGGCTGGGCGTCAACATCGACCATGTGGCGACAGTGCGCAATGCGCGCGGCGGCGCGCTGCCCGATCCGGTGCGCGCGGCCATGATGGCCGAACAGGCCGGCGCCGACGGCATCACAGCCCATCTGCGCGAGGACAGGCGCCACATCCGCGACGCCGATGTCGGGGCGATCATGGCGGCGATCACGATTCCCCTCAACTTCGAGATGGCCGCGACGCCCGAGATGCAAGCGATCGCGCTGTCCCATCGCCCGCATGCCGCCTGCATCGTGCCCGAACGCCGCGAGGAACGCACCACCGAAGGCGGGCTTGAGGTGGCGGCGAACGCCAACTGGATGGGCGATTACATCGCGCCGTTGCGCGAAGCGGGGTGCCGGGTGTCGTTGTTCATCGCGGCCGACCCCGCGCAGATCGCGGCCGCCGCCCGGATCGGCGCGCCGGTCATCGAATTGCACACCGGCGCCTATTGCGATTTTCATGCCGAAGGTGACTTTACCGCCCGTGACGCAGAGCTTGCCCGGTTGATCACAGGTGCCAAACAGGCCGCCGATCTGGGCCTTGAGGTGCATATGGGCCATGGGTTGAGCTATGACAATGTCGCCCCCATCGCCGCCATCCCCGAGGTGGTGGAGCTGAATATCGGCCATTTTCTGATCGGTGAGGCGGTGTTTGTCGGTCTGCCCACGGCCATCGCCCAGATGCGCGCGCAGATGGATGCCGCCCGCGGGTGATCGCGGCGCCCATTGCGAATTCGCGGTGAATGGGCGAAGCTTGTCGTGTTCAGACCACCGTCAGACCCGGAGGGTTTTGTGCGCATCTTGTTTGCTGTCCTGACTGGGGCGGCTGCCCCTGCGGTCATGGCCGCAGTGCGGGGGCGGGCCGTATGCTCCAACCTCGATCAAGCCGTCGGTCCCCTGTCATGATCCTGGGTATCGGCACCGATCTGGCCAATATCGAACGCATTCAGCGTGCGCTGGACCGCTTTGGCGACCGGTTCCGCGACCGTGTCTTTACCGTGACCGAACAGAACCGCGCCGATCGGATGAAGGACCCCGCTTCCGTCTACGCCAAGCGCTGGGCTGCCAAGGAGGCGTGCTCAAAGGCGCTTGGCACCGGGTTGCGCATGGGTATTTCGTGGAAGGACATGGCGGTCAGCAATCTGCCGTCTGGTCAGCCTGTGATGCAGGTCTCGGGCTGGGCCAAGGAACGCCTCGATCAGATGACCCCGGATGGATACGGCGCGATCATCCATGTCAGCCTGACCGATGACCATCCATGGGCGCATGCCTATGTGGTGATCGAAGCCCTGCCCTTGGGTGAGCAAACCCAACGCCCCCAAGTCGGCCCGGTCTCGCGGCGCAAGATCGGCTGAAGCTTAGCGCCGCCGATCTTTCTGCCGCCGCCGATAGGCGTATTCGGTGGGGATCAGCACAAGCGCCGCGCTTGACCCGATGATGGCATCGACGCCCGGTGTGCCAAAGCTCAGCCCGAAAAGCGCGCGCAGAAAGAACAAGACCAGCACCGCACCAAAGGTGATCAGGATCGACGGCACCATGCCATTGTGGCTCCAGCCCCATTTTTCGAACAAGATCGCCACCGCGCCCGCAATCATCAACGAGCCGAAAAACGAAAACATCACCATGGCTCACCCCTCCACTACAAAACCCGGCGCAATGCGCGCACCCCTCAGATAGGCCTCGGCGGGCATCCGCGGCTTGCCTTCGGGCTGCACCTCGGTGATCGCGACAGCACCTTGGCCGCAGGCGATGGTCAGGCCGTCCAGAACCGTTCCGGGCAAGCCCGCGCCTTGTGCCATGCGGCTGCGCATCAGTTTGACCCGTTTGCCCGCGATCATCGCCCAGGCGCCCGGAAAGGGCGAGAGGCCACGGATCAAACGGTCGATTTCCTCGGCGGGGCGTGTCCAATCCACCCGTGCCTCGGATTTGTCGATCTTTTCGGCATAAATCACCCCCGCCTCCCGCTGGGGCTGGGGCGTCAGATCATCAAGTTGCGCCAGCGCTGCAATCACGGCATCGGCACCCAGAACCGCCAACCGGTCATGCAGATCGCCCGCCGTGTCCGTCGCGCCGATGGGAATGGCGCGCGTCATCAGCACCGGCCCGGTATCCAGCCCCGCCTCCATCTGCATGATGCAGACCCCGGTTTGCGCATCGCCCGCCATGATCGCGCGCTGAATGGGTGCTGCCCCCCGCCAGCGCGGCAGCAAGCTTGCATGGATGTTGAGGCAGCCGCGCTTGGGCGCATCGAGCACCGCTTGCGGCAAGATCAGGCCATAGGCCACCACCACCGCGACATCCGCGTTCAGGGCCGCGAATTCGGCGTGTGCTGCCGCATCACGCAACGTGCGCGGGTGGCGCACGTCCAAGCCCAAGGCGCTGGCGCGGGTGTGAACCGGGCTGGGGCGCTCGGCCTGACCGCGACCGGCGGGCCGCGGGGGCTGGGTGTAGACGCAAGCGATCTCATGGCCTGCGGCCACCAAGCCATCCAGCACCCTGACGGAAAACTCGGGTGTGCCCATGAAGACGATCCGCATCAGCGCGCCCCCTTGGTGGCCCGCTTGAGCAACATCTCGCGCTTCAGACGCGACAGGCGGTCGAAATACATCCGCCCCTCCAGATGGTCGATCTGATGCTGCACCGATGTCGCCCAGAGCCCGGTAAACTCCTGCCGCACGCGCATTCCCAGATGATCGGTAAAGGCGACGGTCACGGTCGCGGGGCGCGTCACCCTGGCCCAGACGCCGGGCAGGTTGGGGCTGGCTTCCTCATGATCGTTCAGGGCGGTGGCGGCGGCGATGATCTCGGGGTTGGCCATGCGGATGGCCTGGCCCCGCGCATCGCTGGCATCGACCACGGCCAGCCGCAGCATCACGCCGATCTGCGGCGCGGCCAAGCCTACGCCCGGCATCGCCTCCATCGTGGCGATCATGTCGTTCCAGATGGCGCGGATGTCATCGGTGATGGCCCCGACATCGGCCGCGGGCGTCCGCAGCCGCTTGTCGGGCCACATCACAAAGGGGCGGTTCTGTCCGCTCACGCCTTTTCCCGCATGCGGTCTTTCTTGAGCTTCACCATCTTGCGGGTGATCAACTGGCGGCGCAGGGCAGTCAGGTAATCGATGAACAACACGCCGTTCAGATGGTCGATCTCATGTTGCAGGCAGGTGGCCCAGAGACCGTCGAAGGTCTCTTGCTGTTCGGCGCCGTTGCGGTCGATCCAGCGCGCCGTGACCGCAGCAGGGCGTTCGACATCGGCATAGACGTCGGGGATCGACAGACAGCCCTCCTCATAGATGCTGCGTTCGTCAGAGGCGGCCACGATCTCGGGGTTGAACATCGCGATGGGGCGGGGCGGCGCGCCATCGCCCTTGATGCAATCCATCACGATCAGCCGCGTATCGACGCCGATCTGGGGCGCGGCCAGCCCGATGCCCGGCGCGGCATACATGGTTTCCAGCATGTCATCGGCCAACCGGCGCAGATCATCCGACAGATCGGCAATCGGCAGGGCCGGCTTTTTCAATCGCGGGTCGGGATGGATCAGGATCGGGCGTTTCATGCGACGGCATTTAATCGAGCCTCGGCCATGCCGCAACGCCCATGCGGCGCGGCGACATGACCTGCCACCGAGAATGTAACCTTGACGTTACCAAAGGCTTCATTATGTAACTCAAAGGTTACAGAAAGGAGCGATCCATGACTCGCAATCCGGTGAATCTCATCCGGCTTTTCGGCAATGCCGCGCTGGTGCTTGTCGTCTCTGCCGCGATGGCGGCTGCCTTGTTGCATCGTCAGGATGTCTGGACAGGTTGGCCCTGGCTGATCGGCGCCGTCGCGCTTGGCTACGCGGCGCTGTCGGTCTGGGCGCATCTGCGCTACCCCCGCGCTGCCGAGGCCGCCTGGGATGAGCAGAACGCGGTCGCCCATCAGGCCAGCCTCGCCTTCGGCTACTGGGCCGTCATGGCAGTGTTTCTCGGGCTTTTCGGGCTTGTGCTTGCGGGCCTCACCGACCCTGCCGCGGCCTTCTTCCTGATCGCGCCGGTGCTCGCCATCGCGCCGTCGCTTCACTTCTTGTGGTCTGTCCTTCGGGGCCGTGCCGAATGACCGGGGTGCGGCTGGTCGTGGCGCTCAGGGCGCATCGCAGCGCGGCCGGCCTGACGCAGGCCGATTTGGCCGACGCCGTCGGTGTCTCGCGCAAGACGATCAACACCATCGAGAACGGTATCTTCGTGCCCTCGACCATCCTTGCGCTTCGGCTCGCCCGGCATCTGGGAGTTTCGGTCCACGAACTGTTCGCGCTGCTCGACTGAGGCTTGCGCCCGACGCCCCACACGGTAGCGTGGCGTCGCACAGCACAGCACATCACGGAGCCGACCCATGTCATTCGACGAGATCATCGACCGCCGCGGCACGCATTGCGTGAAATGGGACAAGATGGAGGCGCTTTACGGCGTCAGCCCCGATGATGGCATCGCCATGTGGGTGGCCGATATGGAGTTCCGCCCGCCGGCCTGCGTGCAAGACGCGCTGCAAGCGGTGGCCGATCACGGCATCTACGGCTATTTCGGGGATGAAGGCGCCTATCTGGGTGCGATCTGCTGGTGGATGGAACACCGCCATGGCTGGCGTGTCGATCCGGCGGCGATCTTTACCACCCATGGTCTGGTGAACGGCACGGCGATGTGCGTCGATGCCTTTACCGCGCCGGGCGATGGGGTTGTGCTGTTCACGCCGGTCTATCACGCCTTTGCCCGGGTGATCCGCGCGGCGGGGCGCGATCTGGTCGAATGCGAGATGCCTTTGGTCGATGGGCAATACAGCCTCGATTTCGCGGCCTGGGACACGCAGATGAAGGGGCATGAGAAACTGCTTGTCCTGTGTTCGCCGCACAATCCCGGCGGCCGGGTCTGGACACGGGCCGAGCTGGACGGCGTGGCCGATTTTGCGCGCCGCCATGATCTGATCCTTGTCTCGGACGAGATCCACCATGATCTGCTGATGCCGGGGCAGGTGCACACGCCCATGGCCTTGATCGACGGCATTGCCGACCGGCTGGTGATGATGACGGCGGCGACCAAGACCTTCAACATCGCGGGCGCGCATGTGGGCAATGTGATCATCCATGATCCCGGCCTGCGCGCGCGGTTCGGGACGCGGATGGCGGCGCTGGGGCTGTCGCCCAATTCCTTTGGGCTGTTCATGGTGACGGCGGCCTATTCGCCCGAGGGCGCTGAATGGGTTGATCGGGTCTGTGCCTATCTTGCCGAGAATGCGCGCATTTTCGACGAGGGGATCAACGCCATTCCCGGCCTGCGGTCGATGGCGCTGCAATCGACCTATCTGGCCTGGGTCGATTTTTCCGGCACCGGCATGAGCCGCGCGGAATTCACCGCCCGCGTCGAAAAAGGTGCGCGGATCGCCGTCAATCATGGGCCGAGCTTTGGTCAAGGGGGCGACAGTTTCCTGCGCTTCAACATCGCCGCCCCGCGCGCGGTGGTCGAGGATGCGGTCGCGCGGATGCAGGCGGCATTCGCCGATCTGCAATAGCTGTCCTTGACGCTGTCGCTACGCTGCACCGCAGCACTTGCATGCTGCAAAGCAATATCCTATCGAATGGCGCAATTCAGACGAAACATCCTTGCGCAAGGACCCCGCCCATGAGCTTCCGCCTTCAGCCCCCGCCTGTTGCCCGCCCGAACCGGTGCCAGTTGTTCGGCCCCGGTTCGCGGCCTGCGCTGTTCGAGAAGATGGCGGCAAGTGCGGCGGATGTGATCAACCTCGATCTCGAAGATTCGGTCGCACCTGATGACAAGCCCACCGCGCGCGCCAATGTCATCGCGGCGATCGGAGCTGTGGATTGGGGCACCAAGACGCTGAGTGTGCGGATCAACGGCCTCGACAGCCCGTGGTGGTATCGCGATGTCGTTGATCTGCTGGAACAGGCCGGCGAACGGCTTGACCTGATCATGATCCCCAAGGTGGGATGCGCCGCCGACATCTATGCCGTCGATGCGCTGGTCAGTTCGATCGAGGCAGCGATGGGGCGCAAAAAGCGCATCGGCTTCGAGGTGATCATCGAATCTGCCGCTGGCATCACGCATGTGGAAGAAATCGCCAAAGCCTCGCCCCGCTTGCAGGCGATGAGCCTTGGGGCGGCCGATTTCGCGGCCTCGATGGGGATGCAGACCACCGGCATCGGCGGCACGCAGGAACGCTATTACATGCACCGCGACGGCGCGAAATACTGGTCGGACCCGTGGCATTGGGCGCAAGCGGCCATTGTTGCGGCCTGTCGCACGCATGGGGTGCTGCCCGTGGATGGGCCCTTTGGTGATTTCTCGGATGATGAGGGGTTCCGCGCCCAAGCGCGCCGGTCGGCCACGCTGGGCATGGTCGGCAAATGGGCGATCCACCCCAAACAGGTTGCACTTGCCAATGAGGTCTTCACCCCGTCGGACGCCGCCGTGCTTGAGGCGCGCGAGATCCTCGCCGCGATGGTGGCCGCCAAGGCATCCGGGCAAGGCGCCACGGTCTACAAGGGGCGGCTCGTTGACATCGCTTCGATCAAGCAGGCCGAGGTGATCGTGAAACAGGCCGAAATGATCGC
>ERZ888423.1507-NODE-1507-length-19827-cov-28.146520_pt1 | contig 19827 bp, 16 predicted proteins | sample MGYA00520523_ERZ888423 | MGnify/ENA primary metagenome ERZ888423 (study PRJEB32303, sample SAMEA104408611) | aquatic metagenome | biome: Brackish water; feature: Pelagic; material: water | place: Baltic Sea | collected 2014-06-08T10:24:00 | depth 30,27 m ...
CCGGCCCGAGACCGGCCAGGCGTCGCTCAGGCGAAGCGGGGTGGCCGACGGATACAGTCGATGGATGGCGTTGCCGTCCGACGCAATTCAAGAAAAACCAATTCATCAGTGTAAGGATTTCCTGCGCTGACCCTGCGATCGGCTCCGAAGCGCTGACCACAACCTGACCTGAGAGCCTCCGGCCCCTCGCTCATTTCGAGAGGCTGGCCGTTTCAAAGTCCATCGGTTGAAGTATGGCGAGCGCGTCGGGGGCGCGGATGCCCACACTCTCAGGGGTGGTTTTTGGTTTGCAGGGTGACGGGGCGGTGCGGGGCGGGTCGCTTTCCAGATCGCGACCTCTGGCGCCGAAGCAACACGGATGGGAAACTCAGGATGAAGGAAAGCGATCACGTAGTCTGGCGGCCTGAATGCGAACAATGGCCGTGTTAGCGTTCAGATGCACCGTTAGTGGCCTGAGCGTGCACGCTGATTTGCGGCTGGCCGCAGGGGTTGAGCCTCTCGGCCCAGACGGCGGTAATGCATGCATCCCCGCAAGCGCAGCGGGCACCCGCGGACGCTGGCGCACCGATCTGCTCCTAAGAGAGTGACTTACAAGTACCGCATATCAATCTAATATGACTTACAAATAAGTCATATTATTGATTCTCTAACCCGCCCAGGGTAGCCTTCATGCATGGTGAAAGCTCCCCTCCCGCGCCCTACAGCGCCCAAGCGTGCCCGCGCCTATTCGCGCCAGACCCGCGAAGCGGCGTTGCTGCTCGGCCAGATGATCCGCGCCGCGCGGATCAAACGCGCCATGAGCGTCAGGGAGCTCGGCGAACGCATCGGCGCGTCGCGCGACCTGATGCAGCGCATCGAACAGGGCGACCTGCGCGTTGGCCTCGGCGTCGCCTTCGAGGCGGCGGCGGTGGTGGGCGTGGCGCTGTTTGCAGCGGAGCCGTCACGCCTCGCCAGTGAACGCGCTCATCTGCAGGAGACGCTCAGCCTCTTACCGAAAACGGTCCACAAGCGCGCCAGCGAGGTGGACGATGCCTTCTAGCCCTGCGCCAGCGGCCGCTCCAACTGAAGCATTTGTCTGGACCTGGCTCCCCGGCCAGACGACGCCGGTTGTCGCCGGTCGTCTCGCGAAGGCGACGGGCGGAACCTACGCATTCAACTATGGCCGGTCCTATCTCGCGCGCACTGACGCAATAAGCCTGAATGAGCGCGAGCTGCCTCTGCAGACTGGCGCCCTGCCCCTCTTGCCGGGCCTTTCCATGCCCGGCTGCATCCGCGATGCCTCACCAGACGCCTGGGGCCGGCGGGTCATCATCAATCGAACGGTGGGCCTGACGGGCGCGGCGGCCGCCGCCGTCGACCTCGATGAACTCACCTATTTGCTCGAATCCGGCTCCGACCGCATCGGCGCGCTCGACTTCCAGACCTCGGCGACCGTCCATACGCCGCGCGCTGCCCGAGCAGCCCCGCTCGCCATGCTGCTGCAGGCCGCCGAAAATGTCGAACAAGGCATGCCGCTGACGCCTGAGCTCGACGCGGCCTTGCGCCATGGCTGCTCAATCGGCGGCGCCCGCCCCAAGGCCATGATCGAAGACGGAGACAGGAAATTCATTGCCAAATTCTCCGCCTCCAATGACCTCTACAGCGTGGTGAAGGCTGAATTCATCGCGATGCGGCTGGCGGCAGAGTGCGGCCTGACCGTTGCGCCCGTCCGCCTCGGGCGCGCCCTCAACAAGGACGTGTTGCTGATCGAGCGTTTCGACCGTGAGCGCACCCCTGACGGCTGGCGGCGCAAGGCGCTGCTCTCCGCCCTCACCCTGCTCGAACTCGACGAGCTGATGGCGCGCCATGCCAGCTATGGCGACCTCGCCGACATCATCCGCCAGCGCTTCGACAATCCGCGCGACACGCTGCGCGAACTGTTCGGCCGTCTCGTGTTCAACATCCTCTGCGGCAATACCGACGACCACGCCCGCAACCATGCGGCCTTCTGGGACGGCGCACGCCTCTCTCTCACCCCGGCCTATGACATCTGCCCGCAAAGCCGCACCGGGACCGAGGCCAACCAGGCGATGCACATCTTCGGAACTCGCCATGCAAGCCAGTTGAGCCTTTGCCTCGAAGCCGCCGCGACCTTCATGCTCACACCGGCCGCGGCCGGGACGCTCATCCGCGGCCAGGTCGCCGTCATCCGCCAGCGCTTCGACGCCGTCTGCGATGAGGCCGGCCTGAGCCAGGTCGACCGCGCGCTGTTGCGCTCACGGCAATTCCTGAACGCCTCCGCATTCGAGGGCCTGTCGCAGGAATTCTGACCGGCTCACGGCGCAAGGTGGCTGACACAACCTGAAGCACCAGCCGCGAATGCATGAATGCGGACTTACGGCTCGCGTACCGGAACGGCCCGGACGGAAAGGCCGACTACCCGGCAGCCCGCATCCTCTTTGGCTGAACCAGTCTGCATACGACGAACCATAGAGCACGATCAGGAGCCCGCATCTGGTTATGCAGCCGGCTGGCTCGGCCTTCGCTCAGCTCCGCAGCTCGTCCTGAACGATCCGGGGTCGCTTTTCGATGAGCGCGAGCAATACCCGCGCCGGGCCTTCAGGGCGCCTGCGTCCCTGCTCCCAGCCTCGCAGAGTACCGACGGCGACGCCAATGCTGCGAGCAAATTCGGCCTGCGACAATCCCGAGCGCTCGCGGATTGCGGCCACATCAGGCTCCGGCACTTCGATATGATGAACCCGTGCGCCCGTCTTGTGACCTTTGGCGTGGGTGAGCGCCTCCCGGAGGCCTCGTCTGATGCTTGCGGCAGCGCTGGTCATGTCACTTTCCATAAGTATCGGCGATAAGGTCGCAAAGTTCGATCAGTTCGGCACGTTCGGTCGGAGAGATGTTTGCCTTCTCATTCTTCGCAAAAACGGTGAGCAGGAATAGCGGCATGTCACGAGAGCTGTAGAAATGGATCACGCGGTATCCGCCGCTTTTGCCTGCACCCCTTCTGGCGAAGCGCACCTTCCTCAATCCGCCTCCGAGACTGATGCCCGCCTCAGGATCGGCCGCCAACGCCGAAATCAGCTCCGCTTTCTCCTCATCCGTCATGCCCGCAGAGCGTGATCGCCGGATAAACTCCGGTGTCTCCACAACTGTCAGCATCGACATCGTGCCACCCTACATATACGTCGTTGTCGTATACGTCAATGACGTAGCTCTGATTTCAATCTTCGCTCCACATTTCATTCTTCGAGACGGATCAGCAACCTCGTCGTTGAGGCCCTCCTGACCCACCTCGAAGGGTCAGGAATATCAATTTATCGGAATTCCTGTGGAAATCGGAATGGAACCATAATCCAAGTCCGACAGATGCCGAATTGTTGGCAGATTGTTGGCATTTGACGACGCGCCATATTTATTTCTGAAATCAAAACAGAGCTGTAAGGGTGCTCGCGATTCCGCCCGGCACCCTGCACCTCGCCGCCGGCGTTCGTGGCGGCTCAGCAAAATACGTGAAAACAACGCGTTACACTTGCCGCACGCCGATCAGCGCGCGCCATCGGGGCTGACCTTTACGAGGGTCTTGCCGAAATTGTTGCCCGCCAGCATGGCGCCGAACGCTGCCGGGGCCGAAGGCAGGCCGAGCGAAACATCCTCGCGGAACTGAATGTGACCGCTGCGCAGCCAGCCAGCCATTTGGGCGAGGAAGGTGTCCTGATGGCTGGCGACAAAGTCGCCGACGAAAAGCGGCTTCACGTTTACACCAAGCCGGGAGAATACCGGCGCGCCGGTTTGCCGCCAGGCCTCCATGATGTCGCCGTCCATGGCGCCGTATTGTGATGCAAGTCCGCAAAGCGTGATGCGGGACTTCGGGTTCAGTAGCGGGAGGACAGCTTCGTAGACGGAGCCGCCGACATTTTCAAAATAGATGTCGGCGCCGTCCGGACAGGCTGCCCTCAGCTGTTCGCGAAAATCCGGTGCGAGATGTGAAACGCAGGCGTCGAAGCCCAGCTCGCCTTTCACGAAGGCGCACTTCTCGGCGCGCCCGGCGACGCCCACGACACGGCAGCCCCGCAGCCTGGCAAGCTGGCCCACGATCTGCCCGACGCCGCCCGACGCAGCCGAGACAATGACTGTCTCACCCGGTGACGGCTCGCATTGAAGATAGAGGCCAGCATACGCGGTAAGCCCGAGCATGCCGAGAACCCCGAGCGCGGCCGAGACCGGTGCGGCTGCCGGATCGAGCTTACGGGGGAACATGTAGCCGAAGTTGGTGACGCCCTCGCCTGTGACGCCGAAGGTCTGCCAGCCATTGGTGTTGAAGAGGTAGTCGCCCTCGCTGAAACCGGAGAGGCGGCTTTCCACGACTTGCGAGACCGTGCGGCCATGGCAGATATCTCCGGGCGCCTCGACGCCGCGGCGCCGGCGGCCCCATTGGTAGGGGTCGAGCGACAGATAGACGGTGCGGGTGAGCATCTGTCCGGGGCCGGGTGCGGGCGCCGGTGTTTCGCGCCAGGCAAAGTCTTCCTCAACCGGCCAGCCGCCCGGCGGCGTGCGCGCCAGAACCCAGTGCGGATTGATCCGGTCCATGCCGATGCCTTGTTGCCTGCTTGCGCCGCCAGCAAAGGAGGCAGGTGAGGCATTGTCAATTCTGCAGCTGGTTTCTGCCGGCGTAAGACGCGGGAACGCGCCACCCTGACCGGAGGCCGACGCTGATTTCGGGGAGTGGCTCCGTGAGCAGGACTCGAACCTGCGACCGGGCGATTAACAGTCGCCTGCTCTACCAACTGAGCTATCACGGAATAGCCGGAACGCGGGGAATAGCAGACCGCGCACCCCGTTCAAGTGCCTAAGTGCGGCGCCTTGACGATTTCTGGGGACGGCCGGATCGCCCTTGCGCAACAGAAAAAAGGCGGGAGCGTGAGCTCCCGCCAAAGGCGTTGGGTGATGGTGGGTGTCTCCAAGAAGACATGAACAAGTTCGCCCGATATGGTTAATTCGGAGTTAACAGATTGCCGTAATCTGCAACGCCGGCGTCTACGGCTGGTGCACGGGACTTAATTTCGGGGACTGGTGCTGGAGGCTCCACCCGGAATCGAACCGGGGTGCACGGATTTGCAATCCGCTGCGTCACCACTCCGCCATGGAGCCTCAGGCAACCGGAGCCGTCCCTAGCAAGGCTGGCGGGGGGAGACAATCGGCGGGCGCAGGCTAATTTCGCCGCGCGGCAAAGATTGCGTGCGCAGCGGGGCATGATACATGGCCGCAGACCCGGCTTCGCAGAGGCCCGGCTTCGCAGAGGGAAGTGACCCGCATGGATTTCGACCTTGCACGTGAGATCATGGTGGACAGCCAGATCCGCCCGAACGATGTGACCGACCCGCGGATCGTCAGCGCCTTCCTGCGCACGCCGCGCGAAGTGTTCGTGCCGAACGCGCGCAAGGGCGTGGCGTATTCGGAGCTGGAGATTACCACCTCCCCCGGACGCGCGCTGTGGATCGCGCGCGATACGGCAAAGCTGATCAAGATGGCAGAGATCCAGCCAACGGACGTGGTGCTCGTGGTGGGCGCCGGAGCGGGCTATGAAGCGGCGCTGATCAGCCACCTGGCCGACACCGTCATCGCACTGGAAGAGACGGCGCAGCTGGTGGATAGCATGTCGCAGCGGTTTGCCGCCATCGGCGTCGACCGTGCGGCGCCGGTGGAAGGGCCGCTGGCCAGGGGGCTGCCCGGGCAGGCGCCGTTTGACGTGATCTATGTGGCCGGCATGATCGAGCTGCTGCCGGACGCCTGGGCGCAGCAGCTGCGCGAGGGCGGGCGGCTTGCGGCGGTGATGGCGGATGCCGGCGGCATGGGCCGGGGGAAGGTGTTCACGAAGGCGGGGGGCGCCGTGTCGGCCCGCGAGGGATTTGACTGCTGCCCGCCGCGCTTTGCGGCGTTTGACCGGAAACCTAGTTTTAGCTTCTGATCCTTAGACACTGGCCTGAGGCTACTCTGCCGCAAGGTGAACGCTGTTCTCCTTTCGCAGGGCAGACCCTATATGACCGGGCAGACGAGGGAAATCGCCATGCGTGCCACTACACTGACACTCCTGATCGGGGTGAGCCTGTCGAGCCTGATGTTCAGCGCACCGGCCCGGGGCGAGACCCTTCCGGAAGCGGTGGCGGCCGCATTTGCGACCAATCCCCAGCTGGAAATCGAGCGCTACCGCACCGATATCGCCCGCTCGAACCTCGACCTGGCACGCTCGTCCGGCCTGCCGCAGGTGAACCTGTCGGCGAGCGGCGGGTATCAGTCGATTGACACCAACGCCGCTTTCGCCTTCGGCCTGGGCGACCAGTCGCTGGCCAGCACGCAGCTTCAGGCCGTGCAGCCGATCTATACCGGCGGGCGCATCCGGGCCGGCATCCGGCGCGCCGAGGCGGGAATCGATTCGGCAGACCGGACGTTTGACGCCGCGCGCCAGGACCTGATCCTCGATGTGGTGACGGCGTATGTCGATGTGCGCCGGGACCGCGAGACGGTGGCGATTCGCAAGAACAATGTAGACGTGACCGGCGAGCAGGTGCGCGCGGCGCAAGACCGGTTCGAGGTCGGCGTCGTCACGCGGACGGACGTGGCGCAGGCGCAGGCCAGGCTGGAAGGGGCGCGCGCCGCCCTCGCCGGGGCCGAAGCGGCGCTGGAGGGCAGCGCGGCGTTCTACCAGTTCCTGACCGGGCAGCTGCCGGGCGACCTGGCCGAGCCGCCGCCGTTCCCGCCCCTGCCGGCCAATGTCGAGGAAGCATTTACGGACGCAGTGGCAAACAACCCTTCGATCCTGGCGGCGCGGGAAGACCTTCGCGCGGCTTCGGCGGGGGTGGACGAGGCCAGGGCGGCCGGGCGCGCACAGATCAGCCTCGTCGGAACGGCCGGCGTGCAGGAAACCTATGGCGACACCGGCCAGCGCGACACCAGCGTGTCGGCGGTGGCGCAGGGCCGGATCCCGCTGTTTTCGGGCGGCGCCGTGAAGGCGCAGGTCAATTCGGCAAAGCTGCAGCGCGAACAGGCGCGGCGCCGGATCGATGCGTTCGAGACGCAGGTGCGGGCGCAGGTGGCGCAGTCCTGGTACGGCTATGATGCGGCGACGCGGGCCATCGAGGCCTCGCGCCGGCAGGTCGAGGCGGCCGAAATTGCATATGAAGGCGCCAAGCAGGAACTGGCGGTCGGCGTGCGCACCACACTGGATGTGCTGGACCAGGAGCAGCAGCTGTTTGAAGCGCGGCTGGCGCTCGTCGGCGCAGAGCGCGATGCCTATGTGGCCGCCCACCAGCTGTTGCGGGCGACTGGCGGCCTGGACACCATCGGCTGAGCATCTGGCCTTCCGGCCGGTAACGCGTTAACCTTGTCAAAGGGTTGTTAACCGGATCCGGCCTACGCCTGAACCCATGTCCGGGAAGTGATTCCAGTAACAAGGGGCTAAGATGGCCAACGAAGCGCACAAAGAGCCGACGATGGAGGAAATCCTCGCGTCGATCCGCAAGATCATCTCGGATGACGAACCCGTGCCGCCTCGCGCGCCCGGAACGGCGGCCGGGCCGGCGCTTCGGGAAGTCGCGCCGGGGCCGGTGAACGATTACGAAGACATCGAGGACGCCGCCGCCGGCGACATCCTGGACGACAGCGATCAGGCGATGTTCGAGGCGCAGGAGGATCTGGCGCCGCAGCCTGCCGCGGTTTCGGCCAAGCTGACCGGCCCGGAATTCACATTTGAAGAAATGCTGGGCGCCGCCCGGCAAGCCCCGGCCGAGCCGGCCCCGCAGCCGGTTTCGCCGATCACCCGCACCCCGACTGCCCGCCCCTCTTTCCCCGCCCCGGAGACCACGATGCAAACGAGCGCCCGCTACGCCCAGACCGCCCTTACCGACGAGCACACCGCCGACATTGCCGCCGGCGCGCTCGGCAAGCTGATCTCCAGGATGGAGATTGCCGGCGACAACACCATCGAAGGTCTCGTCAAGGAGATGCTCAAGCCGATGATCAAGGACTGGCTCGATGCCAACCTCGCAAACATCGTCGAGGAGAAGGTAGAGGCCGAAGTCCAGCGTATCGCCCGCATGGCGCGCTAGCCTCATTTCCCAAACTTGATATAGGGAACGGCGCGCCCTCACCGGCGCGCTTTTCTTTTGCGCCTTTACCGGACCCCAGCCAGACGATGCTTGACCAGAGATTTGACCCCGCCGAAGCCGAAGCCCGGATCTACCAGGCCTGGGAGGACACCGGCTGCTTCCGCCCGTCCGGGGATACCAGCGCGCAGGCCTATTCGATCGTCATCCCGCCGCCGAACGTGACCGGCGTGCTGCATATGGGCCATGCGCTCAACAATACGCTGCAGGACGTGCTGATCCGGTTCGAACGGATGCGCGGGAAGAACGTTTTGTGGCAGCCGGGCACAGACCATGCGGGCATTGCGACGCAGATGGTGGTCGAGCGCCAGCTGGCGAAGGAAGGCAACCCGGACCGCCGGTCGATGGGACGCGAGGCGTTCCTGAAGCGCGTCTGGGCGTGGAAGGAAGAGTCCGGTGGCTCGATCAGGGGACAGCTGAAGCGGCTCGGCGCCTCATGCGACTGGTCAGTCGAGCGGTTCACGATGGACGAGGGCCTGTCGAAGGCCGTCACGAAAGTGTTCGTCGACCTGCACAAGAAGGGCCTGATCTACCGCGACAAGCGACTGGTGAACTGGGACCCGCATTTCCAGACGGCGATTTCGGATCTGGAAGTCGAGACAAAGGAAGTGGCGGGACACTACTGGCACCTGCGCTATCCGCTGGCGGACGGCGTGACCTATGATCATCCGCTCAAGGATGAAGACGGCAATGTCACGTTCGAGACGCGCGGCTATATCGTGGTGGCGACCTCGCGGCCGGAGACGATGCTGGGCGATACCGGCGTGGCGGTGCATCCGGAGGATGCGCGCTATGCCGGGCTGGTCGGCAAGCTCGTAGAGCTCCCGATTGTCGGCCGGCGCGTGCCGGTCGTGGCGGATGAATACGCAAACCCCGAGAAGGGTTCGGGCGCGGTGAAGATCACGCCGGCGCATGACTTCAACGACTTTGAAGTCGGCAAGCGCGCAGGGCATGCGCCGCTGAACATCCTGACGGCAGTTGCCGCCATCGTGGACGGCGCGCAGGCCGATGCGGCGGGTATTCCCGCTGAGCTGCGCGGGCTTGACCGGTTCAAGGCGCGTGAAGCGGTTGTCGCCGCATTTGAAGCCGCCGGCCTGCTGGAGCGGATCGAGGACCTGAAGATCGAGCAGCCGTTCGGCGACCGCTCCGGCGTGGTGATCGAGCCATGGATGACGGACCAGTGGTACGTGGATGCGGGCACGCTGGCGAAGCCGGCGCGTGCGGCGGTCGAGGACGGGCGCACACGCTTCGTGCCGGAGAACTGGACGAAGACGTATTACAACTGGATGGACAATATCCAGCCCTGGTGCATCAGCCGGCAGCTCTGGTGGGGACACCGGATTCCGGCCTGGTATGGGCCGCGCAAGCTGGACGGCGGCGGCGAAAGCTATGACTTCACGGGCGCCGAGCCGCCGGAAGTGTTTGTCGCCGCAAGCGCGGCAGAGGCCGTGAAGCTCGCTGAGACGTTTTATAAGCGCTCCGTCCAGGTGTTCTCCAGCCAGGAGGACATGATGAATGACCTGATGGATACACCGCTGCTCCAGGGCGGCGCGGAACCGGTCCGGATTTACCAGGACGAAGACGTTCTCGACACCTGGTTCTCCTCGGCGCTCTGGCCCTTCTCGACGCAGGGCTGGCCGGACAATACCGAGGCCCTGAAGACATTCTATCCGACGAGCACGCTGGTGACGGCGTTCGATATCATCTTCTTCTGGGTCGCCCGGATGATGATGATGGGGCTCGAGTTCACCGGACAATCCCCCTTCAGGGATGTCTACATCCACGCCCTCGTTCTCGACGAGAAGGGGCAGAAGATGTCGAAGTCCAAGGGCAATGCCATGGACCCGCTGGAACTCGTCGACGAATTCGGCGCGGACGCCCTGCGCTTTGCGATGAGCCGGATGGCAGGACAGGGCCGCAACATCCGCCTGTCGAAACAGGCGGTCGAGAGCAACCGGAACTTCACCACGAAACTGTGGAACGCGGCGCGCTTTGCCGAGATGAATGAATGCGGCGCGCCCGGCGGGATTGATCCGTGCTCGGCGCAGCGCCCGGTCAACCAGTGGATCCTCGGCGAGCTGGCAGGCTGTGTGGCCGAAGTCACCACGGGGATAGAGGATTACCGGTTCAACGATGCCGCCGGCGCGCTCTACAAGTTCGTCTGGAACACGGTGTGCGACTGGTATCTGGAACTGATCAAGCCGCTGCTGATGGGCATGGATGACGCGGCGAAGGCGGAGACGCGCGCGGTGTGCGGCTATGTGCTTGACGAGTCCCTGAAGCTGCTGCATCCGTTCATGCCCTTCGTGACGGAAGAACTCTGGGAGCGGCGCGCGCCGGGACGGGCGTACGACCAGGGCTTCCTGATGCTGCAGCAGTGGCCGGCGATCACGCAGTTCGGCCATGCCGAAGCGCGCGCAGAGATCGAATGGCTGATCGGGATGATCACCGAAATCCGCTCGCTCCGGAATGATCTGGGCGTGCCGGCGGGCGCGAAAGTGCCGCTGACGCTGGTAAACCCCAGCCCGGCGGACACGCAGCGGCTGGAGCGCAATGACGACGTGCTGCGCCGGATGGCGCGGCTGGACGAGACGGCGACCGCGCCATCACAGCCGGCAGGCTCGGTATCGACGCTGGTCGGATCGTCCGTGGCGGCGCTGCACATCGCGGACCTGATCGACAGGGCGGAAGCGCAGAAGCGTCTCGACAAGGAAGTGGCGCAACTCGAGAAGGACATCGTCTCGACCGAGAAGAAACTCGCGAATGCGGATTTCGTGGCACGCGCCCCGGAAGAGATTGTCGAAGAGAACCGCGACCGGGTGAAAGACTGGTCTGCCCGGCGCGACAAGCTGAAAGCGGCGCGCACATCGCTGGCAGGTATTTCGTGATGCCGCGCCTCATCAGCCTGCTGTCGGTTTTGCTGGTTACGGCCTGTTCGACAATTCCGGAGGCACCCATGCCGGTCAAGCCTGAATGGCGGCTCGTGATTCATGGCGGCGCAGGCGTGATCCTGCGCGAAAACCTGTCGCAGGAAATGGAAGCGGCCTACACGGCGGCGCTCAACGAGGCGCTCGAAGCTGGCGCAGGGGTTCTGAGCAGCGGCGGTGAAGCCATCGACGCTGTCGAAGCCGCCGTGCTGGTGATGGAAGACAACCCGCTGTTTAATGCGGGTCATGGCGCCGTGTTCACGGCGCAGGCGCGCCATGAACTCGACGCCGCCATCATGGACGGGCGGGACCGCAATGCCGGCGCCGTGGCCGGGGTGATGCGTGTGAAGAACCCGATCAGGGCCGCGCGGGCCGTGATGGACAAGTCCGAGCATGTGATGTTCGCGGGGACGGGCGCGGATGACTTCGCCGAGACGCAGGGCCTCGACATGGTCGACAACACCTACTTTGACACCGAATGGCGCCGGCAAGCTCTGGAGCGGGTCCTCGAAGACCGCGCGCGGACGGCGGCAGACCGCCACGGCACGGTCGGCGCCGTCGCCATCGACACGAACGGCAACCTTGCCGCCGCCACAACGACGGGCGGCATGACGGCCAAGGCGGCGGGCCGGGTCGGCGATACGCCCCTGATCGGCGCGGCGACCTATGCCGAGAACGGCGTCTGCGCGGTTTCCGCCACGGGGCACGGCGAGTATTTCATCCGCGTCGGCGTTGCCAAGACGATCTGCGACCGGGTGAAGCTGGCGGGCGAACCGATTGCGATTGCGGCAGGTGTCGCGCTGGACGAGGTCGCAACCCTGGGCGGCGATGGCGGCGTGATCGTGATTGACGGCGCGGGGACGCCGGCTTTCGTTTTCAATTCGGCCGGAATGTATCGCGGCGTGATTGACGCTTCCGGGGCCAAGGTCGCCATTTACGGTGATGAATAAGCTCTTTTCCGCAAGGAAATTGCGCGCTAGGCCCTTGTCGCAACTCCGAACGGGAACGCGCTTCAATGACCAAGACCTGGGATAAGTCCCGCCTGCCCTCCCGCCATGTGACGGAAGGCCCCGAGCGGGCCCCGCACCGCAGCTATTATTATGCGATGGGCCTCTCCACGAAGGACATCAGGAAGCCGTTCGTCGGCGTGGCATCCTGCTGGAATGAAGCGGCGCCCTGCAACACGGCGCTGATGCGCCAGGCGCATGCGGCCTCGGCGGGCGTCAGGGAAGCGGACGGTACGCCGCGCGAGTTCTGCACGATCACCGTGACCGACGGCATCGCGATGGGCCATGAGGGCATGCGCTCGTCGCTGGTCAGCCGCGAAGTGATTGCGGACTCGGTCGAGCTGACGATGCGCGGGCATTCCTACGACGCGCTGGTCGGCGTGGCGGGCTGCGACAAGTCCCTGCCAGGGATGATGATGGCGATGCTGCGGCTGAACGTGCCGAGCGTCTTCATCTATGGCGGGTCGATCCTCCCGGGCCAGTTCGAAGGCAAGGATGTCACCGTGCTCGACGTGTTCGAGGCGGTCGGCGCCCATGCGGCGGGCTCGAGCGAGATGTCGAGTGCAAAGCTTGAAGCGCTCGAGAAGCTCGCCTGCCCCGGTGACGGCGCGTGCGGCGGGCAGTTCACGGCGAACACCATGGCGTGCGTGTCGGAAGCGATTGGCCTGGCGCTGCCGCTGTCATCGGCGCTGCCGGCGCCGTATCTGGAGCGCGACGCCTATTGCGCGGAGAGCGGCCGGGCAGTGATGCGGCTGATCGAGCAGAACATCCGTCCACGGGATATCTGCACACGCGAAGCGTTCGAGAATGCGGCGGTGGTGGTGGCGGCCTCGGGCGGCTCGACCAATGCCGCGCTGCACCTGCCCGCGATGGCGCATGAGTGCGGCGTGAAGTTTGACCTCAAGGACGTCGCCGCGATCTTCGCCAAGACGCCGTACATCGCGGACCTGAAGCCGGGCGGCAATTACGTGGCCAAGGATTTCGGCGAGGCGGGCGGCGTGCCGATGCTGATGAAGACGCTTTATGAGGCGGGCCTCATCCACGGGCACTGCATGACGGTGACCGGCAAGACGGTGGCCGAGAACCTCAAGGACGTGGTGTTCAACAAGGACCAGAAGGTGATCCGCGAGGCGACCAGTCCGATCTCGCCGAATGGCGGCGTGGTAGGCCTTTGGGGATCGCTGGCGCCGGACGGGGCGATTGTGAAAGTCGCGGGTCTCAGGGAGCTGACCTTCTCCGGCCCGGCCCGGGTGTTCGATGGCGAGGAAGCCTGCTTCGCGGCCGTGCGCGAGCGCAACTACAAGGAAGGCGAGGTCCTGGTCATCCGCTATGAGGGGCCGAAGGGCGGACCCGGCATGCGCGAGATGCTGTCGACCACGGCGGCAATCTATGGCCAGGGCATGGGGGACAAGGTGGCGCTGATTACCGATGGCCGCTTCTCCGGCGCAACGCGCGGGTTCTGCGTCGGCCATGTCGGACCGGAAGCGGCCGAGGGCGGTCCGATCGGCCTGATCCGGGACGGCGACATCATCATCCTCGACGCCCTCAGGGGCACGATCGATGTGCGCCTCACCCCCGCCGAGATGGCAGACCGCAAGCGGGAGTGGACACCGCGGATCACCAGGTATGGCTCCGGCGCACTGCAGAAGTTCGCAAAACTGGTCGGCCCGGCGCATGAGGGCGCGGTGACGCATTCCGGGTTCGCCGGAGAGCTGCACGTCTACGCCGACATCTGAGCGGGCCCTTTCAGGAAGGCGCAGCACGCCTTATGCTCGGTAATCTGGGCAGAAGCGGGAACCGGGCATGAGTGACAAGGATCAGATCCCCGACGCGGGCGCGCCGCTCTCGCTGGGCGACCTGCCGCCGGAATTTGCCGGGTTCGCCCGTCTCTACGAACAGGAAATCCGGCCTGGCCTGCTGGCCCGCGAGGCGGAGCGGGTCGCGGCAGCGCAAAAGGCAATCCAGACACGCTGGATCGGCGGCGCAATCATTGCCGCGGGTGTGGGGATCGGATTTGCACTGCTGAAGTTGCCGGCGGCGGCGATCATCGCCGGCATCATCGGTTTCGGCGTGATCGGCTGGGGCAACATGGGCATCTCGCGGCTCGCCGGCGAAGCCAAGGCGCTGATCGTCGAGCCCGTAGCGCGCCGGCTGGGCCTGGCCTTCACGCCCGCGCCCGGCACGTGCGAGGCGATCTACCGGCACAAGGATGTCGGCGTGGTGCCCGGCTGGGACCGCTCGAAGTTCGAGGACCTGGTCACCGGCAGGCGGGGCCTGGTGGATTTTGAACTGTTCGAGGCCCACCTTGAGGAAAGGCGCACGACAACCGACTCGAAAGGCCGCATACGGACGAGATGGGTGACGGTGTTCCAGGGCCAGTGCCTGCGGCTGGACTTCCACAAGACCTTCTACGGCCGCACACTGGTGACCCGCGACATGGGGTTCTTCAACCGGTTTGGCGGCGGCAACGGCATGCAGCGTGCGATGCTGGAAGACCCGAAGTTCGAGAAGATATTCGAAGTCTACACCACCGACCAGGTGGAAGGCCGGTACCTGCTGACGCCGGACCTGATGCAGAAGCTGGTCGATCTGGAGGAGGTTTTCCGGGGCGGTAAGCTGAAGGCGGCCTTTGATGGCGGCGAAATGCTGATCACCCTGCAGGGCGGAAACCTGTTCGAGCCGGGCTCGATGTTCAAGCCGCTCGACAGCGCGGACCGGGTGCAGGAGCTGCTGAAGGATTTTGCGGCAGTGTTCGGGCTGATCGATGCGGTGACGGCCGGACGCAGCAGGATGCCGCCGCCAGCGGCCTGATCCCAGGCCTGCAGGTTACCGCGCTGTTCATGGCGCCTTCAGGCGGCTGGCGAATAATTGCCGCAGTGATCGGAGAAACACGTGTCCATGATGCGCAGCGCAATCTCATCCGGATTTCTGGTAATCGTGCTGGCAGCACCTGCCGTCGCCAACGGCAAGGTCGACGTGGCCGCCTGCAAGGCCATGCAGGCGGCGCTTGCGCCGCGCGAAGCGGAGATCAGCGAGCTGGCCGGGCAGCGCGGCGCCTCGGCGCTGCGCGCTGAAGAGGCAGGCATTGCCTGGGAAGACGCCGAGATCCACCGGCTTGTTTCGGCCGCGCATGCCGCGACCGCCGACCGCGAGCTTGCAGCGTATGACGCAGCCAGGAAGCAGTTCGCCAGGGATGAACTCGCGCTGCAAAGCGCCGTGCAACAGTTCAATACCGACGTGTCTGCCTACAACACGCGCTGCTCCCCCAGGCGGTAATGGTCAGGGCGTGACGATCGGGAACGGCTCCGGCGCGGCCGGAGGGTCAAGGACGCCGAGCAGGACCGCGGCGGCGGTCGGATCCCCCGAGATGGCCAGCGCGCCCTTCATCACGAGGTCGGCCGGCTTCTGGCCTGCGAAGATCATGCCCAGGAACGCCGCCTTCGGCATCGTGAGCGTCGCAGCTGCCGGCTGGCCGGTGCCCGGCTCATGCACCAGCACCGAATTACGCAGGCTGACCAGGCGGGTCTCGCCAAGGTCCGGGAAGACGAACGCGAGGGTGACCGATTTTCCGTCCGCAAGCTGGGGATCGACGCGCACGGCGAGCAGGTCGAACACCTGCTCGACCGAAATGGCAGAGACGACATCCGAAGAGAACGCTGAGATGCCAGACGGGGCAGGATCGGCACGCGCTTCGGCGGCGCCGGTCAGGTAGATGTTGCGCCAGAGCGAGCCTTCGGCCTGGTAGCCCATCTGCTCAAAGGCCCTGGCGAGGAGTTCGCGCGCTGCGGTGTTCGTGTCATCGGCAAAAACGAGATGGCTGGCAACTTCGGCCGCCCAGCGATAGTCGCCTTCGCTGAAGGCGGTCTGCGCGGTCCGCAGCGCCCTGGCCTTGCCGCCCATGGCTTTGACGTAGCGAACCGCGGCCTCTTCGGGTGGCCAGGGGTTCAGGTTGGCCGGGTTGGCATCAAACCAGCCCAGATAGCGCTGGTACACGGCCTTCGAATTGTGGGCCATCGTACCGTAATAGCCGCGATTGTACCATTTGGAGGCGAGGCTGGCGGGAAGGGCGATGACTTCGGCAATCTCTTCGGCAGTGTAGCCCTTGTTCATCAGGCGGACGGACTGGTCGTGGAGGTATTTGTAGGCGTCACGGTGCGAAGCCATGAAGGCCACCACATTCTCCTGACCCCAGCGCGGCCAGCCATGGGAGACGAACATCACGTCGGTGCGCGCGCCATAAAGGTGGATCGACTCAGTGAGATAGTCCGCCCACAGCTTCGAATCGCGCACGAGCGCGCCGCGCGGCGGCAGCACGTTGTGCATCGTCGGGTTGGCATTCTCGGCAAGGCAAAGCGCCCTCAGATGCGGGAGGTAGAAGTTCATCTCGGACGGGGCTTCGGCGCCAGGGGTGATCTGGAACTCGAACTCGATCCCGTCGATCACGAGCTTCTGGCCGGTTTCTGTGATCGTCACAGTGGGTGCGATCAGGCTGATGGAGCCGTTCGGGAGGCCGGTGCCGATGCCTGCGCCGCCCTGCCCCGCCGGGCCGGGCATCAGGCCGGTGCCGAACTGGTACCTGACGCGGCGGCTCATGGCGGGCCCGGCGATCAGGTTTTCGCTGACCGCGTGCTCCATGAACCCTACCGGCGCGATGACCTGGACCTTGCCGGAAGCGACTTCCGCGTCGGACACGATGCCCTTCACGCCCCCGAAATGGTCACCGTGGCTGTGCGTGTAGATCACGGCGACGATCGGCTTGGCCCCGATATGCTCGCGCACCAGCGACATGGCGGCAGCGGCGGTCTCGGTGGCGGTGAGCGGGTCGACGATGATGTAGCCGGTATCAGCAGCGATGATGCTCATCACCGAAAGATCGAAGCCGCGGACCTGCCAGAGGCCCGGCGTGACTTCAAACAGGCCGTGATTGTTGAGGAGGCCAAGGTGGCGCCAGAGGCTGGGGTTCATGGTGCCGGGCGCGGCGCCTTCGGCGAAATCATAGGCGCCGGCGTCGAAGACGACGCGTCCGTCCGCCGCGAGGATCCTGGTGTCTTCCAGGGTTGCGATAAAACCCTGGCCCGCCAGCGCGGTCTCGCTCTCGTCCGCCCAGGGCAGGCCGTCCGAGAAGGCCTGGTTGGCCGAGACTGTGGCAGGGGTTGCGACGCCTGCCGGCGCTGTGACCTGCCCGGTGCAGGCCTGCATGCCCAGGCACAGGGCGATCGCCGCCAGGGCGGACCTGGAATTCAACATGGACGTCTCCCCGTTTGTGCCGGATTTTGCCAACCAGCTTACATTGCCGACCCTAGCGCGGAACGTGCCGCGCGCAACGGGACAATCGGCTGAATGCCGCAAGGGTATCTGGATTGCCCTCTGGACGCTCCGGCCATGGCCCGTCTATCTGCCTGGCATGATCACCGGACCGACTTCCCACAGCTATATCTCGCAGCGCGTGCGCCTCCATTATGTCGACTGGGGCAATCGCGATGCCCCGCCCCTGATCCTGCTGCATGGCGGGCGGGATCATTGCCGCAGCTGGGACTGGGTGGCCGAGGAGCTTCGACACGACTGGCATGTGATTGCCCCCGACCTGCGGGGACATGGCGACAGCGGCTGGTCTGCGGATGGCGACTACTCGGTGCGCTCGTGCGTCTACGACCTCGCGCAACTGATCCACCAGAAGAAGCTGGCACCGCTGACGATCGTTGCACATTCCTATGGCGGAAACATCTCGCTGCGCTATGCCGGTATCTACCCGGAGAATGTGCGCAAGCTGGTCGCCATCGAGGGACTGGGGCCTTCGCCGCGCATGCTGAAGGCGCGGATGGCTGAGCCGATTGCAAAGCGGATGCGCACCTGGATCGACGCCAAGCGGGCGGCCGCAGGACGCAGCCCGAAAAAATATGCGACGCTGGAAGAAGCGTATGAGCGGATGAAGGAAGAGAACAAGTATCTCTCCGATGCGCAGGCCCGGCATCTGACGATCCATGGCATCAGCCAGAACGAGGACAGCACCTATTCCTGGAAGTTCGACAACCACTTCCGCGTGATGGTGCCCTACGACCTGCCGCAGGATGATGTGGACGCGCTATGGCGCGAGATCACCTGCCCGACGCTCCTGCTCTACGGCCAGAACAGCTGGGCCTCGAACCCGGAAACGGATGGACGGATTGCAAACTTCAGAACTGCGCAGGTCAAGGTCTACGAAAATGCCGGCCACTGGCTGCATCATGACCAGTTCGACCGGTTCGTGGCGGAGCTGAAAGCTTTCCTCTAGATCGCAGGGCGATCACGAAAAATGCAGGCGGCGGTATTTGCCGCGGAAGTAAAGCAGCGGATCCCGGCGCGGATCGAAAGTGGCCCGCAGCACTTCGCCGACGAGGATGATATGGTCGCCGCCGTCGTGCATCTGGTGGCGGCGGCACTCGAAGTTCGCGAGCGCGTTCGACAGGACCGGCGCGTCATGCCTGCCGCGCTGCCAAGGCGTCTGGCGGAAGCGGTCTTCGCCGGGCACCGCAAACAGGCTGGAAGCGGGTTGCTGGCCGATATGCAGAACATTGACCGCAAAATGACCGGCCGATTCGAGGGCCTTGAGGCTGCTTGACGTCCTGGCGATGCAGACGAGGAGCAGCGGCGGGTCGAGCGAGACAGAGGTGAAGGAATTGGCCGTGAGGCCGACCGGTTCGCCGCCCGTATCGAAGGCGGTCACCACGGTTACGCCTGTTGCAAAACAGCCGAGCGCGTCGCGCAAGGTGCGCGCGTCCGAGCCGGAGCGGTATTCCGGCACGAAGCGCGGGATGCGGCGTTCGAGGAAATCCAGCAGCGCCGCGCTGAACAGATCGCCGCGGTCGGAGGCGACGAGGTGACCGGCCTCCCCGATTTCGGCATACTCGGCGGCGGGTATCTGCCCGGCGATGCGGCTGGCGGAGGCGGCATCGGTGATGTCGCTGAGGGCGCCGCGCACAAACAGTGCGGGCACGCGGATCCTGGGCGCGGCGGCCTTGAAGCGCCCGAGCGCGTCTTCGAGATCAAACCGCTCGGGCATGCGCGGATCCCAGGCGCCTCTGGCGGTTTCGGAAGCGGCGCGAAGCGTGCCCGCGGCCTTCCGGATATTCGACAGGTCCAGGTCTGGCGGCGCATCTGCGAGGATCAGGCCGGAGGCAAGGTGTCCGCCGTCTTCGCCCACGGCCACGGCCGCGATCCAGCCGCCGAGCGAGGCGCCCACGATGACCGGGCGGGAGGGCAGCTGGGCCAGGATGGCGCGGAGGTCTTCTACATAGGCGCCAAACTCGTAGCGACCGTCGGCCGGCCACTCGCTTTCGCCATGCCCGCGAAGGTCCAGGGCGATCACCTGCCGGCCCGCGCGCACCAGGGCAGCGGCTGCGTCGTTCCAGATGTCCCGTGTCTGGCCGCCGCCATGCACCAGCAGCACCAGCGGATCATCGGGGTCGCCGCGCATGTCGCCGCGAATAACGACGCCGCCGAACCCCTTGAACTGCGAGACTGGCATGAGCGTTCCTTGATATCCGGGCCTGCGAGGGCGGAAGGCCGGATCAGCCCTCCAGACTGATCTAGGGCCAGCCTCTAGCGCGAACATGCGGCAATTACGAGACGGCTCGTCACAGGTCCGCGACGGACACGGATCTGACGCCCGCAACCTCACTTTTCGGGATTTTCCCCACCATCCATCGGCGGACCGAACAGGCCAGGCCTCGAGCGGTTCGCCGCAATGGTTCGGTGCCGGGCAGC
>ERZ888423.1508-NODE-1508-length-19826-cov-53.969450_pt1 | contig 19826 bp, 15 predicted proteins | sample MGYA00520523_ERZ888423 | MGnify/ENA primary metagenome ERZ888423 (study PRJEB32303, sample SAMEA104408611) | aquatic metagenome | biome: Brackish water; feature: Pelagic; material: water | place: Baltic Sea | collected 2014-06-08T10:24:00 | depth 30,27 m ...
GGCGCGGATCGCACCGACGCGCCAGACAGGGCGGTGTCGAAGATCCTCGCCTGAGTGCTGGGGGCGGTTATCTGCCCCTTTGCATTCGACACTCGGAATGGGCCGCCCTGCGGGGCGGCCTTTTTCATGCCTGACTGGCTGGCTGCGGATGCTTCAGGGCCTCGTCGGCCCGGGCGGTCAGCGCGTCCATGAAGCCGCCCAGATCCGCGGCAAGGCGCGTTGCCTCTGCGTCGCTCAACCGCTCTGGCACCCTTTGGTCCCACTGTTGCCAAAGCAGCACCAACCGGCCGAAGGGCAGGGGGAAATGCAGCCGGTCCCATGTGCGCCAGCGCCAGACCCGCGATCCGGCAAAGCTGAAGGCCACGATCGGCACCTGGGCCGCGCGCGCCCATCGAATGGGCGTATCCTTTGCCACACGGGCCGGGCCGCGTGGCCCGTCGGGGGAAATGCCGATCGACACGCCCTGGCGCAGGCCCGTCAGGATCTGGCGCATTTCCGGGGTGCCAAGCGTGCCCTTGGGCATCGGCACCGAGCCATAGCCGAAATGCTGGTGAATCCAGCCCACAACCCGCCCCGCCCGGCCCGCCGAGGTCAGGCTTTGACAGCGCGCGCGCGTCAGGTCGAACATCCAGGGCGTCAGCATGATCCGCTGATGCCAGCATACGATGATGACCGCGCCATGTGCCTCGATCAGGCGCGCCACCGCGTCCCAGCCTTGGGCATCGCGCCGCGATGTCGCCCAGACCAGACGCAGCCACAGGCCGAACACCGCCGCGATGGCCCGGTTCAATCCCCGGCTCGAGGCGATGCGTCGTCGCAGGCTCATGGATCCCTCCCTTGTCGCGCTGGTATTGATTGGACGGGATCGGCGATGCGGTCAATCCGGCCTGTCCCCGATCAGGGACATCGATGCCCTGCGCCGCTTTCGCATCTGGACAAGCCCGCCAAATCGCCCTATCCCCACCCCCGGCCTAGGGGTGTAGCTCAGTTGGTAGAGCATCGGATTCCAAATCCGACGGTCGGGGGTTCGAGTCCCTCCGCCCCTGCCAGGATCCAGGTTTCATGACAGCCATCGTCAGGCGCCGGCCCATCGGCGCAAAAGCCAATACCATTGGTCAGGGTGTTCACGGATGCGCGCCGACAGGCTGTCGTTGAAGGCCTGTGTCATGGTCTGTGCATCGCCATGCGGGATCGGCGCTTCGAAGACCACGTCAAAGCGGTCGCCCTCGGGGCAGCGGATGCCATAGGCGGGCACCATCGCAAGATCGTATTTCAGCGCCAGTTGTGCCGCCGCCAGCGATGTCAGCGCCGGGCGGCCCAGAAACGGAAGCCGCACGCCTTCGGCGTATTTCTCGTCGAGCATGATCGCCATGAAGCCCCCGGCGCGCAGATGTCGCACCAGAGCCGTGGTGCCGATCCGGCCGGTTTCCAGAATGGGTTTGCCACCGGCCTCGATCCCCGCAAGCAGGCGGCGCTGGTAATGCGGATTGGTCTGGGGCCGGTAGACGGCACCGGTTTCCATGCCACGGGCTTTCAGCACGGCGCGCACCGCTTCCCATTGGCCAAAATGCCCCGAGACGATCAGCGCGCCCTTGCCCGCCGCGCGCGCGGCCTCCAGCGCGGCCATCCCCGGTCCCGAGACGGTGAAGCGATCCTGGCGGGTCTGAAATTCCGCGCAATGATAGATTTCGAACAGGGTCTGGCCCATCTGGCGGCCCATGGCACCGCTCAGCCGTGCGCGGTCGCGGCGGGGCATGTCCGGAAAGATGTGACGCACTTCGCGGTCAAAGCGGCGCCGGGCCAAGGGAAACCACCGCATCACCGCGCCGATGGCCGAGCCCAGAGCGCGCGAGCGCACCTCGAAGCTGCGCCAACGCGACCATGTCAGCGCCGATAACAGGGGAATGTAGCGCAGATGGTTCCAGGTCGAACGGATCGGTCGCGAAAACATATCCCTTAAATGACCAGTTGATGCGCCGTTGCCAAGCCAAAACCGGCGCGCAGGCAGGCTTCGCCTTGCACCGGGCCGTCGACATGCGTATATCCGCCGCGACCAGACGCAAGAGATGACCCATGGCCAACCCGTTCCAGTTCCTCCAGCAGACCCGCAGCGAGATCGCCAAGGTCGTCTGGCCCTCGCGCCGCGAAGTGCTGGTGACCACCGCGATGGTGTTTTTGCTGGCCGTCGTCTTTGCGATCTTTTTCTTCTTCGTGGATTTGCTGATCCGCAACGGTCTGGAGATGATCCTGACGGTCTTCGGGTAAGGGCTGTGCGCCCTTGATTTTCCGAAGGCAGGGGGATAAGCGGCAAGCAAATCCTCCGGAATGATGGCGTGCATCGAGTCGTGATGCACGCTGTTTCTTTTTCGGGCGCCCGCTTGGGGCATTGAAGTGAAACGAAAAAACGGCGTCTGTGCAGGCGTCCGGTGCAAGGAACGGGATCACGATGGCGAAACGGTGGTATTCGGTCAGCGTCCTTTCGAATTTCGAAAAGCGGATCGCGGAACAGATCCGCACGGCCGTGGCCGAAAAACATCTCGAAGAGGTGATCGAAGAGGTTCTGGTCCCCGAAGAGGATGTGATCGAAATTCGTCGGGGCAAGAAAGTGACCGTGCCGCGCCGCTTCATGCCGGGCTATGTGCTGGTGCGCATGGAGATGACCGATCAGGCCTATCATGCGATCAATTCGATTCCCCGCGTCACCGGGTTCCTCGGGCCACAAGGCCGCCCCATGCCCATGCGCGACGAAGAGGTAAACACCATCCTCAACCGGGTGGTCGAAGGCGAAGCCTCGCCGCGGTACACCATCACCTTCGACATCGGTGAGAAGGTCAAGGTCAATGACGGGCCCTTCGAGGGCTTTGACGGGATGGTCGAAGACGTCGACGAGGGCAACCAGCGCCTCAAGGTTTCGGTGTCGATCTTTGGCCGGGCCACCCCGGTCGAGTTGGAATTCACTCAGGTCGCCAAGCAGGGCTGAGGTTTTCCATTTGAATACGGGTCCGTTTCGCGGTACCCGGCCGGAGTTGTCGGATGGGTGTCGTGCCCGATCCGATTCCCACGTGGGAGGCGAGGCGGTCGCGACCGTCGGACCGGACCACGTCCACAAAGGCCAAGGGGCGCGCCCCGCGGCTGTTGGCATGAAGGAGATGGCCAGATGGCCAAGAAGCTTATCGGCAAGATGAAACTGCAGATCAAGGCGGGGCAAGCCACCCCGTCCCCGCCTGTTGGTCCCGCTCTGGGTCAACGCGGCCTGAACATCATGGAATTCTGCAAGGCGTTCAACGCCCGGACGCAGGATCTGGAATTGGGCGCACCTTGCCCGACCGTGATCAGCTATTATCAGGACAAGTCCTTCACGATGGAAATCAAGACGTCGCCCGCGTCCTATTTCCTCAAGAAGGCGGCGGGTCTCAAGCCCGTGGGCAAGCGCAATCGCGCCAAGGCATCGGCCAAGCCGGGCCGTGATGTGGTGGGCACGATCACCACAGCCCAGTTGCGTGAAATCGCCGAGGCCAAGATGAAGGACCTCAGCGCAAATGACATCGAAGCAGCGATGCAGATCATCCTGGGCTCTGCCCGGACGATGGGCATCGAGGTGAAAGGGTAAGCCATGGCCAAGATTGCAAAACGCCTTCAGGCAGCCCGTGGCGCCTTTGACGGCAAGGAAGATATCTCGGTCGAAGCGGCGCTGTCGCTGATCAAGGCCAACGCCTCGGCCAAGTTCGATGAGACCATCGAGATCGCGATGAATCTGGGCGTCGATCCGCGCCATGCGGACCAGATGGTTCGTGGCACGGTGAACCTGCCCAATGGCACCGGCAAGACGGTGCGCGTGGCGGTGTTCGCCCGTGGCGCCAAGGCTGACGAAGCCAAGGCCGCCGGGGCCGACATCGTGGGCGCCGAAGACCTGATGGACTCCATCATGGGTGGCAAGATCGACTTCGATCGTTGCATCGCCACCCCGGACATGATGCCCATCGTGGGCCGTCTGGGCAAGATCCTCGGGCCGCGCAACCTGATGCCGAACCCCAAGATCGGCACCGTCACCATGGACGTCAAGGATGCCGTTCAGGCAGCCAAGGGCGGTCAGGTGCAATTCAAGGTCGAAAAAGCGGGCATCATCCATGCCGGTATCGGCAAGGTCAGCTTTGATGAGGCAAAGCTTGCCGAAAACGTGCGCGCCTTTGTCGAAGCGGTCAGCAAGGCCAAGCCTGCGGGTGCCAAGGGGTCTTATCTCAAGCGGGTCTCGCTGAGCTCGACCATGGGCCCGGGCGTTTCGGTCAGCCTCGACAGCGCCACCGGCAACTGAGCCGACCCAGAGCGGAATGCACGAAAGCGGGCAGAAATGCCCGCTTTTTTCGTTCAAATGCGACCGATCAAGGCACCTGAAGTGCGCAGATGCCACAAAATCCGTGGATGATCGCTTTGGCTGCGACTGCACGGCTACGTCATCTTTCCATGGGTGCGCTTCGGGGCTTGGCACCCGCCCGGAATGGGGCTAGTCAGCACAGACGCAAAGAGCGGGCGATTCGTCGCTCGCTTTTTGCTTTCGTCCGAGACGGTGGGTTGGGGTGATAACTCCGGTAAATCCTGCCCGAGGCGGGATCAGACCGAACAGCCAAGAGCTCAGCGTTGAGCGCCTGGTGGTCTTGGACCCGTGACCAACGGACCAAAACCGCCGGAGCGATCCGGTAGAACTGAGCCGGGGTTTCCCAAGTCAACTGGGGCCCCAAAACTGGAGTAAACCTGTGGATAGAGCCCAGAAAGAGAAAGTGGTCGAGGAACTCGGCCAGATCTTCGAAAGCTCTGGCGTCGTGGTAGTGGCACACTATCAGGGCCTCACGGTTGCCGAGATGCAAGACCTGCGCGCCCGCGTTCGCGGTGTAGGCGGGGCCTTGCGTGTCGCCAAGAACAAGCTCGCCAAGATCGCCCTTGAAGGCACCGATGTCGCTGGCATCGCGGGTCTTCTGACGGGCATGACCGTTCTCGCCTATTCCGAAGACCCGGTCGCAGCCGCCAAGGCCGCGGACGAGTACGCCAAGGCCAATGACAAATATGTCATCCTTGGCGGTGCAATGGGTGGGACCGTTCTGACTGCTGACGGTGTGAAGGCCGTCGCAAAGATGCCGTCGCGCGAAGAGCTTATCGCTCAGGTCGTGTCTTGCATCGGCGCGCCCGCTTCCAACATCGCCGGCGCCATTGGCGCACCTGCTTCGAATATCGCCTCCATCCTTTCGACCATCGAAGAGAAGGCGGCGTAAGCAACCCGACCCTGACCCGCACTTGCGGCGTTGGAACCCCCATTCTTACATACGGAACGTGAAAAATGGCTGATCTGAAGAAACTCGCGGAAGAGATCGTCAATCTGACCCTCCTGCAGGCGCAGGAACTCAAGACGATCCTCAAGGATGAATACGGCATCGAGCCCGCCGCCGGCGGCGCTGTGATGATGGCTGCCCCGGCCGATGGTGCTGGCGCTGCCGCTGTGGAAGAAAAGACCGAATTCGACGTCATCTTGAAGGATGCCGGCGCACAGAAGATCAACGTGATCAAAGAAGTGCGCGCGCTGACCGGTCTGGGCCTGAAAGAAGCCAAGGATCTGGTGGAAGCCGGCGGCAAGATCAAAGAAGCCGTGTCCAAGACCGAAGCCGAAGGCGTCAAGGCCAAGCTGGAAGCGGCTGGCGCCGTGGTCGAGCTGGGCTGAGCTGCCGCGACCGGCATGCCCCAGACGGGCGTGTCGACATCAAGACAGGCTGGGCTCGGACATATCCGGGCCCAGCCGTCGGCGTCTTGGCAAGGGCCCTGCGATCAGGGGTGTTTTCCAAGACGGTGGCATCAGGATCGGGATCTGCCGGTGGGACGGCAGACAGATTGGTCCGTCATCTCTTGTTTCAGGGTGCTGTTCCGCCGAGGCCCCGACGGCGAGAACGGCACAGCGAAACACATGGAAAGGTGCGTTAGAGCATGGCTCAGACCTACGCAGGCCAGAAGCGAATCCGCAAATACTTTGGCAAGATCCGCGAAGTTCTTGAAATGCCGAACCTCATCGAGGTTCAGAAATCCTCCTATGATCTGTTCCTGAATTCCGGCGATGGCGACAAGCCGCGCGACGGCGAAGGCATCATGGGCGTGTTCCAGTCGGTGTTCCCGATCAAGGATTTCAACGAAACCGCCGTTCTTGAATTCGTCAAATACGAGCTGGAAGAGCCCAAGTTCGACGTCGAGGAATGCCAGCAGCGCGATCTGACCTATGCGGCACCGCTCAAGGTCACGCTGCGTCTGATCGTGTTCGATGTCGATGTGGATACCGGCGCGAAATCGGTGAAGGACATCAAGGAACAAGACGTGTTCATGGGCGACATGCCGCTCATGACGCCCAACGGCACCTTCATCGTCAACGGCACCGAGCGCGTGATCGTCTCGCAGATGCATCGCTCGCCCGGTGTGTTTTTCGACCATGACAAGGGCAAGACGCATTCCTCGGGCCGTCTGCTGTTTGCCTGCCGCATCATTCCCTATCGCGGATCGTGGCTGGATTTCGAATTCGATGCCAAGGACATGGTCTTTGCCCGCATCGACCGCCGCCGCAAGCTGCCGGTGACCACGCTGCTTTATGCGCTGGGTCTGTCGCAAGAAGGCATCATGGATGCCTATTACAACACCGTCACCTTCAAGATGGAAAAGAACCGCGGCTGGGCCACGCGCTTTTTCCCCGAGCGGGTGCGCGGCACGCGTCCGACATTCGATCTGGTCGATGCCGCCACCGGCGAAGTGATTGCCAAGGCCGGCGAAAAGGTCACGCCGCGCACCGTCAAGCGCTTGATCGACGAGGCCAAGGTTACCGAGATCTTGCTGCCCTTCGAGCAGATCATCGGCCGCTATGCGGCCAAGGACATGATCAACGAAGTCACCGGCGCGATCTATGTCGAAGCCGGCGAAGAGCTGACCTGGGATATCGGCCGTGACGGCGAAGTGTCGGGCGGCACGCTCAAGGCGTTGATCGATGCCGGCATCACCGAGGTTCCGGTGCTCGACATCGACAATATTGCGGTCGGTGGCTACATCCGCGCCACCATGGCCGCCGACAAGAACCTCAGCCGCGATGGCGCGCTGATGGACATCTACCGCGTCATGCGCCCCGGTGAGCCGCCGACGGTCGAGGCGGCGTCGATCCTGTTCGATCAGCTCTTCTTCGACAGCGAGCGCTACGATCTGTCCGCCGTGGGGCGGGTCAAGATGAACATGCGTCTGGATCTGGATGCACCCGACACGCTGCGCACGCTGCGCCGCGACGACATCATCGCCTGCATCAAGGCCTTGGTCGAATTGCGCGACGGCAAGGGCGACATCGATGACATCGATCATCTGGGCAATCGCCGCGTGCGGTCGGTTGGCGAATTGATGGAAAACCAGTACCGCGTGGGTCTGTTGCGCATGGAGCGCGCGATCAAGGAACGCATGTCCTCGGTCGAGATCGACACGGTCATGCCGCAAGATCTGATCAACGCCAAACCGGCAGCGGCTTCGGTGCGCGAATTCTTTGGCTCAAGCCAGTTGTCGCAGTTCATGGACCAGACCAACCCGCTGTCCGAAGTGACGCACAAGCGCCGCCTGTCGGCGCTCGGGCCGGGCGGTCTGACACGCGAACGCGCGGGCTTCGAAGTGCGCGACGTGCACCCGACGCATTATGGCCGGATGTGCCCCATCGAAACGCCCGAAGGGCCGAACATCGGCCTGATCAACAGCCTAGCCACCTTCGCACGGGTCAACAAATACGGCTTCATCGAGACCCCCTATCGCAAGGTCAAGGACGGCCAGGTCACCGATGAGGTGGTCTACATGTCCGCAACCGAGGAAATGCGCCACACCGTGGCGCAGGCCAACGCCAACCTCAGCGACAGCGGCCAGTTCCTCAATGAAATGGTCAACACCCGTCAGGCCGGTGAATACACGCTCGCGCCCCGCGATCAGGTCGATCTGATCGACGTGTCGCCCAAGCAGCTGGTGTCTGTCGCGGCGTCCTTGATCCCCTTTCTCGAGAACGACGACGCCAACCGCGCGCTGATGGGCTCGAACATGCAGCGTCAGGCGGTGCCGCTGTTGCAAGCCGATGCCCCCTTCGTGGGCACCGGCATCGAACGCAAGGTTGCCATCGACAGCGGCGCGGCCATTCAGGCGCGCCGCGCCGGGATCGTCGATCAGGTCGACGCCCAGCGGATCGTGGTGCGTGCCACCGAGGATCTGCAACTGGGCGACGCAGGCGTCGATATCTACCGCCTGCGCAAATTCCAGCGCTCGAACCAGAACACCTGCATCAATCAGCGCCCGCTGATCAAGGTGGGCGACGTGGTCGGCAAGGGTGAGGTCATCGCCGATGGCCCCAGCACGGATATGGGGGAACTGGCGCTCGGCAAGAATGTCGTCGTGGCCTTCATGCCGTGGAACGGCTACAATTACGAAGACTCGATCCTGATTTCCGAGCGCATCGTGCGCGACGACGTCTTTACCTCGATCCATATCGAGGAATTCGAGGTCGCAGCCCGCGACACCAAGCTTGGGCCCGAGGAAATCACCCGCGACATCCCCAATGTGGGCGAGGAAGCCCTGCGCAACCTCGATGAGGCGGGCATCGTCTATATCGGTGCGGACGTGGGCCCGGGCGACATTCTGGTGGGCAAGATCACCCCCAAGGGCGAAAGCCCGATGACGCCCGAGGAAAAGCTTCTGCGCGCGATTTTCGGCGAAAAGGCATCCGATGTGCGCGACACGTCGTTGCGGCTGCCGCCCGGCGATTTCGGCACGGTCGTGGAGGTGCGCGTCTTCAACCGCCATGGCGTGGAAAAGGACGAACGCGCGCTTCAGATCGAACGCGAGGAAGTCGAGCGTCTGGCCCGTGACCGCGACGATGAGCTGACGATCCTCGAGCGCAACATCTATGCGCGCCTCAAGTCCATGATCCTGGGCAAGACCGCCGTGAAGGGGCCCAAGGGCATCAAGTCCGGGTCGGACATCACCGAGGATCTGCTCGACACGCTCAGCCGCGGCCAGTGGTGGCAGCTTGCCCTTGGCGATGAAAAAGACGCAGCCGAGGTCGAAGCGCTCAACCAGCAGTTCGAGGCGCAAAAGCGCGCGCTCGATCACCGCTTCGAGGACAAGGTCGAAAAGGTCCGCCGCGGCGATGATCTGCCCCCCGGCGTGATGAAGATGGTCAAGGTCTTCATCGCCGTGAAGCGCAAGCTTCAGCCCGGCGACAAGATGGCCGGCCGTCACGGCAACAAGGGCGTGGTGTCCAAGGTCGTGCCCATGGAAGACATGCCCTTCCTTGAGGATGGCACCCCCGTCGACATGGTTCTCAACCCGCTGGGCGTGCCGTCGCGCATGAATGTGGGCCAGATCCTTGAAACCCATATGGGGTGGGCTGCACGGGCATTGGGTCTCAAGATCGACGAGGCGCTCGATGAATATCGCCGCTCGGGTGACATGACGCCCGTGCGTGAGGCGCTGCGTCTTGCCTATGGCGACGAGGTCTATGACGACGCCTTTGGCCCGATGGACGAGGATCAGGTGATCGAAAGCGCGGGCACCGTGACCCGTGGCGTGCCGATCGCAACGCCTGTGTTCGACGGCGCCAAGGAGGCCGATGTCAATGATGCGCTGGCGCGCGCGGGTTTTGACACCTCGGGTCAGTCGGTGCTGTTTGATGGCCGCACGGGCGAGCGTTTCGCCCGCAAGGTCACGGTGGGGGTGAAATACCTGCTCAAGCTGCACCATCTGGTCGATGACAAGATCCACGCCCGCTCGACCGGCCCCTACAGCCTCGTTACCCAGCAGCCGCTGGGCGGCAAGGCCCAGTTCGGCGGCCAGCGCTTTGGCGAGATGGAGGTCTGGGCGCTGGAAGCCTATGGCGCCGCCTACACCTTGCAGGAAATGCTGACGGTGAAGTCGGACGACGTGGCGGGCCGCACCAAGGTCTACGAGTCGATCGTCAAGGGTGAGGACAATTTCGAGGCCGGCGTGCCGGAATCGTTCAACGTTCTCGTCAAGGAGGTCCGGGGTCTGGGCCTCAACATGGAACTCCTGGATGCGGAGGAAGAGGAATAACGCCGAATATTCGTACGAATATTCGCATTTGCGATCCTTCGTACGAAGGATCGCACCTCCCCCGCCTCAAGCTTAGGAACCGATCATGAACCAGGAACTGACAAACAACCCCTTCAACCCGCTGACCCCGCCCAAGGCATTCGACGAGATCAAGGTCTCGCTGGCCTCGCCCGAGCGCATCCTCAGCTGGTCCTTCGGCGAGATCAAGAAACCCGAAACGATCAACTACCGCACCTTCAAGCCCGAGCGTGACGGCCTGTTCTGTGCCCGCATCTTCGGGCCGATCAAGGATTACGAGTGCCTGTGCGGCAAGTACAAGCGGATGAAATATCGTGGCGTCGTCTGCGAGAAGTGCGGCGTGGAAGTGACGCTGCAAAAGGTCCGCCGCGAGCGCATGGGCCATATCGAACTGGCAGCCCCCGTCGCCCACATCTGGTTCCTGAAATCGCTTCCCTCCCGCATCGGCCTGATGCTCGACATGACGTTGCGCGATCTTGAACGCATTCTCTACTTCGAAAACTATGTCGTGATCGAGCCGGGCCTGACCGATCTGTCCTATGGGCAACTGATGAGCGAAGAGGAATTCCTCGACGCGCAAGACGCCTATGGATCTGACGCCTTCAGCGCCAATATCGGGGCCGAAGCGATCCGCGAGATGCTGGCCAATATCGACCTCGAGGCCGAGGCCAACACGCTGCGCGAGGAACTCAAGGAAGCCACGGGCGAGCTGAAGCCGAAAAAGATCATCAAGCGTTTGAAGATCGTTGAAAGCTTCCTTGACTCCGGCAACCGCCCCGAATGGATGGTTCTGACCGTGATCCCCGTGATCCCGCCGGAACTGCGCCCGCTGGTGCCGCTGGACGGGGGCCGGTTCGCGACCTCGGATCTCAACGATCTTTATCGCCGCGTCATCAATCGCAACAACCGCCTGAAGCGGCTGATCGAATTGCGCGCGCCCGACATCATCGTGCGCAACGAAAAGCGGATGCTGCAAGAAGCGGTTGATGCGCTGTTTGACAATGGCCGCCGGGGCCGCGTGATCACGGGGGCCAACAAGCGCCCGCTGAAATCGCTCTCCGACATGCTCAAGGGCAAGCAGGGCCGGTTCCGCCAGAACCTGCTGGGCAAGCGGGTGGACTTTTCGGGCCGTTCGGTCATCGTGACCGGCCCCGAGTTGAAACTGCACCAGTGCGGCCTGCCCAAGAAGATGGCGCTCGAGCTGTTCAAGCCCTTCATCTATTCGCGGCTGGAGGCAAAGGGCCTGTCTTCGACCGTGAAACAGGCGAAAAAGCTGGTCGAGAAAGAGCGCCCCGAGGTCTGGGATATCCTCGACGAGGTGATCCGCGAACACCCCGTGCTGCTCAACCGCGCGCCCACGCTGCACCGTCTGGGCATTCAGGCCTTTGAGCCAGTGCTGATCGAGGGCAAGGCGATCCAGCTGCATCCGCTGGTCTGCTCTGCCTTCAATGCCGATTTCGACGGTGACCAGATGGCCGTGCACGTTCCGCTGAGCCTTGAGGCACAGCTTGAAGCGCGCGTGTTGATGATGTCGACCAACAACGTTCTGTCGCCCGCCAATGGTGCGCCGATCATCGTTCCCTCGCAGGACATGATCCTTGGCCTCTATTACGTCACGCTTGAGCGGGAGGGGATGCCCGGTCAGGACATGGTCTTTGCCGATGTGAACGAGATCCGCCATGCGCTGGACGCGGGCGCATTGCATCTGCATGCCCGCATCAAGGCGCGCATCAAGCAGATCGACGAAGAAGGCAACGAGGTCTGGCGCCGTTTCGACACGACCGCAGGCCGCGCGCTGTTGGGCGATCTTCTGCCGCTCAACGCCAAGGCGCCCTTTGATCTGGTCAACCGGCTGTTGCGCAAGAAAGAGGTGCAGCAGGTCATCGACACCGTCTACCGCTATTGCGGCCAGAAAGAGTCGGTGATCTTTTGCGACCAGATCATGGGCATGGGTTTCCGCGAGGCATTCAAGGCCGGCATTTCCTTTGGCAAGGATGACATGGTCATCCCCGACACCAAATGGGCGCTGGTCGACGAAACCCGCGATCAGGTCAAGGAATTCGAACAGCAGTACATGGACGGCCTGATCACTCAGGGCGAAAAGTACAACAAGGTCATCGATGCCTGGTCGAAAGCCAACGACAAGGTCACCGATGCGATGATGGCGACCATTTCGGCCAAGAAGTTCGACGCCAACGGCGCCGAGCTGGAACCGAATTCCGTCTACATGATGGCCCATTCGGGCGCGCGGGGGTCGGTCACGCAGATGAAGCAGCTGGGCGGCATGCGCGGCCTGATGGCCAAGCCCTCTGGCGAGATCATCGAAACGCCGATCATCTCGAACTTCAAGGAAGGTCTGACCGTTCTTGAATACTTCAACTCGACCCATGGTGCGCGCAAGGGTCTGTCGGACACCGCGCTCAAGACCGCCAACTCGGGCTATCTGACCCGCCGTCTGGTCGATGTGGCGCAAGATTGCATCATCCGGATGGAAGATTGCGGCACCGAGAACGTGATCACCGCAACCGCCGCCGTCAATGACGGTGAGGTTGTGGCGTCGCTGGCCGAGCGTATCCTTGGCCGGACCGCGGGCGAGGATATCCTTGTGCCCGGCACCGATGAGGTCATCGTCGCCAAGGGTGAGCTGATCGACGAACGCCGCGCCGACGCGGTCGAGGCCGCCGGCGTGCAGACCTGCAAGATCCGCAGCCCGCTGACCTGCGAGGCCGAAGAAGGCGTCTGCGCGTCGTGCTATGGCCGTGACCTTGCACGCGGCACGCGGGTCAACACCGGCGAAGCGGTCGGCATCATCGCCGCCCAGTCGATCGGTGAACCCGGCACGCAGCTGACGATGCGGACCTTCCACATCGGCGGCGTGGCCCAAGGCGCGCAGCAATCCTTCCAGGAAGCGAATGTCGAAGGCATCGTCAGCTTCGCCAATCCCAACCTGCTGAAGAACCCCAGCGGCGAACAGGTCGTGATGGGCCGCAACATGCAGCTTGTCATCACCGATGATCAGGGTGCCGAACGCGCCGCGTTCAAGCTGGGCTATGGCACCAAGGTCCATGTCGAACAGGGCCGCAAGGTCACCCGTGGCGACCGGCTGTTCGAATGGGATCCCTATACCTTGCCGATCATCGCCGAAAAAACCGGTACGGTGAAATTCGTCGATCTGATCTCGGGCTTCTCGATCCGTGAGGAAACCGATGACGCCACCGGCATGACGCAAAAGATCGTGTCCGACTGGCGCACGGCGCCCAAGGGCAACGAGATGAAGCCCGAGATCCTGATTGTCGACGCCGAGGGCCAGCCCGTCCGCAACGAGGCCGGCAACCCGGTCACCTATCCGATGTCGGTGGATGCGATCTTGTCGATCGAGGATGGCCAGACCATTCAGGCCGGCGAAGTCGTGGCGCGCATCCCGCGCGAAGGTGCCAGGACCAAGGACATCACCGGGGGTCTTCCCCGCGTGGCGGAATTGTTCGAAGCCCGGCGTCCCAAGGATCACGCCATCATCGCCGAGATCGACGGCTATGTTAAATTCGGACGCGATTTCAAGAACAAGCGCCGGATCACCATCGTTCCGGTCGATGACAGCCTTGCGCCCGTCGAATACATGGTTCCCAAGGGCAAGCACATTCCCGTGGCCGAAGGCGACTATGTCCAGAAGGGCGATTACGTCATGGATGGCAATCCCGCCCCCCATGACATCCTGGCGATCATGGGTGTCGAGGCGCTGGCCGAATACATGATCAACGAGGTGCAGGAGGTCTATCGTCTTCAGGGCGTGAAGATCAACGACAAGCATATCGAGGTGATCGTGCGTCAGATGCTCCAGAAATTGGAAATCCTGGACAGCGGGGAAACCACGCTGCTCAAGGGCGAACATGTGGACAAGGCCGAACTGGACGCGATGAACGCCAAGGCCGAAGCCGAAGGCCGCCGTCCGGCCGCGGCACAGGCGATCTTGTTGGGCATCACCAAGGCGTCGCTGCAGACCCGCAGCTTCATCTCGGCGGCCTCCTTCCAGGAAACGACCCGCGTGCTGACCGAGGCTTCGGTTCAGGGCAAGGTCGACAAGCTGGTGGGCCTCAAGGAGAACGTCATCGTCGGCCGTCTGATCCCGGCGGGCACGGGTGGCGCGACCCAACGTGTGGAGCGCATCGCCAAGGCCCGCGACATGGCCGTGATCGAAGCCGCGCGCGCCGAAGCCGAAACCGCTGTGGCCCTTGCGGCACCGGTGATGGCCTCGGCCGAAACCGGCGACGAGACAGAATAGGCGCGCAGGCGCCCGTTGGAACCAAAACGCCCCGTCGGTTTCGATGGGGCGTTTTTTTGTGCCAATGACACATCGCAAGGCGTATCGCTTTTGGCCGTTTGGGGGTGTTTCGTTTGTCTGGGCTTTCGCCTAAGCTGAACCGGACAGTTGCTTAGATTGGCACCATGGGTCACCGCGAAGACAACCAGATCATTGGCGTTTGCCGCTTTTCCTATCTGGGAACGCTTGGTTTCAAGGCCCATGACACGCATCGCGAAGACCTGGCCGACATGTTGTATGATGAGCAGCGCATGCAGCGCCGCTTTGCCTATTTCGAAAACATCTGTCTGCCATCTCTGGCTGCGCAAACCGATATGGACTTTCGTCTGGTCGTGCTGACCGGCGACAGCATGCCCTTGCGCTGGCACCAGCGGTTGCAGGATTTGCAGCGGCACCACCCCTTTGTGGATCTTTGTGTGCTGGCACCCGCAGGGCCGGTCAATTCGACACGGCGCGCCTTTCGTCAGGCATGGAATGGGCGCGCGTCCTTTATCACCGGCTTTCGCATCGATGATGATGATGCGGTCGCACGCGACTACATCGCGCGCACGCGCAAGATTGCCGATCAGCTTTTGGCCTTGGGCTGGGCCGATGCGCAAACCCTTGCCGCGATCTGTTTTCACCGTGGCATCTATTGGGACATGTCGGCCCCCGAGGATCGGCAGTTCTGGGATCATGCCGAGAAAGAGCCGCTGGGTCTGGCCGCCGCGATGATCATGACATCGGATGCGCGGCCCAATATCTTCCGGTGGAACCACCGCCATCTGGCCAGCGCGGTGCGGTGCTGGATCGATCCGGGCGACATCATGTTCTTGCGCACATTGCATGGCCATAACGACAGCGACCGTACCATCCCGCCCCATGCCAGCGCCCTGTCGCCCGGGGTGGCCCGCAGACTGTTGCGCGACCGCTTTGCCCTTTCGCCCGCCGCATTGCAGCGCATGGCCCAAGATGCGACGGGCGACAGCCCATGACCGCGCCCCTCAGTCCCAACCAGAAAGGTGCGCTTTACATGACGCTGTCGATGGCGGCGTTCATCGGCAATGATGCGTGCGTCAAGCTGGTCGCCGAAACCGTGCCGCTGTTTCAGGTGATCTTTCTGCGCGGTCTGGGCACCACCCTCATGCTTGCTGTCTTTGTGCAGCTGACCACCGGTCTGCGGCTGTCGTTCCCGCGGCGTGACCGGCCGCTGATTGCGGGGCGCACGCTGGCGGAAATCGCGTCGATGGTGATGTTTACCCTGGCGCTGACCAACATGCCCATCGCCAATGCCACGGCCATTCTGGCAGCGCTGCCGCTTGCCGTCACGCTGGGGGCTGCGGTGATCTTTGGCAATCCGGTGGGCTGGCGGCGGCTGACGGCGATCGGCATCGGGTTTTTCGGCGTGATGCTGATCGTCCAGCCCGGCACCGATGGGTTTACCATCTGGTCGCTTTTGGCGGTGCTGTCGGTTGTGGTGATCACCGCGCGCGATCTGTTCACGCGGGCCTTCAGCCCCGCCGTGCCATCGATGAGCGTGGCGGTGCTGACGGCGGCGGCGGTTTGTCTTGTGGGCGGTGTGCTGTCGCTGTTCACGCCATGGGTGGCGTTTGACCTGCGCGAGGCGGCGCTGATCCTTGCGGCATCGGTCCTGATCATCGGCGGCTATGTCTTTGGCATCATGGTCATGCGCATCGGCGAGGTCGGGTTCGTGTCGCCATTCCGCTACACATCGCTGGTTTTCGCGTTGATCCTCGGGTTTTTGGTCTTTGACGAGTTTCCCAATGCCCTGGCCTTGATCGGGGGGGCTGTCGTGATGGGGACAGGCATCTTCACGCTTGTGCGCGAACGCCGGCTGGCGCGCGCAGCCGCACCCGACGCCGATATCCCAAAGGCGCCGTCGCACGGCTGACATGCGGTCCAAGGGCCAGCAAAGACCCCCTGGATGGGGTTGATGACGGGGGGCTCAAGACCGGGCCGGGCTGTTGTTGACACCTGCTCCGACTCCCCCTATAGCCAGCCGCACTTGGTAGGGGTGTCTGCAACTGCGGGGCCTTTGCCTGATACAGAATTGTAGTGGTCATGATCCGGGCCGATTGGGTGCCCCGATCCTCTGAAACTTCCACCGCAGCGTCCTCCAGGTAGGGAAGGGATGCTTGCGGCTTTGGTGTTTTCGTGCATCGCACGGGCGCGCCGCCGACATGAGAGAGCAAGACGGGGAACCGAATGCCGACGATTCAGCAGCTGATCCGCAAACCGCGGCAGCCCAAAGTAAAACGCTCCAAGTCCCAGCACTTGGAATCCTGTCCGCAAAAACGCGGCGTCTGTACGCGCGTCTACACCACGACCCCGAAAAAGCCGAACTCGGCCATGCGGAAAGTGGCCAAGGTGCGCCTGACCAACGGGTTCGAGGTCATCAGCTACATCCCGGGTGAAAGCCACAATCTTCAGGAACACTCGGTGGTTCTGATCCGCGGCGGCCGGGTAAAGGATCTTCCCGGCGTGCGCTATCATATTCTGCGCGGTGTTCTCGACACGCAGGGCGTCAAGAATCGTCGCCAGCGTCGTTCGAAATACGGCACGAAGCGCCCCAAGTAAGAGGATCCGAGAGATGTCCCGTCGTCACGCCGCTGAAAAGCGCCAAGTCCTGCCCGACGCCAAATATGGCGATACGGTGCTGACCAAATTCATGAACAATCTGATGATCGACGGCAAGAAGTCGGTCGCAGAGCGCATCGTCTACAGCGCCTTTGAGCGGGTCGAGGCCAAGCTCAAGCGCGCTCCTGTGGATGTCTTCCACGAAGCGCTGGACAATGTGAAACCCTCCGTCGAGGTGCGGTCGCGCCGCGTGGGTGGTGCCACCTACCAGGTGCCCGTCGAAGTCCGCCCCGAGCGCCGCGAAGCTCTGGCGATCCGTTGGTTGATCAACGCGTCGCGCGCCCGCAACGAGAACACGATGGAAGAGCGGCTCGCAGGCGAGCTGATCGATGCCGTGAACTCGCGCGGCTCTGCCGTCAAAAAGCGCGAAGACACCCACAAGATGGCCGACGCCAACCGCGCGTTCAGCCATTACCGCTGGTAACAGAACGGGCGGCCCCATCCGGGGGCCGTCCTTCCGATCCGTAACCCAAGCCTGAGGACTGCCCCATGGCACGCGACTATCCGCTCCAGCGCTATCGCAATTTTGGTATTATGGCGCATATCGACGCCGGCAAGACCACGACGACAGAGCGCATCCTGTATTACACCGGCCGGTCTCACAAGATCGGCGAAGTCCATGATGGCGCGGCCACGATGGACTGGATGGAACAGGAACAGGAACGCGGGATCACCATCACCTCCGCTGCCACCACGACCTTTTGGCAGTGGCAACAAGATCCCACCGCCGAAGGCACCGCCGACAGCAAGGTGCGTTTCAACATCATCGACACGCCCGGCCACGTCGATTTCACCATCGAGGTGGAACGCTCGCTGGCGGTTCTTGATGGTGCGGTTGCGCTGCTTGATGCCAATGCCGGGGTCGAGCCTCAGACCGAAACCGTGTGGCGTCAGGCCGATCGCTACAAGGTGCCGCGCCTTGTGTTCGTCAACAAGATGGACAAGATCGGCGCCGATTTCTTCAATTGCGTCAAGATGGTCAAGGACCGCACCGGGGCGACCCCCGTGCCGGTGAACTTTCCCATCGGTGCCGAGGATCAACTCGAAGGCATCGTCGATCTGGTGACCATGGAAGAATGGGTCTGGCAGGGTGAAGATCTGGGTGCGTCCTGGATCCGCCAGCCGATCCGCGCCAGCCTGAAGGATCTGGCCGATGAATGGCGCTCGGTTCTGGTGGAAAACGCCGTCGAAATGGACGACGCCGCGATGGAGGCCTATCTCGAAGGTCAGGAGCCCGACGTGCCGACCCTGCGCGCGCTGATCCGCAAGGGCTGTCTGTCGATGACCTTTGTGCCCGTTCTGGGGGGGTCGGCCTTCAAGAACAAGGGTGTGCAGCCGTTGCTGAACGCCGTGGTCGATTACCTTCCCGGTCCGCTGGACGTGCCCGCCTACATGGGGTTCACGCCGGGTGACGAAACCGAAACCCGCAATATCTCGCGGTCCGCCGATGACGCACAGCCCTTTGCCGGGCTTGCCTTCAAGATCATGAACGACCCCTTCATGGGCACGCTCACCTTCACCCGGATTTATTCCGGGCAGATGAAGAAGGGCGACCAGCTCATGAATTCGACCAAGGGCAAGAAAGAACGCATCGGCCGCATGGTGATGATGCATGCCAACAAGCAAGAAGAGATCGCCGAGGCATTCGCCGGCGACATCATCGCGCTGGCGGGCCTCAAGGACACGACCACCGGCGACACGCTGTGCGATCCTGCCCATCCGGTCGTCCTGGAAACCATGACCTTCCCCGATCCGGTGATCGAGATCGCGGTTGAACCCAAGACCAAGGCTGACCAGGAAAAGATGTCGATGGGTCTGCAGCGGCTTGCGGCCGAAGATCCGTCCTTCCGCGTGGAAACCGATATCGAATCCGGTCAGACCATCATGCGCGGCATGGGCGAACTTCACCTCGACATCCTGATCGACCGCCTGCGGCGCGAATTCAAGGTCGAGGCGAACATCGGCGCCCCGCAAGTGGCCTATCGTGAAACGATCAGCCGCTCGATCGAACACACCTATACCCACAAGAAACAATCGGGTGGGTCGGGTCAGTATGCCGAGGTCAAGCTGGAAATCTCGCCGACCGAGCCGGGCGAAGGCTACACCTTCGAATCCCGCATTGTCGGCGGTGCGGTTCCCAAGGAATACATCCCCGGTGTCGAAAAGGGCATCAAGTCGGTCATGGACAGCGGCCCCTTGGCTGGCTTCCCCGTGATCGACTTCAAGGTCGCGCTGATCGACGGCAAGTTCCACGATGTCGACTCCTCCGTTCTGGCCTTCGAAATCGCAGCCCGCATGGGCATGCGCGAGGGTCTGAAAAAGGCGGGCGCCAAACTGCTCGAGCCGATCATGAAGGTCGAAGTGGTGACGCCCGAGGATTATACCGGCGGCATCATCGGCGACCTGACTTCGCGTCGCGGTCAGGTGACCGGGCAGGAAAGCCGTGGCAACGCGAATGTCATCAATGCCTTCGTTCCGCTGGCCAACATGTTCGGCTACATCAACACGCTGCGCTCCATGTCTTCGGGCCGCGCGCAGTTCACGATGCTGTTCGACCATTACGAACCGGTGCCGCAGAACATCTCGGAAGAGATCCAGTCCAAATACGCATGACAGGGCGCCGGGCGCGAGGCCCGGCCTACCCACAACCAGTAGGCCGGGCCTTGCGCCCGGCACCCCATCAAGGAGGCCATCATGGCAAAGGCAAAGTTTGAACGTAACAAGCCGCATGTGAACATCGGCACGATTG
>ERZ888423.1509-NODE-1509-length-19825-cov-7.749975_pt1 | contig 19825 bp, 15 predicted proteins | sample MGYA00520523_ERZ888423 | MGnify/ENA primary metagenome ERZ888423 (study PRJEB32303, sample SAMEA104408611) | aquatic metagenome | biome: Brackish water; feature: Pelagic; material: water | place: Baltic Sea | collected 2014-06-08T10:24:00 | depth 30,27 m ...
ATCACTCCATTGTTAGATACCATTCTTGAAGTAATAAAACCATCACCATATAAGCCAGGAAATCCGCAAATGCAGATTACCTCTCTTGATTTCTCGAATTTCACTGGGCGTATTGCCATAGGAAGAGTCTGGAGAGGCGATTTGGAAGTAGGTAAGGAGTATATGTTGGCTAAGAACAAAGAGAACAAGAAGATAAGAATCAAGGAGCTCTTCGTTTTCGAAGGACTTGGAAAAGCCAAAGTGGACGCTGTGAGAAGCGGAGACCTTTGTGCTGTAGTTGGAATTGAAGATTTCGAGATAGGTGATACCATCACTGACTTGGAAAATCCAGAGCCATTACCACGCATTAAGATTGACGAGCCTACAATGAGCATGCTCTTTACTATCAATAACTCTCCTTTCTATGGAAAAGAAGGCAAGTTCGTGACTTCACGTCACCTGCGTGACCGCTTGTACAGGGAATTAGAGAAAAACCTTGCCATGCGCATTGAAGATGGAGATACAGAGGACAAGTTCACCGTTTTCGGCCGTGGTATTCTACACCTTTCTGTACTTATAGAAACTATGCGCAGAGAAGGCTATGAGCTTCAAGTAGGAAAACCACAGGTTATCATCAAAGAAATTGATGGCATGAAGCATGAGCCGTTTGAGACCTTGGTCATCGATGTTCCTGAAGAGTATTCTGGAAAGGCTATCGAGCTGGTGACCATGCGTAAAGGAGACTTGCTTGTTATGGAGCCTAAGGGCGATCTACTGCACTTAGAATTTGATATTCCATCACGTGGATTGATTGGCCTGAGAAATAACATTCTTACAACTACTGCGGGTACAGCTATCATGACGCACCGTTTCCGTGAGTTTCAGCCTTGGAAAGGAGATATTCAGGGAAGGTTAAAAGGATCACTAATCTCTATGGAGGCAGGTCAAGTGCTTGCTCACTCATTGAACAGACTGCAAGACCGTGGACGTTTCTTTGCGGAAGCTGGTGACCAAATCTATAAAGGTCAGGTGATAGGGGAGCATACAAGAGATAGCGACCTAGAACTTAATCTTATCAAAGGAAAGCAACTCACGAATATGCGTAAGTCGGGAACTGATGCAGCTACGAGTATAGCCCCTAAGACTGAATTCTCTCTGGAGCAATCCATGGAATATCTGGCTGATGACGAGTACCTAGAGGTTACTCCTGAGAGCTTAAGACTTCGTAAGATCCCGAGACTTAAAAGCATCCACGATAGGAATTGATTTTCTAGATAATACCTAGAAGTATTGACATTAAAAGAGGCGAGGGTTTCCTCGCCTTTTTATGTGCAGCAGATTTTCTACTTTCAGTGTTCAAGTTATACTCCTATGAGCACCTACGATTGGTCTAGCTTTAAGCGATCCATTTTCATCGATGCCCCTCTGGACAAGGTATTCGATGCCTGGATTATTCCTGAGAAAATCACTACATGGTTTCTTCGCCAAGCAGATTTCACCCGTTCTGATGGCAGCATCAGAAAACAGCACGAGCACATAGAGACGGGAGACACCTATTATTGGCAGTGGTGGAATTACTCCGATATCGAGCACGGTAGAATCAAATTCGTAGATAGATCTAAACACAGGCTGGAGTTCTCCTTTGCGGGAGAATGCACCTGTATCGTCACAGTAAACAAGAAAGATGGAGACACCCTATTGACCTTGGAGCAAATAGACATTCCGCTCGATGAAGAAAGCAGACGAAATATACACCTCGGTTGTAGCCAAGGATGGGCCTTTTGGATGGTCAATCTGAAGTCCTGGATAGAACATGGCATCCTATTAAATGATGGAGAGTCCAAGCATGCTACCAAGGACTATGCGTTTTGCGAGCTAATCAATAGGTGATTTCGATTAGAGTCTATCTCAGCACATTCACGGAGCCAAGCTGCTTTTCCATTGCGGAAGAAGCTCCTTTGAATCGGTAGGAAAGCAGCCAAGTATAAGTAGCATCTGGTGCATAATACCCGCTCTCACCACCTCCATTCCAAAGCAAGGCGGGGTCAATGCTGCGGAAAAGCACGTGTCCCCAGCGATCTATGACCTGGAAGTCATATTGACTGTACTCACAATTCGAAACAGGGCCATACAAGTCGTTAACCCCATCTTCATTGGGAGTAAAGGAATTGGGTAACCATAGATAGCAAGAGCAGTCGATCTTTTAGGAGAGCCCCATGAAGTCAGGCCTGTATATGCATCAGGTGTTGTCTCAAAGCGATTCCAATTGGGCATGGTGAAGAAATCAACTCCGCTGCCATTCTCTAAATCTCCGTTAGGAATGAGATTCTGAGCGCATCCCAGAAGCGGAAAGTAGAGGAGGATATGACATATAAAGCTTTTCATTCTCTCGACAAGATACGCGAGAATTCAGGGAATGGCCTTAGCAAAAAAGACCTATTCTTGAAAGGAAATCAGTCCTTGATAAGGGTAGTTCTGTATACCCCAGATACTGCTTGCAATTCTATCATGTACAAACCCTCATTCAGATAACTTAGGTCTATTCCTTGAGGACTGAGATTAGTATGGATTCTTACAAGATTTCCGAGTAAAGAATAAATACGAATGGCATCAAGTTTTACTGCAGTTGGGTTTTCCCAACGCAACATATCATTAACTGGATTCGGAAACACCTTGAACTGACTATAGAAATCTTCCTCCAGTCCTACGCTACCGCATATCTCAGTTGCATAATTTACTAGACCTAGACTACTGTCATCAGTATCATGGAATATCACGTCTTCTATCTGAGCTTCAGTGGATTCTTGACCCGTAATCCAGCAGTTATTCACCGCACTTATTGGATTAGGAGAGTTGTTATATAGGGCATAAATCTGACCTCCATTTCCGTTCACTGAAAAGCTATTATTCCCTGGGCTATTGGCTGCGAAATCAAGGTTGCCCATATCCACTAGGAATGTACCTTGAACAGTGATTCCCCAGAGGTTCTGTGAGATTGTATTGTTAGAAACGATAGCCGAACTGCTGTTGTTCCCATTGAGATTAATCCCGCTTCCTCCCAAGTCAGGATCTCCTTGCGTAGTATTATTTACAATAATGTTATCACTGATCTCTGCAGTGATTCCATTTCCTAGAATTGCAATTCCATATCTATTCCCATCTATTGAATTTCCTTGGATCAGCACATTGGAAATACCTCCCACAAGATTTGCCACAGCTATTCCGCCTACTTGGTTTAAAAAATCATTGCCTGAAACCGTATTGAATTGAATCAAGATGGTGTTTCCTTCCCCAGATGGTCCAAGGTTAATCTGAGGTCTATTGCTATTCAATGTGTTATTTCCAAAGATGAAATTCCCTGCAATTTGAGGCCAGCAGGATATGTTAGCAGGACTAGAGATGGCTGCCCCATCATTGAATGTAATCGTGCAATTACTGATGCTTGGAGATCCAGTGAAACACTCAATAGCTGCGCTACTGGTGCTAATATTCGCTTGGTTACTAATAGAACAATTAGAAAAGAAGACTTCGCCTGAGATCAACTTAAAACCACCACCATCAGGAAAATCAGTATTTACAAAGATGGCTGTAGCACCTTCTTCAATGCGGAATCCTTGGTATGGATTTTCGTCATCTACAGAGTGAATTATTGGGCCTAAATCAGAACCTGTTTCAATGAATCCAGAAATGGTCACTTGAACTTCGCTAGCTATAGCAAGGTCTGAATTAGAAAGAATGAACAATGAGTCACCTGCAGCGACTTCGAGACTCTGAGTCAATGTAAAACTCTGACCTGCACCCAGAACCGCTCCACCCGAGTACAGGACCAAGGAATCAAGCGTCCAGTGAACGCCTGTGCCAGGGGTAGCGTATTGAGAATAGATAGAAGCAGAGCATAAGAAGGAGAGGAGGGTCAATGTAATTAGGCGCATAGCTAGAGTTTCGTTGTTTGGGCAAAGAGAGGAATTATATAAATGGTTCTGATGCTTACCATTTATCTTTTTACACAACCACTCACGTATTACTTGGATATTTCTGTAACGTTTGGGGCTGTTCAAACGACTTACTACTAAACAGGAAGAGCGCAGAAATGCAGAGTTCCATTTAAAAACCAATCTTATGTTAAACACAGCAGCAATGATCCTCACAGCAGGATTAATGATGACCACAAGCATCACGTCAGAGAACACTATTCTAGCAGAAAATTCAAGCGAAATAGTATGCGAAATGGCGTTAGGAACCTTGGTTTCTTATGCTATTCAGGTAGACACATCATTCGAGGAATTGGATAAAATTCAGACAGCAGCTGAGAAGGCGGGCCTCGGATTCAACTATAAACTGAGAGGTATTAAAACGCGCTTGGTAATAGATATGGTGATAGAGCTAGGAGATTCTTACGAATTAAAACGAATCACAGTGAATAAGGATGAAGGAACAAAGTATGTGCAATGGATGACGAATGAAGATGGCCTAGCTATAGAATTCGTAGACACGAATATGGAGTATCCGCTTACGCAGAAGTAGAAGGTTTATGGTTTCTATTATGCAGAAAAGCCTCCTATAGCAGGGTGGCTTTTTCTGTTATAGATGAATCATAAGGGCATAGGATGCAAGGAAACATTCTCACAATACATATTAACATAATATCAATTATAGGACAATGAAACACTAGGTAAAACAGTGCCTTAGCGATAGTTATTACATAATCCTAGGCTCAGAACACTTCTCCCTTCATCCTTAAATAGTGAATTGCCTTGATGGCCTCCATGTGCTTTATAAAGAATTATTGAATAAAGATTCATTTTGAGTGAATCCAGCTGGGTTCTACATTATACGTATGAAGGATGGAAGTCAGCAAATTACACGAATGAATTAGTTAATGCTGCAGTATTTCTCCTTGACATATGATACTTTAAAGGGCCCCTCTCTGGGGTCTTTTTTATTTGTGTTGCCTAAAAGTCCCTTTGAGTCTGAAAATCAGCTACTTTTGCGGCCCTTTACAGAAAAGATATGAAACGCATCACTGAATACAAGAAACTGTTCAACGTAGAGAGCAGCATAGAACTAGCAGAGATTAAGAAGACCTACAGGGACCTTGTCAAAGAATGGCATCCTGATAAATTCCAAGCGGGTGATGAGAAAGCGGTGGAGGCTGAAGAGAAAAGTCGTCAGATTATAGAGGCCTATGAATTCTTGAAGAGCATCGCTCCTGAGACTAAGGTGAAGACTTTAGATGAATACACTGCGCTAATGGCAGATTCTTCCATCACTGATTTTCAACATAAAGGGCAAGTTTTAGAGGTGACCTTTAAGAATGGGGAGACCTATGAATACTTCGGAGTGACTAAGAATCTCTATACCAAGCTGGTCAACTCCCCTACGCAGTTCAGATTTGCGAAGCGTAATATCTTCCAATCTTTCCTCTACAGAAAGTCCAAGAAAAACAAGGAATTGGTGTAGTCTCAAGGCTGAAGGCCCCTCTTTAGCTCATTGGATATCCTCAGAGTAGATCTTGTAAATACATACTCGAACAAGTATTTATGGTGAATTCTTTTCCGAAGAAGCGCTAGGGCTTGAAAAAATTCTTCTAGAAGTTGCGGACATCAGTCTCTAGCATGCTCTTTTCCCAGTGCAATGGTATGAGAATCATTCTGAGACAATGCATTTTGAAGTACTTCTCGGAATGAAGTGATCTGTTTGGAATGAAGCACTCTAAACGGGCCTTTCAAGGATTAGAACCTTGGACATGGAACAGCAGCTCTGTGCGAATGTTTCTTCGTTTGACGAGGCCATTCGAAGATTAAGGAAATCTCATGTGATCCGCCACTTCGCGCGCTGAGGTGGGAAATGGTCATATCATAACTATATCCTAATTGCAATTGCTCTGCAATCTCAGCTCCGAACATAAATACGAAGGCATCATTATTTCTGTAGTCTGGCTCACCTTTCTTGCGCACTGGGAGACCTCTATACCACAATCCAAACCTTAAGCTCCTATCTTGGATATATGCTCCTATATCTAGCTGATCCCAGTCCTGTTGGAATTTATAGATGATCACCGGTTTCAAGGTAGTTTGAGTGAAATGCTCACCTGGTTTTTTCAAGGGAATTACAGCGCCTGCATGCAGCGTAAATTTCATGGGTAATCGTGACTGCTGGTTCATGAATGACTGATCAGGACGATTCAAATGATTCACATTGATTCCACCCCAAAGCTTTGATGTGTAATATAAAAGTCCTGCGCCTGAATCGAAATAATTCACTTTATCAAACAGAAAAGGTGAAGGTGAATCTGACACTCCTCCTCCATTATACAATTGATCCCAAAAGAGTACTTTATCTCTATCAAAACCACGTGTAGTATAGGCCAGTTTTATGCCTAAACGAAACCCACTCATTGGTCCTGCATTAATATCTTTTGATACAACCCCAGCATATTCCATGAACTGTAATCCATGTATTCCTGCTTGATCCTTGAGTACTGTAAAACCAATACCCATGCGTTGTTTCCTAAAATTATGGTCATAGCTGGCAGCGTAATTCAGATATCCATTTCCAAGGCCCATCCATTGCCTGCGATTGGTGAATGCCACACGGTCCTGTCCTGTATTACCTGATAATGCCGGATTCAAATAGAGCGGAGCAGCATACACCTGCGAGAACTGCGGATCCTGAGCCATCACATTCAGCTCCATAACACAGACGATTATGAGCCCAAGAACGATATGTATCTTCTTGCACCTATTCATCTGAATAGCGTCAGGGTTCCTAATTCCTGAATTCTCTTTCCGTTAATGAACTTCACTTTGACTCGGTAGGAATAAACATCCTGTTGGCACATCCTTCCTTTGAAGTATCCGTCCCATCCTTCGTTTATATTCCTGCTCCAGAAAAGTTGTTCTCCCCAGCGATCGAAAATGAACATCTCGAATTCATCAACATATTCAGCAAAAGGGAAGAAAACCTGATTACTTGATGAAGTAATATCATAGCTGCCGTCACTCGGTCCATTCGGGTTTGGGGTGAATGCATTGGGAATAAGAAGTGTATACTCTGGATGGATTAAAATGGTCTGAGTGACTTCATCTTGACAGCCCCATTCAGAGGTGACAGCTAGCGTCACATCATAGGTTCCAATATCAGTATAGCTGTGTGAAATGGAACTAGCTGTTCCTGTTGACCCATCTCCAAATGCCCATTGATAAGAAACCACGTCAGCGCTTGAAGTCGATTGGAATTCAATATTGGTGTTCACATGAGTTTCCTCTTCACTTGCTGTGAAAGAAGCCTGTGGACCTGAATGCACCAATACCACTTGGGAACCCGATGTTGTACTCACACATCCTGATGCAGAAGTAAGACTGAGTGTCACGAAATATGAGCCAGTTCCCGAGAACGTGAACGTTGGAATTTCTTCAGTGGAGGTTTGGCCATTACCAGCAGACCAGGCATAAGACAGATCACCTGTATTATTGGCTTGATTTTCAAAAGTGACTTCGAAGCTCTCACAGCCCTCTGCGGGTTCAGTGTCAAGTAGAACTATAGGCAGTGGATTCACCGTCAATATTGTAATTACCGTGGAATCACAACCATAGGTATTCTGATAGCTATCCATATAGGTTCCAGTATTGCTATATGCTGAGTCCTGCTCAAAATAGACTTCACCTTCGCAGATCGAAACTTCATTCGTTACTTCTTGCGGCTCAAGCACAGTAAGTACTGTAGTTACGATAGAATCGCAACCATGTGTGGTTTGATAGCTATCATTATACGTTCCTGATTCTGAATATTCAGAATTTCCTTCTTGATACACTTGACCTTGGCATAGATCAATTTCATTGACTGTGTTAGCAAGCGGATGTATGGTAAGCATTGTAATCACAACAGAATCACAACCTACAGCATTGAAATATAAATCAGTGTACGTTCCTGAAACGGTATATTCCGAACTCTGTTCGAAATAAGATTCGCCTTCGCAAATCTCTACCTCATTCATAGTCTCATCGTATAGATGAACGGTCAATAGAGTATGCACGATAGAATCACAGCCACTTGTGGTTTGATAGGTTTCAGAATACTCTCCTGATTCGGAATATGCAGAAGGTCCTTCTGTATAGCTCTCTCCTTGGCAGATACTTACCGTATTCGTGACCTCTATTTGTGCATTCACCGTTAAATCTGTCGTGACAACGGAATCACATCCTGAGGCTGTCGAATATTCATCAGTATATATTCCTGTATCTGAATACACAGAGCTGCCCTGAGTATATGAAGAACCTTCACAGATGCTGACCACATTTGTTAATGAAATTTCATCCACGACAGTAAGATCTGTTGTCACAATAGAATCACATCCTGAACTAGTCAGATATGAGTCAGTATAAACGCCCGGCTCAGTATAAACTGAACTTCCTTCGGTATAAGAAGAACCAGAACAAATGTCTGCCGTATTAGTAATCGCAATAGGATTGTTAACCTTAAGATCTGTAGTTACTACTGAATCGCAGCCCGTTACAGAGGTATAGATATTTATGTAGATTCCTGTGCTGTTATATGTCGAAATTCCCTCCACATAGCTGGATCCAGAGCATATTTCCACAACATTGGTTACATTAATTTCTGCACTCATAGTGAGGTCTGTAGTCACTATTGAGTCACATCCAGCAGCAGTTTGATATTGATCTGTATAAATGCCTGTGCTCGAATAGACTGAACTGCCTTCCGTATAGGTTTCCCCATTGCAATTGACCACCATATTAGTAACTGATATAGGACCAACTACAGTGAGTTCTGTGGTCACCACAGAATCACATCCAGGTTCTGACGTGGCATAAAAATCAGTATACGTTCCAGTGGAGGTATAGGTAGAACTACCCTCAGTATATGACTCTCCTACGCATATGGCAACGACATTCAGACTTGATATAGAATTCGTCACGGTAAGTTCTAAGGTCACCACAGAATCGCAGCCTTGAACACTTTCGAAAATAGTAACATAGCTGCCAGAGCTTGTGTAGACCGAGTTTCCCTGATTATAGCTTTGGCCATTGCAGATAGTCGCTGTTATTAGAGTGTCTGTACCACATTCCCCATTGACACAAAGAACAGGTAAAGTCGGGAGTGTAATACATTCATAACAGTCACGATCGTCTTCGGTTCCATCTCCGAATCCTCCATCACTATTATGACCCACATTGCAGAGCAGTCCTGCAACAGAAATGGCCGGAGTGAGGTGAGTTCCATTTTCTAAATAGACCATGTCATCCATAGTAACCCCTGTATCCATACACGGTTCAGTTGGACACACTAAGCTGGCTCCAGCTAACATGTTGTTGTCGTCCATTCCCCATAATCTTATGGTACCATCAGCGAGGATAGCACCAGCCCCTACATTTCTATAATCGTTATCACTTGCTGTAATGAAAACCACCTCTTGCAAGACTCCTTCTGTACAATTCTGGCCAACTTTAGTCCAGGTATTTGATGCGGAGCTATTATTTCCGATGATTGGAGCATTTCCCATACTATGAATGGTTCCGTCCATGTCAAGTACCAGGTAGGACACTTCATTCTGATCAATCAGATTTCCAAGTTCGAGCTGAACCGGCTGTGAACCCTCGCTTAGCGGAGGAACAATCATTTGAGTCCAAGCCGCGGCATTAGAGAACCATGTAGTTCCATTTCCAATAAAATTCTTTGTTCCTCTAGTGTAGAAATTTCCGTCACTGCCATACATGGCTATGGTCCTGAAAGTGAGATCCACTATCTGCGGAGTAATACCTGTAGGAAGTGATACTAGGTTCCACATAAGGTTATTACAAGGTGTGGCGACATTCCCACAATTATTCCCTGTGAGGTAAATTTGACCCGAACTGGTGACCATCATCAACACTTGCGCGGCTGCTTGAAATTTCACAACGTCATTATAGGTAACACCTGTTGGCATAGCTAATGGAATAGGCTGATATACTTTACTTGAAGTTAAGGCTGGGTTCAGCACTAGTCCTTCTATTCCACCGGCATAGATGACATTATCATCTCCAAGAAAAACCAATTGTGCATGGCTTCCAACAGACCCCCACATAAGTGTTGTTCCTGCAGGAATTCCTGTATATCCGTTTGCATTGATGATCTCTTGGATATTTGGTTGATCCAGGCCACTCGGAGCTGTTCCTTCACCGCTGGCCGCGTAGCCATTAGGAGTTTTGTATAGAACGGTGTGGAAAGTTGCCTGCATGAGGTTCTCATGGAACCCGTTAAGGCTAGTGGGGATGCACTGAGCTTGGAATGTCCCCATTGCAGAAACCATCATGATCAAAGTGATCATCATGGTCCTGAGGCATGGGGTAACTAATATACAGGGGTGCCGCTTCACACTATTCAATTAACTCTCGAGTATCATCTAATGGATACGTCCGAGTGAAGCAATTAGTTACGGACAAGGCTGCTCAATCTCCAATCTTCTTATGCAAGTTTATGCTTTAGGAGCATATTATTTTCCCTGAAGAGTTCATTATAAAAGTGAATAAACTTAGAGGCAACTTTATAAGAAATATCAGCATCTCTAATTAATCCTGCATCTTCATAGACGGGCAAATAGCTAATTTTAATGCTCTAAATAAATTGGGATGTCTTGCGCAGTCTTTTCTCACTCAGACGTTACTCATCTCTGAGTTCTTCTATGGCCACTTTAGCTAATCTGCGATCATGTGACGTCTTCCCTGCTGAGAAATCAGCATGATGCCCTAAGGCAGCAATAATAAGATCTTCTTGATGCGATGTATCATAGTTCATCTCCTTGGGTAAGAGCATGTAAATGGGAATCAAAGCATGTTATTCTCCAAGGAAACACTTACCTATCATCAGTATGTTGAATGAGGAAAATCAGCTCAAGAGATGATTGATATGAAGTTGTGAATTTGGATTTTTAGGCACAAAAAAAGCCCTTGCTATTGCAAGGGCTTCTTAGGCTTAAAACTTTAAAAGGTAATTATACCTTCTGAACGTTCACAGCTGCAGGACCTTTTTGGGTCTCTTCTACGTCATAGGAAACGGCATCATTCTCATAGAGAGCCGTTCTAGTCCCTGATTTGTGTACGAAAATGTCTTTTCCTCCTTGATCCGGAGTAATGAATCCAAAACCTTTCTCCGAATTGAAGAACTTAACTTTACCAGTGCTCATGTAAAAAATTGTTGTATTAATAAGCTGCGAATTTACTACAGAGAATCGGAAAGTCCACACTTTCAATACAATAAAGATAAAAAAGCCCTGTTTATAGGCCTTAACAGAGTGGCTACATCATAGAAAATGACGTGCTTAATGCATGACTCTGCTCTTATCATCCTGGCTGATGGTCAATTTCCTCATATATTCTATCGAATAACCCCTCTTCTCTATTTTATCCTAAGCTAGAAGTCACAATTGGCCTTTTTAGTTGTCTTTAAGTCAAATGTCAAGCGAAATGAAAACCCATTTGATCATAGGTGCTTCCTCAGGAATTGGCGAAGCCTTGGCTGATATCTTGAGAAAAACGGGAGATACAGTGTACACTACATTCAATACGAATATCCCTTCTAAAACAGCCTTTGCTCAGCGTTTAGACGTTATGGAGGGGGATTTCAACCCTGACTATCTTCCTGATGTTTTGGATGGCTTCGTGTATTGCCCAGGAAGTATTGACCTTAAGGCGTTCAATAAATTAAACAAGTCTGATTTCATCAAAGACCTAGAATTGCAGGTTTGGGGTGCAGTATATATCCTCCAGAAGGTGCTTTCAAGGCTCAAAGCATCTCAACAAGCATCAGTTGTTATGTTCTCTACAGTGGCTGTACAGACAGGGTTCAACTACCACAGCCAAGTGGCTATCTCTAAAGGAGCAATAGAGGGTTTAACTCGTTCATTAGCTGCTGAATTTGCTCCTAAAATTCGAGTGAATGCCATTGCCCCATCATTAACAGACACTCCACTAGCAGCTCGTCTCCTTAATTCAGAACAAAAAAAAATAGTGAATGCAGATAGACATCCATTGAAGCGTATAGGTTCTGCTCAAGACATAGCTCAGATGGCGGCCTTCCTTCTTTCTGATAATGCCTCTTGGCTCACAGGACAGATACTGCGCGTAGATGGTGGTATGTCCACTATTCATTCCTAATCCAGATATCATGCCTCTGTACCAATTCGAACAAGAGCAAAAGCTTAAAGGAAATCTTGATGAAATTTGGGATTTCATCTCTTCTCCCGCTAATTTAAAGGAAATCACACCTGACTACATGGGCTTTGACATAATGTCCAAAGGCCTCCCAGATAAAATGTATCCGGGTATGATTATTTCATACAAGGTCAGTCCGTTGATAGGAATTAAGACTACTTGGGTTACTGAGATTACTCAAGTTCAAGAGAAGCGCTATTTCATTGATGAACAGCGTGTAGGACCTTATTCCATATGGCATCATCAGCATCATTTAGAAGCAATACCGGGAGGAGTTCTCATGCGAGATGTTATAAGCTATGTTCCACCATTGGGTTTTCTAGGATCACTAGCCAATAACCTGTTCATTCGGAAAAAGCTCAATGAGATTTTTGCATTTCGTACAAAAGCATTGGATGATAAATTTGGGAAACTTGACTAAGAAATAGAGCAAAAAATTGCATAACTGTCTTGGTAAGAGAAATCTTCTCTCAAGAAGCTATATTTTGGGCCTTCAAGTTTCATGAGCATACTCGATTCAAATAAGACACCAAAAACTGGTTTTGCCGGCTTAGCTCAAAACTGGCAGAGTGATCTCATTGCGGCTTTCAGTGTTTCCTTAGTCGCTCTGCCGCTTTCTCTTGGAATAGCTATTGCTGCTGGCCTCCCTCCTATGTCTGGAATTATCTCCGCAGTTATAGGAGGTGTTATCGCCACCTTCTTGAGAGGTAGTCATGTAGCCATTAATGGACCTTCAGCTGGTCTTATAGCAGTCATACTCGCTTCTGCAGTGGCCATGGAAGATGGTACTGGTAACACGATGAATTACATCTTCGCAGCCATCGTTGTATCAGGTGCCATTCAGGTCTTACTCGGCTTTCTTCGCCTTGGTAGATTCGCTGATTTGTTTCATAGTACTGTAGTGCATGGATTATTGGCCGCCATCGGGATTATCATTTTTGCAAAACAGATGCACGTGGCCCTTGGAACAGAGTCTTCTTCCCCTGAAATCATAGAAACCCTGATTCAAGGATTTCAAAAGATTCCTGAAGCAAATCCATTTGTAGTAGTCATTTCGCTGGTTGGACTGATTCTGCTTATCTTCCAATCGAAGATTAATTATAAACTCTTTCATTTCATACCTGCTCCAGTCTGGGTTTTAGCTCTTTCAATTCCGTTCGTTTATCTCTTTGATTTTATGCATGACCATGAGGTAAGTTTCTTTGGGCGTATGTATGAGTTAGGCCCTCACTTACTCATCTCATTACCAGACGACCTTCTTAAGCCCATAGGCACACCTAATTTCAGTATTCTAGAACGTGGGGCCTTTTGGACTTCCGTCATGTCCATTACCTTGATTTCTAGCATAGATTCATTGGCCGGAAGTAAAGCAGTAGATAAGATGGATCCATACAGGCGTAAAACGAACCTAGATAAGGACCTTATGGGAATGGGAATCAGTACGATGCTATCAGGCTTAGCTGGCGGATTACCTGTTATCACAGTGATTGTGCGTAGTACTGTGAATTTGAACAATCATGCAAAGACGAAATGGTCAAATTTTTTCACTGGAATATTCCTATTGATATTCATCCTTTTGCTCTCTCCTTTGATCCAGAAAGTTCCACTAGCAGCTCTGGCCATCCTCTTGGTTTATACTGGATTCAAGATGGCTTCTCCAAAGGTATTCGCACTTGTACATTCTCAAGGAATTGAACAACTTATCATCTTCTCAGGTACAATATTGATTACACTATATACCAACTTACTTTTAGGACTTGTTGGAGGACTGCTTTTGACCTTAATTATCCATTATTTGCTTGCGCAAATGTCTATCAGCGATTTTTATAAATCAACATTCAAAGGAGAACCCAGCCTTATCTTGCATAAGGATCAATCATTTGAAATGAGATTGAAGGGAGTGGTTAATTTTTTATCAAGTCTCAAGATATCTGCTTTACTTAAAGAGATTCCGTCAGTGTCTAGTCTAAAGGTCAATATGACCGATTCCAGATTGGTTGATTTTTCTATCATGGAGTTACTTTATGACTTCAAGAGACAGCATCGGGGAACTGGGGGAAAAGTAGAGTTGGTAGGACTAGAAAATCACATTTCTTCCAGTCCTGATAAATTGGCTATGCAATTCCGTATTGAACGACATAAGAGTTCCACAGTGCGACAGCTTTCATTGATGGAGATGGGCATAGAACATGGTTGGGATATAGATTTGAAAGCAGATGATCAAGTAGCTGATTTGGAACAATTCTATTTCTTCTTCAACAAGCGAATTCTAAAACGCTGGAATAGAATCAGCAGCCTTAAAGATGGCGTACTTTGGGAGATGTGTGACATCAGTTTCCTTGAGGGAGCTATGGAAGCTGAGGAGAAATTCAAGAGTACTGTGGGATTGATTCATTGTGCTCGAAATTTGCCCAAATTCACCATTGAGAAAAAGGAATTCTTCGACAGATATGCCATCAAACACAGGGACATTGACTATGTTATCTATAATGAATTTTCTGCAGATTACTTAGTGAAGGTTGAGGACAAGGAAGGAATGAAAAACTTCCTTACTGAGGAAATAAAGGCGCTGCTCGAAAAAAGCGGACTTCATCACCTTGAATGTGATGGAACAGGAATCTTAGTCTTCAGCGAAGGATTCAATTTGGCTCAAGTTGGCGAATATTCAGAGCTTGTTCAGTTTCTTGAAAAGATGCGTGACTTAATGCGCAAGAATTCTGAAGTTGTGTAGATTAAATCTTTATTCGGTTTTCAATTCCAAAAAAGGTACTTCTGAAATAGTACTCACCTCTAATGAGAATCAGGTGACGATAAAGCGAAGGTCACTCATGATCAATTTCTCTATTCTCAATTTTGAAATGGGTTTAAATTATTCATTAAAAATTGAGCCGAGTGAAAAAAAACATGGCAGGAATAGACAATATTATCCTTGCTATTGTAAGAATTTCCTCACTCTACCGGGTAGAATTCCGAAGTGAGTTTTTTGAATTCAGGTGTATAGACATGTCGTTCTCCTTCTTCAATAACTAAAGTTTCTTCCACAACCCCTGAAACATGAATTCCCTTCATTGCCTCAAAAAGAATTCGCTTCGGTTCCTTTTGATGATTAGGTTTCACCAAACATATGCGTTTCAAATACATTTCATGCTCTTGAATTACAGCTACAAGTTCATCCTTTCTCAAGGCAGGGAGAATCAATGCTAACCTCGAATGTGCTGCCATCAAGGGACTACATTTCTGAATCAAGGTCAATAAATCCAGAGACTCTTCTTGCCTCGCTACATTCCTTTTTTGATCAGGAGAAGGCGTCCCACTTGGGAAAAACGGAGGATTGCATATCAGAAGGTCAAAAGTCCCTTCAAATTCGAATTCTTGTAGGGCCAGATGTTGATGCTGAATGCGCTCTCTGAACTTGCTGCTCTTGAAATTATCAGCAGCTTGAGATGCTGCCATTTCATCTATTTCAATTGCTACTATTTCGGATTCAGGAGCACGTTGGGCAATCATCAATGCCACAAGCCCTGTTCCTGTGCCGATATCTAATACCGTTTTCACATTCTGCACATCAGCCCAGGCGCCAAGGAGTACGCCATCAGTCCCCACTTTCATGGCACAGCGATCCTGCTGTATAGTAAAATGCATAAAGGAGAACGAAGAATTACCCACCCCCTTCTAGGTTGAGTTCGACTAAACCCTCAGGTGTAACGACTTTGATAATCAATTTTTTATCATCAATCTCTTGGATGATGTCCTCATGAATTGGAATAAAGACTTCTCCATCTTCCCTATCTATTATCAAGAAATTATTCCCAGGCATGATTACGACTTCAGCTACTTTTCCGAGGTCGCCATGGATAGAATCTATCACTGAATACTTAACAAGACGTTTCAGCTCATCACCTTCTTGTTCCACTACGATAAGGTCCTTTTCTCTCAGAAAAACAGGACAATTCCTTAGACGTATTGCTTTAGCTTCAGTGTCCACTTCTTCGAATTTTATAAGCACAAATCCGGTAGAAGTAAGACGATAGCTTTCAATGAAAAAGGGGACGTTTTTCTGATCTATCTCTATAAAGAGCATGTCAGTTTCTTCAACACTTGTGACGAATTCTGGATCCACCTTCAGGCTCAGTTCTCCTTTGAACCCATGAAGTCTAGAAACTTTGCCGATAAGAATAACCTTGTCCATAGGAGACAAATATGCTCAAAATGAAGGGATTGAACCTCCTTTAATTCAAACGGGGACTTGTGTTTTTGTAAGATTGTGCTTTTCCAAGTATTAAGTTCATTCCAAGATGAATGCTCGCATTCCTGCTATAGGAAGGATAATTGCTCGGTTTCTGGTCGTCATAACTGATGCTAGTCATATTCAGCCAGAGTAGGTTATCGAAGGTCGTATAGAAGAGTATTGGCCCACTCTTTAAGCATAGAGCCAGTCCTAGATTTGAAAAATCCCTATCAGCAATAGAATAAGATAACGCGGCATTCAATCTTCCCTTGAATTCATGAGAATACATTAAGGTGAATGATGGCATTTCGGGGCCATTGAATAAATCAGCTTGAATCACTAATCCTATCGTGCCTGTCATGGCCTCTTTCTTCAGAACTTTATAATTGGCATTCAGATGGACCCTTGTGCGAAGTCCGCTTGAATATGAATATGAATTCTTTTTGGTATTTAATGTTGAGTTCAAGGAATTCAATAAGTCGTCAATGGTGCTATCTAAGCTGTCAGAAAAACTAGAATCAGCTCCTAACATAGCCTCAGTCAATTCTATCCCTACGAAGCTGAATTCACCTCCTTGGGCATTAAAATTCTGATTTCCTTTTTTCCAATTTATTTTCCCAAGGTCTACAATGCTTGCATAGACTGAAAATCTGTCTGTAAAATCCTTCCCTATTCCAAAGTCAATACCATAGCCGCTATTCTGTCCACTAAAGATCGCTCGGGTAAAATTTCCATTCTCTAACACTCCATTTCCACTGAGCGAATCTATGAGATATGAAACTCCCGATGTACGAATATCTAATTCTCCTTGATAGGACCACGTATAGGTTTCCAAATCAGTAGTCCATGTGATATTCGAAGTTCCTGTCGTAATATTCTCTTGACCTTGCAGATACTTGACCCTAGCACCTAAATACCAGCCAGACTTCGTGTCAAACTGCCAACCGAAGCCATATTCCATATATCTATTAAGGTCAATAGCAAGTCCTGAAAAATCCAACACATTCCCAGTATCATCAAAACTGGCATTTCCAGTAAATGGAAAACGAAGCATATCTCCAGGTAAGGTGATCTGCGCTGAAACTCGCTCTCTGATTGCCAATGAAATGTAATGAGCCTCGATGGGCATCCCGAAGGAGAGCACATCAGCAGCCAAGTCTACGCCAAGGTAATTCTCATCTCTGATGTTGGTCAAGAAATAATCGGTATCAAGCACGGTTTTGCCTTCTGAAACAGTAAATAACCTGCTAGGATTGAAAATCGTGTTTTGATGATGGGCTGAGATAGAACTCATGAAAGGCAACCCCAAATGGATTCTGCTTCCATAATCATATGCTGGATTAACGTATGAGCTCTGAAACACTTGCGGAATAGAATGCATCATAATATCCTGCTGGGCTTCTAGACTAAACGTAATGAATAGAGCCAAAATAGTCTGGAAGATGGTCTTCTTCATGCCTAATCTTACTCTGATAAGTCTATTCGGGTTTCAATTCTAGCTGAAATCTGCACCTCTATCCCATCCTCAGGGAAGAATTTTACGATTTGATTCTGCGTAGCGAAGGAGGTTCCAGCCACTATTTTTATAATCAAATGCTTCACATTTCCATCAATCAGTTTTCGAAGTCTTTCTAATGACAACTGTACGTCCGTGATAGCTCTACTGCGGGTTAAGACCCTCCCGAAGTCTGGGTGACTGGGATCAAGGAAGGTATTGACTAGGCCTGGTGACACTAACATGTGACCTGCTTTAGACATGAACAATGAATCAACTTCTTCATAAAATTCATCAAGAAATACGACTTGAACTCTGGCTTCAGCTGGTAATCCATTATCTGCGATAATACGCAGCGTAAGTAGTTCTACATCATCAAGGTTAATTGGACCACCATTATTTAAGCCGAGCTCGGATGATATGCCTACATCCAAAGTGTCGGTAAAATGATATCCATCTATGTATCCAAAAAGCGGCAAGATGACAGTTGCATCGCATGCAATCTTGCTCGTATCCTGAACGAAATTATAGGCATATCCTTCTGGGTTCGTTAGTCCTTGGGCAGTGTATATAAGATTCACTGGACCTTCATTAAGCATATCACTTAACATAGGTGAAGTGTTGCTGTTGTCAATTCTATGGGTGGTATATGCAATGTCACCTATGAACTGTGCGGCTTGTACCACTGGGATATCTTCTAAAGCACCACCTGTAATCAAGGTCGTAATGCTGTTCTCAGGTGCGTAGAGGCTCGTGAAATCCACTTCTATGGGAATTCCACTGGTGTTTGTAATAAGTAGTTCTATAGCTGGGTCAGCGAAGAACAGGCCGGCAGCCCCAAATTGCTCGAAGAGATTTACTTGTTGGGTATCTACTTCAGCTATGCCATTGTATTGCCCAAGATATCCATAAGCAGAGTGAATACTGTTGGCTGAAAGAGATAGTTCAAAATGAAGACTATCACCAGGATTCGTGAATTCACCACTGTGGGTGATAATGAAGTTAGCCAAGATGTTCAAGGCATTATCATTTCCTGGATCAGTGAAATCTAATTTTGTATTTGAAATGTCGAAACTGAAATCTCCTGTGACGGGCAAATTACCTGAATAGTCAAGGCTTAATGTACGCTGGAACTCCACTCCCATCTCTGTCAATTCAGGAATGAGCATTTCCACATCTATATCATGTTTGAAACTCGAAGTCACATGGATATCCAGGCTTGCACTTTGAAAGCGAATAGAATCTAATTCTTCGCCATTCGGAAAATCAAAGGGAAGGTTGAAATTCTGTGAAATGGGAATTTGATCCCCTGCTAATCCTGAATTGATTATGGCTGCAGTGAATAAATTTGCCACAAAAGTCTCAGAAATGTCTTGATCAGGCAGAGCAATCAAATCCTCAAGACCGAATTCAAAGAGTCTTTGAGTAAAGGAAATAGCCAAAATCTGCCCCGATTCAGAATAAACCATATTAGACAGATTCAATGCTGGAACGAGCTCTCCTAAACCAATCACTGTATGAGCCAAGGGAATCGCAAAAGCAGGGTCTAAACCTGGAAAGGTGGTGTCAGGGCCTATGTTCAGCTCTTCTTTGACGCAAGAAGCTAGAAGCACAGTTGCAATCAAAATTATAAAGACAGGATGTAGACTAAGCCGCATTGGATGAAGGTAATTGTTCTCCTTGTTCCTACGGAAATTATAAGTTAAAGTTCTGGCCTATATAGGAAGGCAAAAAAAAGAGCCCTACCGATAAGGTAGGGCTCTTTAATACGATTAAGTGAGGATTTAAGCCTCTCCTTCCTTCTTGTCAGTTGGCGATTCAGCATCAGGTGCATCAGGAGCAGATTCTGCAACTGGAATTTGAGGAGCGTCTTCAGAAACAGCTTCAGAAGCAGGAGCTTCAGCAACAGGTTCC
>ERZ888423.1513-NODE-1513-length-19802-cov-7.275738_pt1 | contig 19802 bp, 15 predicted proteins | sample MGYA00520523_ERZ888423 | MGnify/ENA primary metagenome ERZ888423 (study PRJEB32303, sample SAMEA104408611) | aquatic metagenome | biome: Brackish water; feature: Pelagic; material: water | place: Baltic Sea | collected 2014-06-08T10:24:00 | depth 30,27 m ...
TCCTGTTGTGGTGGCTTTCGCAGACACTTTATTTCGAGCCGACTTTGTTTTAGATACTTCAGCAGATGGGGTAATCTGGACTAAAAAAGTAGAAGACCCTCGTCAGTTTGGCGTAGTGAAAAAGAACGAGGCTGGATTTATTACTGACTTTGTGGAGAAACCTGCCGAATTTGTCTCCGACGAGGCCATCATTGGTATTTATTACTTCAAAGACGGAGAAAACCTGCGCAAAGAATTGCAGTATCTCATAGACAATAACATTCAAGACAAGGGAGAGTTTCAACTCACCAATGCGCTCGAAAACATGAAAAACAAAGATCTAAAGTTTAGGTCAGGAACGGTCTCGGATTGGATGGATTGCGGCAATAAGAATATTACGGTAGATACAAACTCTCGCATTCTGGAATTCATTAAAGACAAGGAATCACTGGTCGCAAAGTCGGTTAAAATGGAGAACAGCACTATTCATCCTCCTTGCTTTATCGGTGAAGGCGTTATTCTGAAAAATGCCGTTGTGGGCCCTGGCGTTTCCATTGGCGCAGGAACTACCATTGAAGATTCAACTATTAGCCACAGCATTATTGGCGAAGCCACCCATATTTCTACTTTCAATCTCAACAATTCTATGATTGGAAACCACGTTAAGATGGATGGAAATTATACCAATCTCAGCATTGGCGATTACTCAACTCTTGAAAAATAACTTTAAACAGCGTCTTCTAGCCGCACTCTTCTTACCGCTCATTTCTTTGGGGCAGCCTACTGCTGGCCCAGGAAATGCGCCTTCTTTTGATTCGGCCTTTTGGAAAGCGCAAGAATTTAAAATAAGCGGACGGCAAGAACAAGCACTAAAGGCTTTTTTGCGTTGCGATAGCATTGAACCCAATAATGCGCTCATTACTTCCGAGATTGCAAAAATCTACGCAGAAAAACAGCAGTTAAACGATGCACTCACCTATGCATCAAAAGCTTGGAAACTCGATCCTAAAGTCAAGTGGTACGGATTTTTATACATTGATCTCCTCCTTGCTTACGGAAAACTCGAAGAGGCGGCTATAGCCCTGCTACAAGTAGCCGATTTAGAGCCCGGAAATGCAGAACCTCTTTTTGCCCTAACTGGGGTATTCTTAGATTTAAAGCAGTGGGAAAATGGTCTAGCTTCTCTTCAAAAAATTGAAGAGCTAAGGGGCATTGACAAAGAGGTGTCTCGACAAAAGGTCAAAATATATCTGTATCAAGATGAGCTCGAATTGGCTATCGATGAAATGGATAAACTCATTAGCGCTTTTCCCTACGACTATGAGATTCAGTTGCAAAAAGCCGATTTATACAATGCCAACGACAGGCAAATTGAAGCGGTTGGAATTTGGAAAAACATTCTCTCTAAATCGCCCAGCCAACCCATTGCAAACCTCCGATTAGCAAGGTGGCATCAATCGATAAAAGAATACGATAAATCTTATGGCTATCTCAAGGTAGCGGCGGCTAGTCCTTCTTTAGACATGGATGAAAAAATAGGTCTCCTACTGAGCTTTTATGAGCAAACCGAAAGAGACTCTAGCCTTCTACCAAAGGCCTATGAATTGCTTGATATCGTTATTCAGTCTTCCCCTAACAGTGCTAAGGCATTTGCCATGAAAGGCGATTTTTTAGCCCGAGACTTTAGATTATTGGAAGCTCGTGAGGCCTATCACACCGCTGTATCTCTTCCAGAAGGAGCCAAATTTGAAATTTGGCAGCAAATTTTACTTATTGATGCTGAACTCAATAGATCAGAATGGCTGGAGACAGATGCCCAATTGGCTATGGATTTATTTCCCTCTCAGCCTCTTCCTTATTTGTATGCCGGCATGGCTTCTCTCAACAAAGGAAAAACCGAAGACGCAATAGAAATGCTTGAGGCAGGTTTAGATTTATCGTTTTCCAATCGTGCCCTTCAGGAGCGCTTTACCTTTTTTCTTGCGGAAGCAGAATATACCCATTCCAATCTGCCACAAGCTTTCAAATACTTTGAAAAAGCATTGCAGATCAATCCCAATAATCCAACCACCCTAAATAACTACGCTTATTATCTATCCTTAGCCAATCAAGATTTAGCTAAGGCTTTATCTATGGCCGAGAAAAGCAATTCCATCCAACCAAATGAAGCCAACTTTTTAGATACCTGGGCTTGGATACTCTTTCAACAAGGAAAATACCAAGAGGCACTGCAAAAAATAGAGCAGGCACTTTCTGTTTCTGAAGAAAAAAATCCGAGCTTTCATGAGCACAAAGGCGATATACTCTTTAAAATGGACAGGGTAGATGAGGCTCTTTTTGAGTGGGAAAAAGCTGCCGCCCTAGGCTTAAATCATGCGCTTCTATTAAAGAAAATTGAAAAAAAGAAGTGGTATGCGAACTAGTTATTTTGGCTTGTTGCTGTTGTCATTCTTATTGTTTACTTCTTGTAAAAACACCGCCTTGGGTGGCTCAAAGAAAAAGCTTCGCATAGACAAGCCCAATGAAGCTATGCTTCTCACCCAATATCAACCTTCATTTTTTACGCTAAAAGCGCAAGCTGAATTTGCGCAAGAAAATTCTACGTCTCAGTTTAAATTAGAACTGCGCATGAAAAGCGACTCCGCCATTTGGCTCGACTTTGCAGATCCCATCATTGGACTGCATGTCGTGCGCGTTTTAATTCGTCCGGATAGCGCTTTTATGGTGAACAAATTAGACCGAACCTATTATAAAGGAGATCTATCCACCTTAATTCAAAAAGCGGGCATTTCACTAGACTATCACTTACTTGAACAAATACTGCTTGGCAACTTTCCAATAGTGCCCGAGATCGATAGCCTGGTGAAAGCAGACAAAGGCAAGCTGAATGTCTTTCCTCAAAATGCCGTTGCCAACAACAAGGGCACACTTACACGAGCCCAAATTCATCAGCCAAGCGTTCGTCCTTCAGCATATACTTTCACCCCTTTGCACTCCAATTTTTCATTGTATTCTACTTTCGAAAGAACAGACGAAGAACCCATTGCTGCATTTCCAAAAAGGATGCGTTTGAGCGCCAACACTGCCTCAAAACCTTCCTTGAGCTTACTCATTACCGAATATTCCCTCGAGCGAAAGCCCATGCCCTTTAACATTCCCACAAAATATAAATCGTTGTGATGAAAAGGAAGATTGCATTTTTTTTGGTTGGATGGCTCCTGTTCTCCGGATTGAGTACAGCTCAAACCGATAAAAAAGAAACGCTTCAGATCCAAAAGATCAAGCTTCAAGACGAAATTGCCTTGGCCAATAAAATATTGGCAGAGACTCGTCAGAATAAAGATTTATCGGTTAGTCAAGTAGAAGCATTATTGCAGAAAATTGGCATTCGCGAAAAGCTCATCCGCACCATGCAGAAAGAGATCGACCTGATGTCTGAGGAAATTGATCTTCTCCAAAAACAAAACAAAGAGCAAGAAGCGCAGATTGCAAAAATGCGCGAAGATTACGCCGATATGATTCGGGCGGCCCGCACAAGCAACAGCAATTACAGCCGGTTGATGTTCTTGCTTTCTTCACGCAGTTTCAATCAGGCCTTTCAGCGCATGGAATACATGAAACAGCTAGCAGAGCACAGGCGCTTGCAAGTAGAGGAAATTGCCAAAGAACAGCTGCTGCTAGAAGAGGAAATTGTGAAGCTCAACGCTAAAAAAACCGAGAAACTAAGCCTTCTCAAGAATAAAGAAAAGGAGATTGCCAATATGCAGTCTGACATGAAAAAGACCGAGGAGGCCATTGGGCAATTGAAAACCCAAGAGAAAGACATTCTTCAGCAAATAGAAGACAAGCGCAAACAGTCTGAACGCCTAGAAAAAGAAATTCAGCGCATTATTATTGAAGAAATTAAAAATGCAAAGGCCGCTGCTGAGCGCAAACAAATAGAAGATGAAGCCATTTCTTTAGGACTGATTCGCGGTAAAGATTTTAGCAGCAATACCACCAATAAAGAGTTGCGAGATAAAATTAAAAAGAAGCGAAGCGAATCCAATTCCAAAGGCAGCACCAAAGAAAGCAAACCCTATGTGCTCACTCCTGAGGCTCAAAAACTAGCAGATAATTTTACCAAAAGCAAAGGAAGCCTGCCTTGGCCGGTTGAAAGAGGAATTATTACGGGCTCTTTTGGAAGACACCCTCACCCGATTGCAAAAGGAGTAGTGGTAAACAACAATGGAATAGACATCGCCACTGAAAATGGAAGTAAAGCACGAGCTGTTTACAGTGGAGAGGTGAGTAGCGTTATCCGCATTCCTTATGGAAATATTGCTGTGCTTATTCGACATGGAAATTATTTTACCGTGTATGATAATCTCTTAGAGGTGTATGTTAAAAAAGGAGATATAGTGAAGCCTAAACAAGAAATTGGACTCATCTTCACCGACCCTAAAGATGGAAAAACAAGTCTTCACTTCGAGGTTTGGCTAAATCAAAATGTTCAAAATCCGCAACCATGGCTCTTCAACAAATAGTTGCCGCGCGATTTCTAATCCTTCTTTTTCCATGCCTGTTTTTCCTTGGCTGTTCTAATCCAATGCCTACAAGCGAAGATTCTTCTGCACTTTCTGCTGCCGTAGACTCCAATTGGTACGGCATCCTTCCCTGCGCCGACTGTTTGGGTATCTCGTACGAGTTAAAACTGCGTCCAAACAAAGCATTCAATCTGTCTACAGAATATTTAGAAAAGGGAGATGGGATGCAATTGCTTGGAGGTTGGATGATTTCTTCTGACTCCATCATTCGTTTAGTAGATACGGAGGGCGAAAAAGTAGATGCTTTTCTATGGAAGGATGGCCGTTTATACTACCTCGACAAAGAGGAAGAGCGTATTCTAGGAAGCTTAGAGAATAACTATATACTCTTTCCGGGCAGGAGAGAACACCAAGAAAAAAGTGATCAAGAAAACCAAAAAGAACGCGAAAAAGGGGCAGACTTTATAGCGGTTGGCACGGAACCCTACTGGAATTTAAAAATTGCTGTGGGCAAAAGTATACTGTTAGAACAATTGGGTCTAGATCCTATTCATACGCCTTGTCCCAACTCTATGCCCTTAGGAGATGGAGCCGGATTTAAGTATGATATTCAAACCGAAGCCAATCATTTAATTATAGAGGCCCGCAGAGAAAATTGCGAAGACGATATGTCTGGAGAAGCCTTTGGCTACTCTCTGCATGTGAACATAAATGGTAAGGATTTATATGGCTGTGGGTATCATTCTTCACAAGCCGAATTGAGCAAGGGTACTTGGCTCTTAAAAAGCTTAAACGGAAGGGAAATAAATCCGCTTGAAGCGGGCTCAAAGCTTGAGCTCAGTCTGAATACACAAGTCTGTCAAATCAGCGGAAGAGATGGATGCAATTCTTTTTTTGGACTGGCTGAAGTGCAGCGAGACACGCTCTATGTTTCAAAATCTCTAGGGAATACACTCATGGAATGTGATTTTGCACCTTGGCAAAATCTATATAGAGATGCCTTGCAAGGTGCCACTTTGGCCATAGACCTCGGCCCAAATAGGCTGAGACTTTTCAATGCCGAATCAGAATTGATTTTCGAAAAATAAAAAGGCGGCTCAAATTGAACCGCCATTTTTGTTAATCCATGTCTGTTTCTTCCCCTTCTGGCTTTCTGCGACTCTGGTCGGCTCTCATTCCCTTCCTTCTTTTCTCCATTCGCTTGGCCTCTTCCTTTTCAAATACAATTCTTTGCTCTTCCGTTAACACCTTGGCCAATTTGGCTTTGTGCTGTTCAAAGGCCTTCTTCATAGAATCACGGTTGGCCTCTTGACTTTCACGAAGCTTGTCTGCTTGTATTTTAAACTCTTTGTTGAGCACTAAAACTTGCGCCTGTTGTTCTTCGGTTAAGCCGAGCTTTTCTGTCATTTGCTCCGTTGCTTTCACCGGATCCATTTGTCCGCCTCTTTGAGCCAAAGCCGTTGAGCTCATTAGCAAAGCAGCACCCAGAGTGATCAATAATTTTTTCATGATTTCAAATTGTTTTAACTGCACATAGGAACCGAATGCAATGCTTGCGTTTAATGCAGTCTTGCTAAAAAATTGTTAATCCTAAAAATCCAGTAAGTCCTTCATTGCTTGTTCTACCTTGCTTGCATTGGGCAGCATTCTCGCTTCTAAGGTAGAATTAAGAGGAATGGCTGGCAGGTTTTCCGAACCAATTAGGCGGATGGGTGCATCCAACAAACTGAAACAACGCTCCTGTAAAAAGCCGGCTAAATTTCTAGCGAAAGAATTTAGAAGCGGTTCTTCGGTTACAATTAAACAACGTGAGTGCTTTTTAATCGCAGCTAACATGGCTTCTTCATCAATCGGTACGAGGCTTCGTAAGTCTACAATCTCAACCTGGTCTTTGAAGTTTTTCGATGCGCTCTTGCTCCAATACACTCCCATGCCATATGTGATAACACAAAGGCTTTTCTTTTCAGGAGAGGCCGAAGCAGATTGCACTATTCGCGCTTTTCCGAAAGGAATAATATATTCTTCATCTGGCTCTACGGTTCTAGCGCCTTCTGTTCCTTTTATCTTGCTCCAATACAAGCCCTTATGTTCTAACATGAGAACAGGATTTGGATCGTAAAAGGCAGCTTTCATTAAACCTTTTAAATCGGCTCCTGTACTGGGGTAGGCCACTTTAATGCCCTTGATATTTGTTACAATAGACTCTACCGAAGAGCTATGATAGGGTCCGCCCGATCCGTATGCCCCAATGGGAACACGCAAAACAGCACTGACCGGCCACTTTCCATTCGACAAATAATACGATCGACTCAATTCGGTGAAAAGCTGATTCAATCCGGGCCAGATATAATCGGCAAACTGAACCTCAACAATGGGTTTACATCCCACCGCACTCATTCCCACGGTACTTCCAAGAATGAATGCCTCTTGAATGGGAGTATTAAAAACTCTATCGTCTCCAAACTTCTCAGCTAGAGTAGCCGCTTCGCGAAAAACACCTCCCAAGCGTCTTCCAACATCTTGACCGTATAACAAGGCCTCGGGATGTTTTGCCATAATTTCTTGAATGGCAAAAAGAGCCGAATCAACCATTACAGTCGCCTCTTTTCCCTTGGGTTCCCTTTCTCCTTTTTCTTCTGTAATAGGAGTAGGAGCATAATCATACTTGAACAAATCTTCAGGAGAGGGATCGGGAGCGGCCAGAGCGCGAGCGTAATCGGAGGCAACCTTCTCTAGCGCTCTTTTTTCAATTTGCAGGCAATGGTCTTCAGAGAAACCCATACCTATCATATCTCTTCTTAGAACAGGGTATGGATCTCTAGAAGCATGCTCCTCCAAATCATCGCGATACCACTCTTTGCGCACTCCAGAAGTATGATGACCCAATAACGGAACCTTTGCATGTACCAAGAAAGGCCTGCGTTCTGTGCGCATTATTTCCAATACTTCTAGAAGACCTTGGTAACACTCTACAAATGAACTTCCGTTTAAAGACCGAACCTCGATGCCGCTAAAGCCCTTGGCATAGGTTGAGGCATCTTGGGCCCGTGTTTCAGCTGCATTGGCAGAAATATCCCATTCATTGTCTTGCACCAACATTAAAAAGGGCAACCGTTTCAAGGCAACCATTTGCATGGCTTCTGAGACCTCCCCTTCCGTCATTGCAGCGTCTCCAATAGAACAAACCACCACGGGCGCCTTTCCCTTCTCCCAACTGTCCAGTCCTTTTTTCTCACGGTATTGAACTCCCATTGCCAATCCGGCAGTTGGAATGGCTTGCATACCTGTAGCCGACGACTGATGAATAATCTTGGGCTTATCGTCATCCTTTAGACTAGGGTGACAATAATAGGTTCGTCCACCGGAAAAGGGATCGTCTTTCTTGGCGAGCAATTGCAGCATTAGATCATAGGGCTGCATGCCAATACCTAATAAAATGCTGTCATCTCTATAATAAGGAGACACCCAATCTTGTGGCTGCAACTGAAGACTCAATGCCAATTGAACCGCTTCATGTCCGCGCGAAGTGGCGTGAACATATTTTGAGGTTGTTTCACGTTCTGCTTCGTAAAGCGCTGTCATGGCCTTCGCCTGACTCATGAGTTCAAAGGCTCTTTCTAGAATGTCTTTATTCAAGGGGTTTCTTTTTAACTTCTGAATGAATTATCCGCCCAACTCAATGGGACAATTGTCTATGAGTCGAATTCCGCCCACATTTATTGCGGCGAAGATGCGCCAATCCGAAGGGGAGGAAAGCAATGATTGTTTCGATAGGGGTTCAAACGAATTTGCATTGGCCACTTCCAGGTATTCAACACTAAATCCGTCTATGGAGTTCAAATAAGCCATCGACTCATCTTGAATTCGAATGAGGTCTTCTAGCGTTTTTGCCTTCGAAATTTTCTGCATCTCCATGAAGATTTGAGCCGCTTTAGCTCGCAATTCAGGGTTTAGTCTCCTATTGCGCGAACTCATGGCCAATCCGTCTTTCTCACGCAAAGTAGCACAAGCCACTATTTCAATAGGAATTTGCTTGAGCTCAACCAATTTGCGAACCACAGCAACCTGTTGAAAATCTTTCTCCCCGAAAAAAGCCTTTTCGGGTGCAATATCCATAAAAAACCGCTCTAATACTGCTGCAACTCCTTGAAAATGACCTGGACGAGAAGAGCCTTCCAAGGTGTTTTCGAGTTCACCTAAATTGTAATAGGGCTGTTGGTAGTTGGATGGATATACGTCTTCAACAGTAGGTATATAAATAGAATGGCAAGCGGTAGTTTCTAGCTTCTCAATATCGCCATACACATCGCGAGGGTATAATTCCAAGTCTTTGGAATTGTTGAATTGATTCGGATTAACAAAAATACTTACCACCACATGGTCTGTATTTTCGCGGGCCTTTTGAACCAATGAGAGGTGACCATCATGCAAGGCACCCATAGTTGGTACGAAACCCAAACTTAAGCCGTTCGCCCTCAATTGAAATAAATGATTGGCTAAATCTTTCCTGTTTATGAGTATCTGAATCATATCGAATGTGCTAGGCCCAAAGCTAAAGGGTTCTGACAGCCCAACCAAGCCGAAAAATGACTACCTTTGCAAACGCCACTAATAAGAAAAACATCGACTATGGATAAGAAGAGAATACTCTATGTTTCGCAGGAAATCACCCCTTACCTAGACGAATCCGAAATCTCCAAAGTTGCGCTCACCCTTCCCAAGAAAATGAATGAAAAAGGACACGAAGTTCGGGTTTTTATGCCCCGCTTTGGTGTCATTAACGAACGCAGACATCAGCTGCATGAAGTGATTCGCTTAAGCGGAATCAACATTGTAGTAAACGATATGGACCAGCCGCTTATCATTAAGGTTGCTTCTGTTCCTTCTGCTCGTATTCAAGTATATTTTATTGACAACGAGGAATACTTCAAGAGAAAGTCTGTGTTTTTCGACGATAAAGGCAAGTTTCATGATGACAATGATGAGAGAGCACTCTTTTTCTGCAGAGGGGTTATAGCAACCGTTAAAAAATTGGGTTGGTCTCCAGACATTATTCATGTACACGGCTGGATGGCAGCTCTCCTTCCCCTATATCTAAAAGAATTTCATTCTGATGATCCTCTTTTTATGGATACCAAGGTGATTTCAAGCATCTACAGCTTCGATTATTGTGAACCTTTCACTGAAAAGCTCCTAAACGGACTGAATTTCGACGGAGTAAACAGCAAGCATCTCAAGAACTTTGAATCGGCCGATGTTGAATGCCTTTCTAAAGCAGGCGTGCGCTACAGTGACGCTGTTATTCGTCACAAAGACGTAAACGGCAGTTTAGGTAGTCTGATAGACGAACTGCATCCCAATGCTTTATTAGTAGAAAATGTTGCAGACGAAATTGCCCAAATTGAGCGTTTCTATGAGCAAGTTACCCAAGAGGTAATCGCATTATAAACTTGCGCTCCAGTACTTGCAATGAAGAAAACATTTAAAATTTTAATAGGAGCCATCCTCGGGGTGGCTTTCTTGTTGTCTTGCGAAAAAGATAGTGGACTGATTGGTCTTGATACTCTGAACGAATCGAGAGGTAGAGTTGGAGTTTTGAAACAGTTTAAAGCCATTAGTTTTAGTTTGGCCGATGACTCTATCCTCACTACCAATCCTACTAGAGCCATTGTCGGATCGGTTCAAGATCCCGAAATCGGATTTCATCAAGCTTCCTTCGTTACCCATCTGCTCTTAGAAACAGCTCAGCCAAATTTCGGATCCAATCCCATTCTAGATTCAGCCCGACTCTTCCTGAGATATGTAGGCTCCTACGGCGATACCATGAAGCCAATGAATGTGAAAGTCTATGCCTTAGACGAATTCATGGATCCAGATGAAGACAAGCTGTATTACTCAAATAAAATATGGACAAAAGGCACTTTTCTGGGTGAAACCGGAGCCGTTCCGCATTATCCAAGAACCTTTGTTTTTGATGGAGGAGATACGCTGTCGCCTAGAATGATTATTCCAATGGATGTCTCGTATCTACAGCAGAAAATAATAGATGCCGCAAGCAACTCTTCGGCAGATTTTATAGATAACGATGCCTTTATTCAGTATTTCAATGGAATTCTTGTAGAATCGGGTGGAGAAGACGGCTCGTTTTTATACCTCGATGCCATAACTGGGGTAAGTAGAATGCAACTCTTTTACCACAACGATACGGATACGAACGTATTTCAACTCGAAACCGACAATAGTGGAACTACTGTCAATCACTTTACGCACGACTATACCACTGCTGTTTTTGATGTCAATAATCCAGATGTGGTCAACGGAGAGCTGTACACCTATGTTCAAGCAATGGGTGGTGTTCTTACCGCCATTGAGTTTCCAGATTTACACAACTTGGCCGATTCTGCCTTCCTAATAAATAAAGCAGAACTGGTTCTTTCAGTAGAAATTGGTGCAGATGCGAATGGAGTTCTTCCACCTCAACAGCTTCTTGTCTTGGAAATAGGCAACGATTCATCTAAGGTCTTGATCAAAGATTACAATTTGGGCGCTAGCGCCGGAATAGGCGGTACGTTGATAAAAGGAGAATACCGACAAAAAGAATATCGCTTCAATATTACCCGGCATATTTTTGAGCGCATCAATGAAGATAAATCTGGTACACGCTTGTTTTTAGTTGCGGGCGGAGGTGCCTCTTCTTCCAATAGGGTCAAACTGAATGGCAACCTCCATCCAATTAATCCATTAACCTTAGATATTTACTTCAGTCAAAATCTGTAAACAAACCAAATTATGTGTGGAATTGTAGGCTACATTGGCCATAGAGAATCTTATCCTATAATCATACAAGGACTTAAGAGATTAGAATACCGCGGATACGATAGTGCTGGCATTGCTCTGTTAAATGGCGGTTTACGCCATTATAAATGCAAAGGAAAAGTGAGCGACCTTGAAAAGGTCAGCGAAGGCCAAAATGTAGGTGGAAGCATTGGCATTGGACACACTCGTTGGGCCACCCATGGTGTTCCAAACGACGTAAACTCCCATCCTCATATCTCGCAAAGCGGAAGACTAGCCTTAATTCACAACGGAATTATAGAGAACTATGCTTCGCTTAAAGAAGCTTTAGTGCGTAGAGGTTTTCACTTTCACAGCGATACCGATACAGAGGTTCTTGTAAACCTCATTGAAGATATTATGATCGGCGAGGATATAGGCATGGAAGAGGGTGTGCGCATTGCCCTTAACCAGGTAGTTGGTGCCTATGCCATTTGCGTAGTAGACCAAGAACAGCCGGACCGCATTGTGGTTGCAAAAAAGGGAAGTCCACTTGTTATAGGAATCGGACAAGGCGAATACTTTATCGCTTCAGATGCTACTCCTTTTATTGAGTACACCAAAAATGCGGTGTATTTAAATGAAGATGAGATGGCGGTTATTCAATTGGGTGCACCACTTGAAGTGCGCTCTTTGAACAACAATAAATTAGTTGATCCGTATATCACTAAGCTTCAAATGGACTTAGAGGCTATTGAGAAAGGGGGCTACGATCACTTTATGTTGAAAGAGATCTACGAACAGCCCCGCTCTATCTACGATAGTTTAAGAGGTCGTTTGCTTGTAGACCGTGGTATTATACAAATGGCGGGCTTAGAAGAATACAAAGAGAAGTTTCTTCACGCAGATCGAATTATCATTGTAGCTTGTGGTACTTCTTGGCATGCTGGTCTTGTTGCAGAATATATTTTTGAAGACCTGGCACGCATTCCTGTAGAAGTGGAATACGCCTCTGAATTCAGATACCGCAATCCGATTATTGGTGAAAAAGATGTGGTTATTGCCATCTCTCAATCAGGTGAAACCGCCGATACACTAGCTGCCATTAAATTGGCTAAATCTAAAGGCGCTACCATCTTTGGTATTTGCAATGTGGTTGGATCAAGCATTGCCCGTGAAACGCATGCCGGTGCTTATACCCATGCCGGGCCAGAGATTGGTGTAGCTTCTACCAAGGCTTTTACAGCTCAGGTTTCTGTTCTTTCCCTCATCGCTTTATACCTAGGTAAGGAAAAAGGAACCATTAAATCTTCCGATTTCCAAAGAATGCTCATTGAATTAAATGCCATTCCAGGCAAGATTGAGCGCATGCTAGAAAGCGACAAGACCATTCGTGAAATATCCGCTCGTTTTAAAGATTCTCATAACTTCCTCTATTTAGGAAGAAGCTATAATTTCCCCGTTGCACTAGAAGGCGCTCTTAAGCTAAAAGAGATCTCCTATATTCATGCAGAGGGATATCCGGCCGCTGAAATGAAACACGGTCCTATTGCGCTTATTGATGAAAATATGCCCGTAGTGGTTATTGCTCCTATGATTTCTCACTACGAGAAAATTGTGAGTAATGTGCAAGAAGTGAAGGCCCGTAATGGAAGAATTATAGCCATTGTAAACAAGGCAGATACAGAAATTAGAGCAACGGCAGAGTACGTCATTGAGGTAGAAGATACCATGGATGTCTTTACTCCGCTACTTACTACTATTCCGCTTCAGTTATTATCGTATCATATTGCGGTTATGAGAGGCTGTAACGTAGATCAGCCCAGAAACTTGGCTAAATCCGTTACCGTAGAATAAAGTTTCGCTTGATTTTATAGAAAAACCCCCATTGCCAAAAGACAATGGGGGGTTTTCTATTTATTCTCCAAAAAAGCATCCCTTTTTAAGGCTTGCTTACTCCAATACAATTAATCCAAAATCGCCTCCAAAGAAATATACTTTACTATTCCGTTGTTATTGCTGAATTCTAAACCCTGTAAAACACTTCCAGCGTAACCTGAGTTGTTTTGTAACTTTTTGCTGTTCTCATCTTCGTTCTCTACTATTAAGATCAGATAGCCACAATACATCTCGGATTCTGCCCTAACGACCAATTCTCTCTTATCATTGCGAAAGGCAAATGAATAGTTCACCGGCCCATTCGAGTTCTCTATGGTGCGAATAATGAGCCCCTCTATATTCAGGCGATTCATATTTACCCGACCGAAGTATGTCTCTAGAATTCGAATCAAAACAGGCTTGTTGTTCAGTAGAACACCCTAGTAAGCCAAAAAACAAAAGCCCAATTACTAGTCTTCGATAATCCATTGATTGGTTTCAATTAATGGCTGGGCTACCTTATACTTTACCGCTTTTTGTTCGCCGGTAGAAAGGTTGCGGATGTTCACCATATCGTTCCTGCCAAACTTTTTCTCTTGCTTAATTACGGTTTGCTGACGAGGAGGCGCCGCACTTCTGCCTTCTGCTTGGGGTGCTCCCGGTCCGCTTGTAGTAACCGGATCTGGTCTTCTTAGTCTACTTGCCTGTTTAATAGGCGCGCCTTCTTGAAGCGGAATACTGCCTTTAAACAAGAACGACAATATCTCGCGATTCAATTTCTCCATCATGGTGCGGAACAACTCGAAACTCTCGAACTTATAAATCAGCAACGGATCTTTCTGTTCGTACACCGCTCCTTGAACGTATTGGCGTAAATCGTCTAGCTTTCTCAAGTGATCCTTCCACTCATCGTCTACGAGTGCCAAGGAAATACCCTTTTCAAAATCGCGCACCACCTGTGTTCCGTTCGAATGGTAGGCTTTCTCCAAATTGGTGACGGCTTGTAGCATTTTCACTCCATCCGTAAAGGGCACAACAATATTCTGATATTGCGCGCGCTGCGTTTCATACACATTGCGAATAACGGGCATAGAAGATTCTGCCATGCGCTGCATTCTTGCTCCATAGGCTTCCATAGCCTCTGCATACAGTTGATCTGTTAACTCTTCTGCGCTGACTTTCTCCGTAGAACGATCGCTTCCCCACTCTATTCCAAAAACTCGGAAGGCATCCAACCTCAGCTCCTCTGCATTCTTGGTATCTATATATTGATTGGCAATGGTACTCGCTGTATCAAAGATCATATTGGCCAAATCCGTAGACAATTTGTCTCCAAACAATGCATTGCGCCTTCGGGCATAGACTACCTCGCGCTGGCTGTTCATTACGTCGTCGTACTCCAACAAGCGCTTACGAACACCGAAGTTGTTCTCCTCTACCTTCTTCTGTGCGCGCTCTATGCTCTTAGAAACCATGCGATGCTGAATTACCTCGCCTTCTTCCAATCCCATTTTATCCATCAATCCCGCTATTCGCTCTGATCCGAACAAGCGCATAAGATTGTCTTCTAAGCAAACAAAAAACTGTGAGCTTCCTGGATCACCCTGACGACCCGAACGGCCTCTTAACTGGCGGTCAACACGTCGAGAATCATGGCGCTCTGTGCCTATAATGGCCAATCCTCCTGAGGCCTTTGCCTCCGGACTAAGCTTAATGTCTGTTCCTCTACCTGCCATATTGGTGGCTATGGTTACTATGCCTGGCCTTCCTGCCTCGGCTACAATTTCCGCCTCCCGTTGATGCAATTTGGCATTCAAGACATTGTGATGAATCTTGCGCAACTTCAAGCTTCTGCTCAACAATTCAGAAATCTCTACATTGGTTGTTCCCACCAAAACAGGTCTCCCCGCTTCGGTAAGCTTTACAATCTCTTCAATTACGGCATTGTACTTTTCTCTCTTGGTTTTGTACACCAAGTCTTCGCGATCGTCGCGCTGAATAGGACGATTGGTTGGAATTACCACCACCTCTAATTTGTAGATATCCCAAAACTCGCCCGCTTCCGTCTCTGCTGTTCCGGTCATTCCGGCCAGCTTATCGTACATGCGGAAGTAGTTCTGCAAGGTTACCGTTGCATAGGTCTGGGTAGCCGCTTCAATCTTTACACTTTCTTTGGCCTCAATGGCTTGGTGTAAGCCGTCAGAATAGCGACGGCCTTCCATAATACGACCCGTTTGCTCGTCTACAATCTTCACCTTATTCTCCATTACCACATACTCATTGTCCTTTTCAAAAAGGGCATAGGCGCGCAATAATTGGTTCATGGTGTGCACCCTTTCGCTCTTCACTCCGAAGTCGCGCAAGAGGCTTTCTTTCTTCTCACTTCGCTCCTTTACATCTACTTGTAACTTTTCTATTTCTGAGATCTCTGTGGCTATGTCTGGAAGGATAAAGAAGGATGGATCCGTATCCGCTGCAAGCAAATCCAATCCGCGTTCTGAAAGCTCTACTTGATTTTGTTTCTCGTCGATTACAAAGTATAAGGCTGCATCTACTTTGTGCATCTCCTTACTTTGATCTTGCATATAGTGGTTCTCGGTCTTCTGCAGCAAGGTCTTCATTCCTTCGCTTGAAAGGAATTTTATAATGGCTTTACTCTTAGGCAAACCGCGATGTGCTCTCAATAAATGAAATCCACCTTGCTTATCGTCGCCCGCCTCTATGAATTTCTTCGCTTCTTGCAATTCTTGCTGCACTTGCGCCTTCTGAGCATTCATTAACTTTATAACGTGCGGCTTTAAATCGTCGAACTCTTGAATATCTCCTTTTGGGGTGGGTCCGCTTATTATCAAAGGCGTTCTCGCATCGTCAATTAAAACAGAGTCTACCTCATCTACAATGGCATAATTGTGTTTTCTCTGTACCAAATCGTCTACCGAACGCGCCATATTATCGCGCAGATAGTCGAAACCAAACTCATTGTTGGTTCCATAAGTGATATCCGCTTGGTAGGCTTTTCTTCTTTCGGGCGAGTTGGGTTGATGGCGATCAATGCAATCTACTTTGAGTCCGTGAAATTGAAACAAAGGTCCCATCCACTCGCTATCTCGTCGGGCTAGGTAATCGTTTACCGTAACCAAATGCACTCCTTTTCCTGATAAGGCATTCAGGTAAACCGGAAGAGTAGCCACTAAGGTTTTACCTTCTCCCGTTGCCATTTCGGCAATTTTACCCTGATGAAGTACGGTGCCTCCAATGAGCTGCACATCGTAATGCACCATATCCCAGGTGATTTCGTTGCCAGCGGCTAGCCATTTGTTTTTCCAATGGGCTTTTCCATCGCGTATCTCTACGAATTCGCGCTTTTCAAATTCAGCATCTACTTCCGTTGGCGTTACCACCAACTCGCCTTTCTCTGCCAATCGCTTGGCGGTTTCTTTGATTACGCTAAAGGCCTCCGGACGAATTTCCTCTAAGACTTTCTCGGTGATTTCGTAAATCTCCTTATTCAGCTTTTCTTGCTCTGCATAGAGCGCCTCCTTTCCATCTAGCTCATGCTCTTCTTCCAGCTTTGCTTTTAGCTCCTGTAGTCTGGCGTTTTGCTCGGCAATGGCCTGTTGAATACGGCCTTTGAATTCAGTGGTTTTCTGACGAATTTCATCGTCTGAAAGTGCGGCTATTTGCGGATAAACCGAGGATACTTGATCTATAAAAGGACGAAGGGTTTTAAGATCCCGCTCCGATTTGGTTCCGAAAACTTTACCTATGAGATTTGTTAACATGCGAATTAAAAGTGCAATAGTTTTAAAGGGCCTAAAGGTACGCTAATCGACTTAGTCCTTAGTAGGTCGGATAGCTTGTAAAATGGAAGTGCTTAGCTCTTCTTTCTTTGAGAATTAACTGTCTAACAAAGCGTCTATTGCACGGCAGCTTCTCCAGTTTCGGGTAGTGGTAGCTTGCTGCAAACACTTTTCGAGTTTCTGGGGTGTAAAAGCAGTAGTGCGATATCCCTCCGGACTGTGCAAGTAAAAGGCTCTTCCCTTAAAGGCATAGCGCTCGTTTCCTTTCGAAATGGTAGCAAGGCAATCTTGCTTCTCAACTACTATTTCTCTTTCAACCACACTTACACTTAAAAGCTTCTCCTCTTCTACTTCAAAAGGACAGTTTTCCAGCACTTCCTTCCATTCTTCCACCCAAAAAGAAAGAACGGGCAATTGCATTCCGGTTTTCTTTAAAAGGGCTTTCGACAATGCTTCAGCCCATTCATTGCTGCTTTTATCTTCCGTTACCCTTCCAACTAAATTGCCGCTCTGTATATACGTTGTTGCATTTTGAATTCCTATCTCCCCAGCTATTTCTTTCAATAGAGCCATCGGAAGCTTGTTGTGTCCGCCGACGTTAATTCCTCTGAGTAAAAAGAGAAGCTTTCTCATCGCTTGTATTGGGTTTCGTAGGTTTCTATCCATTGTTCTACGGTCATCTTTTCACAAAGTTCTCCGATCAATGAGAATGGAAGGAGCTCTGGCTTTTTAAAGCGGATGCAACTTTTGCCCATATCCAACTTGGTTTTTACATGCTTGGGATATTCGCCCACAAACCATTCGTGTAGTTCTGGATTGGCATAGATACCCATATGGTATACGGCAATGAAATTCTTTTGAGAGGCAATGCTTAAAAAGGGAAGAGGCAGTTTGGGGTCGCAATGGTAGCCAGCAGCATAGAGAGAATGCGGCACCACATAGCCTATCATTCCATAACTCATAGTTTCTTCAAAGCCTTTGGGCAAATGCGCCTGCACTATGGCGCGCAATTGGTTCATTGGCTCTTGCCTCGACGGATCTAAATTAGAAAGGTATTCCTCTGGCGATTGGAAGTTCATAGCCTGCTCAATTTGATTATATTAGCCTTCAATAGTACGTATATTATTTACTCAAAGCCCCAAGGTGTATTCTCTATTTCCCCTTTCTCGATTCTCTTTGTATCGGCCAATTAGATTCTCTTTGGCCTTGTTCCTCTTGCCTTTATTCTCTTTGGCACAAGAAGCAAAGACTATTTCTGTTCTTGTTTTTCTTTCGCCCGACTGCCCCATTTCCATCAGCCAGTCGCTCGAGCTAAAAGCATTGGAAGAAGAGTTTAAAGAAGAGGTGGTCTTTGAATACTACTTCCCCCTCTCTGAAAAAGTGAAAGGTGAAAATCGTGCTTTCCTTGAGAAAATGGGCTTGAACAAAGACGCCATTGGCCCCGATGCCTGGGAAAAAGCCCAAGAATTGAAGGCCACTACTATGCCTGAGGTCTTTGTGTTTAAGGACCAACGTTTGGCCTACCGAGGTAGAATAGACAATAGCTTTGTTGCCCTTGGTAAAAGACGTCGGGCCGGCATTGAAAGAGAACTGTATCTGGTTTTGGCAGAACTCCATTCCGCACCCTTCCGCAACTTTGATTTCACCGACCCAATCGGATGTTTAATTCCTTCTAAAAAACCACAATCATGATGAAACGCCTACTCTTTCTTTTCCTGCTTAGTAGTGGGATGGCATTATCCGCTCAAACGGTAAACTTTAGTGAGCACATTGCGCCTATTATTTATGAAAAGTGCACCTCTTGCCATAGAGCCGGTGAAATAGGTCCCATGCCTTTTACCAATTACAATGAAGTCTTCAACTTTGCCCTTACTATCGATGCGGTTACCCAATCGGGCTATATGCCCCCTTGGCCGCCCGATGCGGAGTATTCTGATCTAGTTGGAGCACGCATTCTTACGGCTCAAGAAAAGCAACTCATTCACGATTGGGTAATGAACGGTGCTCCACAGGGCAATCCCAGTCTTGAACCCAACCTTCCTGTTTTTCCAACGGGCTCTGTGTTGGGAGTTCCAGATTTAGTGCTTTCTATGGCAGAATCCTACACCATTGCAGGAAACAACCAAGACGATTACCGCGTTTTTGTACTGCCCACTGGCCTTACTCAAAACACAGAAATTGCCGCCTTTGAGTTCAGAGGAGGGAATAGCAAGATTGTGCACCACGCTCTTCTGGCCTCTGAATCTACAGGTATTGGACAAGTCTTAGACAACCAAGATCCGGGTTATGGATATACTTCTTTTGGCAGCTTTTCAGTGCCCGGAAATCAGCTCGATGAGTTTCATGGTGGATGGGCGCCGGGTTTAATTCCCGATTTCTTCCCCGATGGAACCGGCCAGATCTTAAAGGCCAACTCCAATCTCTTAGTTCAAATTCATTATGCTCCTTACCCTACTGCTGAGAAAGACAGTTCATACGTGAATGTTTTCTTCCGCCAACAACCCATCACACGGGAAGTGGAAAATCTAGAATACGCCTATACACAATTGGTTATTCCGCCAGATCAAATTAAAACAGTAACCCGCTCTTTTACCGTTCAGACAGATAAAAGCTTAATCGGATTCATTCCCCACTCTCATTTAATCGGCAGTTCTTGGGAACTCTTTTTCCGCAACCCGCAAGGCGATACGGTGCCTGTAATCTCTATTCCTCAATGGGATTTCAACTGGCAGGGGATATATAAGCCTACCAAAATGATTAAAATTCCTGCGGGTTCTATCTTCTTTGCAAAATGTGTTTACGACAATACCGCAGCAAATCCATCGAATCCCAATAGTCCTCCCCT
>ERZ888423.1514-NODE-1514-length-19800-cov-8.365510_pt1 | contig 19800 bp, 18 predicted proteins | sample MGYA00520523_ERZ888423 | MGnify/ENA primary metagenome ERZ888423 (study PRJEB32303, sample SAMEA104408611) | aquatic metagenome | biome: Brackish water; feature: Pelagic; material: water | place: Baltic Sea | collected 2014-06-08T10:24:00 | depth 30,27 m ...
CCGGCCGGCTCGTGGCGTTCATCCTCGGCATGTCCTCGATCGGGCTCGCCCTGGGGCCGAGCCTGGCCGGGCCGCTGCTGGGCGGAACGGACACCACGCTTGGCGGTTGGGTGTTCGGGCTGATCGGGTTGAGCGCCGTTCCCCTCATCATCGCTCCCGCGATGGCCGCCGACCGGGCCGTCCGGGCTCACCGGGACGAACAGGCAGCTGAACTGGACGCCGGCTACCTCTAGTCGAACCGCTGCCTTCCACGGAATTGCAGCAGCAATGCGATCGTAGCGGTCCAGCCGGTCTGGTGGCCGGCTCCGAGTCCGCGGCCGGTGTCGCCATCGAAGTACTCGTGGAACGGCACCAGATCTCGCCAATGTGGGTCGTTTTGGAAGTAGTCATTGTCGCCATGGGTCGCGCGGCGTCCGTGCTCGTCGCGGACCACGAGTCCGGTCAAGCGCCGGGCTATCCCGTCGGCGATGGTGGCGAGTGACACCGATTTACCCGGGTCGTCCGGATCTGCGACGGTGAAGGTGTCGCCGAGAAACCGCGCATAGGAGTCGAGTGCCTGGACGAACAGGAAGTTCATCGGCAGCCAGACCGGCCCGCGCCAGTTGGAGTTTCCGCCGAACATCCGGCCGCTCGACTCCGCCGGTTCGTAACCGACGGCGTGGTCCTCGCCGTTGAGCCGGTACACATAGGGATGGTCGCGGTGGTACCTCGACAGCGATCGGATTCCGTTGGGCGACAGGAACTGTCCCGGGTCGAGCAGACGTTCGAGCATGAGCGCGAGCCGGTCCGGGTGGACGACCGCAATCATGAAGTGCGAGCCGTCTCCCCCGCGCAGGCGAAGGCTGACGTCCCGGTCGGTGTGTTCGTAGACCCGGGCCAACTCGTCTAGGTACCGGTTGATCGTGTCCAGCGCCTCCCCCGATGTGGCGGGGATCGCGATGGCCGCGAACAGCGGAACGATCGCTTGCATCGAGAACACCTGCAGCGGACTGTTTTCGCCTCCGGGGCTTTCGATCACGTCGTGATAGAAACCGGTTTGTTCGTTCCAGAAGCTGACCTGGTCGCTTCCCTTCTCCAGGGCGTTCGCGATCAGCCAGGCATCCCAGAGCCACCGACCGAACATGAATAGGTAGCCGGTCTCCTCACGGGCCAGTTCGATGGTGATCTCCAGGAGGTGAAAGATCAGCGCGGCCATCCAGGCCGTACCGTCCACCTGGGCGAGTTGGCCGCCGGTGGGTAGCGGCAGGTCTCGATTGAACACCCCGATGTTGTCCATGCCGAGGAAGCCCCCGCCGAACACCCCGCGATCGGAGCCGTCCTTCTGGTTGAGCCACCACATCGCATTCAACGTGGCCGACCGGTACACCCGCGCCAGGAAGTCGCGGTCCGCGGATCCACTCTGGCTGCGTTCGATCTGGTAGATCTGCCACGCCGCCCACGCGTGCACCGGCGGGTTGGTATCGCCGAAAGCCCATTCGTAGGAGGGGATCTGGCCGTGCGGGTGCTGGGCGGTGGACTGATGAAGGAGCAGGATCTGCTGCTTGGCGAACGCCGGATCGATCAGAGCGATGGCCACACAGTGGAAGGCCAGATCCCAGGCGGCGAACCACGGATATTCCCAGGCATCCGGCATGAGGATGACGTCGGTGACCGCGAAATGCTGCCAGTCGCTGTTTCGGCTGCCCCAGCGCTGATCCGGCGGTGGGGGTTGGCCCGGGTCGCCCTTCAGCCAGCGCCGGACCCGGTAGTTGTAGAACTGTTTGCACCAGAGCAGTCCGGCGAGCGCCTGACGCTGCACCAGTCGTTCGTCGTCGTTGAGGTCGGCCGCCGCCACCGACCGATAGAACTCGTCGGCCTCCGCCTTCCGAACGGAGAACAACTCGTCGGCATCCTCGGCCCGCGTTTCGATATCGTCGGTCGCGAAGCGAACGGTCACAGTCAGCGTTTCACCGGGCTGCAGGGTTGCGGTCACATGTGCGGCCGCCTTACTGCCTTCGGTGATGCTGACCGCGCCGTGATCACCGTGGACGACATAGTCGTTGATGCCGTCCTTGGCGGTTGCCGAGCTGTTCGGGGTGCCGAACAGCCGCATGGCGTTGGTCTCGTTCTCGCAGAAGATCAGGGCGGGCACCTCCCCTGTGGAGGCGCTCACCGAGTACCAGCGCTCCCCGAGCAAGGGATGGGATGTCTTGACGACGCCGTCGCGGCACCGGGTGATCCGCGGCGCCGACTGCCCGGGATCCCACGACCACGTGTTGCGATACCACAGCTGCGGCAGCAGATGGATCGGCGCGGGATCGGGGCCCCGGTTGGTCACCGTGATTCGGCAGTAGACGTCTTCCGGCGCCGCCTTGGCGTAGTCGACGCGGATGTCGAAGTAGCGCTGCTCCAACCACTGTTCGCGGAGCGCGTCGAACAGTTCGTACTCGCCGAGGGACTGCCCACGATTCCGATTGGTCGTGAGCAGATCCTGGTAGGGAAACACGGCCTGCGGGTACTTGTAGACCATGGACGCGTACGCGTGGGTGGGCAGATTGTCGGTATAGAACCAATAGTCCTTGGCGTCCTCACCGTGGTTGCCCTGTGTGTTGGTCAGACCATAGGGCCGTTCTTTGAGGACGGGGTCACGTCCATTCCACAGCGCGAGACCCATGCAGATGACCTGGCCGCGGTCGCACCAGCCGGCCAGGCCGTCCTCGCTCCACCGGTACGCGCGACTGTGCGCATGCTCGAACGGAAAGTAGGCCCAGGCATCGCCGTCGGCACTGTAATCCTCACGGACCGTTCCCCAGGCCCGCTCGCTGAGGTAGGTGCCCCAGCGACGCCAGTCCGCGGTCCCGGCTGTGGCTTGGGCAAGGCGATCGTGTTCGGCGCTGTTCATCTGGCAATGGCTCTTTCCCCACCCGTTGTCACCCGTCACCTTCCGACCCGGGCGACCCGCCCGCGTCGGAAGGTCACCGGACCGGTCACCAGACCGTAGGCTAGCCGCGCGGTCGACGGAGGTGGCTTCGAGCAACCGCGACCCGCCCGCCCCGACCGATAGCCCATACGGAGGATTCATGAGTCGCCCCACAGCCTTCACCATCGCACTGGCCGGACTCGCCGTCGCCGGCCTGTCCGGGTGCGCCACCGACAACAAGGCGGCACCCGCATCCACGAGTGCCACCACGACCGCGTCGACGTCGGCATCGGCCCCATCGAGCACCAGTGCCCCGGCGCCGACGTCGACCAGCAGCAGCACGGCCACCTCGGAGACCGCCACCACGACTCAAACCAGTACGCCGATCCCGACCGTGACGACCAGTCCGATGGTCGGCGGCATGACCGAATGCACCAAGCCAGCACTGGCCGAGCCTGCGACCCAGGCCGCTGAGGCGCTGGGCGCCGACAATGTCTACACCGTCGACGAACTGAGCTGTGCCGACGGGTGGGCGGTGACCAGCGGACTGCTGGCCAGTAAGGACAACCCGGAGATGGGCGCGCCGACGTCGTTCATCTTCGAGCAGGAAGGCCAGTTCTGGATTCCCAAGGACAAGGCCACGGTGTGCGGCACCAACCCCACCACGACCACCGCGCCCGCCGATGCGCAGATTCCCGCCGATCTGTTCGTGGTCGGGTGCGCTGCCGGCTGAGGTAACAGCTGACGTCAGCGTCCGCCGCGGACCAGCCGTCCGGGCCGCGCGCCGGTGTCGACACCGTCCCGTCGGGTCACCACCCCGCTGACGATCGTCGCGACGTAACCGGAAGAGCCCTGCACCAGTCGGCGCCCGCCGGCCGGTAGGTCGTAGACCATCCGGGGCGCGTGCAGGGTTAGCCGGTCCATGTCGATGATGTTGATATCGGCCTTCTTCCCCGCCTCGATCACGCCGCGATCGGTGAGGCCGAACAGGGCGGCGGTGTCATGGGACTGCTTGCGGACCACGTACTCCAGCGGCAGTCTCTCCCCGCGGTTGCGGTCGCGCGCCCAGTGCGTCAGCAGGAAGGTCGGGTAGGACGCGTCGCAGATCATGCCGCAGTGCGCGCCGCCGTCGGAGAGCCCCAGCACTCCGGCCGGGTGCGTCATCATCTCCCGGATGGCGTCGTGGTTGCGGTCGGCGTAGTTGAACAGCGGCAGCATCAGCATCGAGGCCGCGTCGGACTCCAGCATCAGGTCGTACATCGTCGTCAGCGGGTGCTCGCCGCGTTCCCTCGCGATCGACGCCACCGTGCGCTCGTCGGTGGGCTCGTAGTCCGGGGGCTCGCCGAGGACGAACAACCGGTCGATGGCGTACTGGGCGAAGGCGAACATGCCGTCGAAGAGCACGGTGGGATCGATCGGCAGGTCCTCCTCTGCCAGGATCGCCGCCTTCACAGCGGGATCGGCCAGTCGGGCGGCGAGTTCCTCGCGGCTGCACTGGGCCTTCAACCGGCGATAGGTCGGCCGGTGGGTGAAGGCATGGTGGCCGGGAAAGCCGAGCAGCATCCCGAACGGCCGGGCCGCGACCTGCGGATACAACCGGCTGCCGGCCTGATGGGCGGCCGCCGAGAGATCGAGTTGCTCCCGCCACAGGTTCGGGTCGGCGTCGACCTGGATCAGCGCGAAGCTCAGCGCCGCGTCGATCTCCTCGCCGAGTCGGCGCATCCACTCCAGTTCCTTCTTCGGCGCCACGATGTCCTCCCCCGCGGCGCCTTGCGGTGCGAGTTCGAATACCGCTCCCCCGCCGGCTGCCACAGCCCGCCCGAGGGCGAAGAGTTCGTCCTCGGCGGCAAAGGTGCCCGGCACCGGTTCGCCGTCCATCGCGCGGTGCGCCAGCGTTCGCGAGGAGGAGAAGCCCAGCGCACCGGACTCGCACGCCTCCTGAACCAGCCGGCCCATGACCGCGATGTCCTCAGGTGTGGCGGGCTCGTTGCGCGCGCCGCGCTCTCCCATCGCGTAGGCGCGCACCGTGCCGTGCGCGATCTGGCTGCCGTAGTCGACGGCCAGTTCACGCCGGCCGATCACGTCGAGGTATTCCGGGTAGGTTTCCCAGCCCCAGGTGATGCCCTCCGACAGCGCGGTACCGGGGATGTCCTCGACGCCCTCCATCAAGGCGATCAGCCAGTCCTCGGTACCGGGCCGGACGGGTGCGAATCCGACCCCGCAGTTGCCGGATATCACCGTTGTCACACCGTGATTCGTCGACGGTTCCAGGACGTCGTCCCAGCTGACCTGGCCGTCGTAGTGGGTGTGGATATCGACGAAACCGGGAGCGACGACCATGCCTGTCGCCTCGATCGTCTCGGCCGCGGCCCCTTCCAGCGGAGGGTCTCCGGGGCCGCGCCGGCGCACTTCCACGATCACGCCGCCGGTGATGCCGACGTCGCCGATGAAGCGCTCGGCGCCGGTGCCGTCGACGATGGTGCCGCCGAGAATCTTCAGATCGAACATCAGGTCTCCCGGGGATTGTGACGGATGCCGCTGTGCCGAGCCTCCCAGGAGACTGCCCGGCAGACAAGGGTGCGGCCGAGACGTCAGCCGGTGATGCGTTCGATGAGGACTGCCACGCCCAGACCCGCCGCTCCGCTGACGGCGGCCACCCCGTAGCGGCCGTCGCGGCGTTCGAGTTCTTCCAGGCAACTTCCGACCAGGATCGCTCCGGTCGCACCGAAGGCGTGGCCCATCGCCATGGTGCCGCCGTTGGGGTTCATCCGGTCGGGCCCGGCGTCGAGGTCGCGGCGGAACTTCAGGCACAGCGCGGAGAAGGCTTCGGCGAACTCGAAGACGTCGATATCGGCGGCCCGCAGTCCGGCCCGCGCGATGACCTGCTCCACCGCACTCTGTCCGGCCGTCAGCATCACCACCGGGTTCACCGCCGTCGTGGCCGCCGCGAGGATCCGTCCGCGGGGCGCGATTCCCGCGGCGTGTGCGGTGGCCTCGGTACCCATCAGCAGAAGTGCTGCGGCATCGGCCATTTGCGGAGAGGTTCCCACCGTGTGCAGGTGCTCAATGGTGGAGACACCTCGGAACGCGTTGAGGGCAATCTCGTCCTGGCCGGCGGCGCCCAACTCGGCGAAGGCCGGCGGGAGCGCGGCGAGTGACTCGAAAGTCGTTCCGGGGCGGACCAGTTCGTCATGATCGAGTCCGGGGCCGTGCTCGGTCGGCGGTACCGCAACGACCGATCGGGAGAACGCCCCGGCCGACCATGCCGCTGCGGCCTTCTGCTGGGTCTCCACGCCGTACCGGTCGAGTTCCTCGCGCCGGAATCCTTCGATGGTCGCATTGAGGTCGGCGGCCACCCCCATATGCACCGACCCCACGGTGCGGACGGTCGCCGGATCGGCCCACAGCGGGCCCCGGTCGGCGAACATCGGCACCCGGGAGACCGATTCGACGCCACCGGCGACAACCAGACCGAGGTCGCCGCTGCGCAGGCGGGCGGCCGACTGAGCGACGGCGTCGATCCCGGACGCGCAGAACCGGTTGAGCGTCACCCCGGGCACCCGGTCGCCCCAACCCGCAAGCAGCGCCGAGGTCCGCGCGATATTGGCACCCTGCTCATCGACCTGCGAGGCGCACCCCACCACCACATCGCCGACGCCGGAGGTGTCCAGGCCCGTTCGGTCGACGAGTGCGTGCTGGAGATGGATCAGCAATTCGGTGGCGCTGCGGTCGTGCAGCGAACCCCTCACCGACGCCTTGGCGCGCGGGGTTCGCACGTAGTCAAGGATCAGGGCGTCGGGAGGTGTCACTCGATGCACCTCGATATCCAAACACAGCTATCCCCCGGACCCGGTGGTCGAAGGCGGCCGTAGCCCGAGTTCGGCGGTGTGGTCCGCGGCTCGCGCAGAATGGGGTATGCCCATGCGGATGTTCACACTGGGGTTGGCCTTCCTTGTGCTCGCCGGATGCGGATCCCGGGTCACCGTCACCCCGCCACAGACCACCCTCTCGGCCCCCGTCGCGGTCGCCGGTCCCGCGCCATCGGTCCGGGTGGCCGGCACCGTCGCCACCGGATTGGACGTCCCCTGGGGTCTCGCCTTCCTCCCCGATGGCTCGGCCCTGATCAGCGAGCGCAACTCCGCCCGCATCCTGCGGGTCGATCGCGGAGCGACCAGCACCGTCGGCACTGTCGAGGGTGTCGAGGCCAGAGGTGAGGGCGGGCTGTTGGGGATCGCCTACGCCGACGGCTGGCTGTATGCCTACTTCACCGCCTCAACCGACAACCGCGTCGTTCGGATGCCCTGGGACGGGGCCGGCCTCGGCGCGGCCGAACCCGTCGTGACCGGAATCCCGAAGGCCGGTATCCACAACGGCGGCCGGATCGCGTTCGGCCCCGACGCCATGCTGTACATCGCAACCGGCGACGCCGGGATGCCTGAATCGGCTCAGGACCCGGACTCGACGGCCGGCAAGATCCTGCGGGTGGCACCGGATGGCTCGGTCCCCGCCGACAATCCCTTTTCCGGTTCCCCGGTGTTCTCGTTGGGGCACCGCAACGTCCAGGGACTCGCCTTCGACGCGCGCAACCGCTTGTGGGCCAGTGAATACGGACAGTCCGATGTCGATGAGCTCAATCTGATCACCGCGGGTTCGAACTACGGCTGGCCGGAATGCGAGGGCGCCTGCTCAAAGGGCGACTATGTCGATCCCGTTGTGCAGTGGAAGCCGACGTCGACCGCATCGCCGAGTGGGGTCGCCATCGTCGGTGAGTACGCCTATGTCGCGTCGCTGCGCGGTCAGGCGCTGTGGCAGGTCCCGCTGACCGGGGCGGACGAGGCGAACCGGCTGGAACTCGGCGACCTCGGTCGATTGAGGACGGTCACCGAGGCGCCCGACGGTTCGCTGTGGCTGACGACCAGCAACACCGATGGCCGCGGCGACCCCCGCGACGGTGACGACCGGATCCTGCGGCTCGTCCTGGATTGACTTCTAGGCCCGCCGTCGCGGAGTTTACGATTCGGCGGTGAGCGACGACCCCTACGCGACTGCCCAGGACCTCGGCCTCATGGTGGGGTTCCCGCCGCCGCCGGGTAAACGGGTCGACCGCTCCAATGCGTTGATGACGCCGCCGTACAACCGGTGGTCGTACCAGCACATGCGGACCGTCTACCCGTCGGCCCCGGTTCGGAACGGCGCAAGCGTCAGACCTGTCGAGGTCGACATCGATTCCCGGATAACGGATTTGGCCGTACCACGCCCTGACACCGGCGTCGCCGGCTTCCCGGATTTCCTGCGCGAGACCTACACCGATTCGCTGCTGGTCGTGACGGCTGATCGGGTGGTCTACGAGCATTACGCCAACGGTATGCACGCAGCCCAGCCGCACCAGATGATGTCGGTGACCAAATCCTTCGCCGGCCTCTTCGCGCTGATCGCGGTAGCCGACGGCCTGCTCGATGAGAGCTGGCCGGTTCCCGAGGTCATCCCCGAACTCGCCGCGTCCACGGCGTTCGCGCAGGCAACCGTCGGCCAGGTGATGGACATGGTGAACTCGATGGACTTCAGCGAGGATTACGCCGACCCGTCATCGGGTATCACCCGCTACGGACAGGTCATCGGATGGCTGGAGGCTCCGGGTGGCGAGGTCCCCGGCGGCCTGTACGACTTTCTCGGCACGCTGGCCAAGGATCCCGCGCACGAGCACGGCGATATCTTCAGTTATCAGACACCCAAGACCGATGTGGTCAATTGGATCACCAATCGGGCCACCGGAAGGTCGTTCCAGGACCAGATGTCCGATGCGCTGTGGTCTCCACTCGGAACCGAGGCCGACACGTACGTTCTCCTCGACCGCCACGGCACACTTGTCGCCGGGGGCGGCCTCAACGCGGGGCCGCGTGATCTTGCGCGGTTCGCCATGCTGATGCTGAACGACGGAGTTCTCGATGGCCGGCAGTTGGTCCCGGCGGCGGTGATCGACACTCTGGACATCGGCGGCAGTCGGGAGAAGTTCTCCCGCGGTCCGGAGGCTGTCGGCGCGTGGGCCGGCGGCGACTGGAGTTATCGCGCGCAGTGGTGGATACGCCACACCCCGGACCGCGAGGCGATCAGCGCTATCGGTGTGCACGGGCAGTGGATCTACCTCGATCGGCGGCGCGGGATCGGGATCGTCAAGCAGTCCTCGCAGCCGGTGTCCTCGGACCCCGACACCGACCAGTTCGTGCTGAACGCCTTCGACGTCGTCATCGACCATCTGACCCGGGGTTGACCTGGCGTGGTTGCGCCCGGAAGGGACAGTCCGAGCCACGCTGCACCGTCGCTTAGAGCGATGTTTGCTGCCGACTGCGCCTGATACGGTAACGGGATCTGGATTCGCGATATTCGGGATCTGAGATGCCGCGCGGGCACCCTGCCCCTGCTGCTTACAGCGGGGCTGAGGTGCGATGTCGCGAGAAATGACCGATCTGGAACTGCTCACCGAGCTTGAGCCGGTCGCCGAGGACAACCTCAACCGCCATATATCGATGTCGGCGGAATGGCACCCCCACGACTATGTGCCGTGGGACCGCGGCCGCAACTTCGCGGCGATGGGCGGGGACGACTGGTCTGCCGAGCAGTCACAGCTCAGCGATGTTGCCAGAGCGGCGATGATCACGAATCTGCTGACCGAGGACAACCTGCCCTCCTATCACCGCCAGGCGGCCGAACATTTCTCGCTGGACGGGCCGTGGGGCACCTGGGTGGGCCGCTGGACGGCTGAGGAAGCCCGGCACAGCATCGTCATGCGGGACTACCTGGTCGTGACCCGCGGCGTCGATCCGGTCGCACTGGAACAGGCCCGCATGACGCATATGACGAACGGCTTCCGGCCGACCGCCGAAGAAGAGGAACGCCACGCGACCGATTTCCTGGTGTCGATCGCCTACGTGTCATTTCAGGAACTCGCCACCCGGGTCAGCCACCGCAATACCGGCAAGGTGTGCAATGACCCGGTCGCCGACCGGATGCTGGCCCGCATCGCCGCGGACGAGAACCTGCACATGATCTTCTACCGGGACATGTGCGGCGCGGCACTCGATGTGGCACCCGATCAGGCGCTGGAAGCCATTGCCGACGTCGTCGAGAACTTCCGGATGCCCGGTCAGGGAATGCCGGACTTTCGTCGCAACGGCATGTTGATGGCCAAACACGGCATCTACGACCTGCGCCAGCATCTCGAAGAAGTCATCACACCCGTCCTTCGTAACTGGCGGATCTTCGAGCGGACGGACTTCACCGCAGCCGGCGAGCAACGCCGCGAACAACTTGGGGCATATCTGACAGGTCTGGAAGGCCAAGTGGTCAAGTTCGAAGAACAACGCGATCGCATGCTGGCCCGTGAAGCGCGCAAACAGGAAGTCCACGCGTCCTGAATCCGGTGGGCGCGGCAAGCACCCGCCGAACCCCACGACCCCGGCCTACTGCGTTAGATTTCGTCTGTGGCGCAGTCCGGAAAGATGGTCGGCAAGGTTCCGGCCCCGCGGGCGGATGTGGACATCGACGGATGGACGCAGCGTTTCGATCTGTTGTCGGACCCCAATCGGCTGGAGATTCTGCTGAGCCTGCATCGCGTTCCGGGCATCTGTGTCGGGGAGTTGGCAGTCGCGGTGGGCCGTTCGGAAAATGCGGTGTCCCAGGCCCTGCGCGTCCTGCGGCAGCAGGGTTGGGTCAGGTCGACCCGGGTCGGACGTCAGGTGAGCTACCGACTCGACGATCCGACCGTGCACGATCTTTTGCACTGGATCGGTGCAGCCCATGGTTGAGCCCGGCGACACATCTCACCTGAATATCTGAACAGCTAGACAGATGATGGGGGCCACCCTAGTCTCGCCTTCGTGAGCACGGCGACAACCCAGGCGATGCATATGAGCGACGGCATCGTCTCCGCTCCGACATCGCTGCTGTTCGGTGTCATCGCCGCGGCCGGCCTCGCAGTATGCATACGGCGCGCCCGCGACGAACTCGACGAGCGCACCGTTCCACTCGCGGGTCTAGTCGCCGCGTTCATCTTCGCTGTCCAGATGGTCAACTTCCCGATCCTGCCCGGCGTCAGTGGTCACCTGCTGGGCGGGGCGCTGGCCGCCATCCTGGTGGGTCCGTACACCGGTGCCCTGTGCATCGCGATCGTGCTGGTGGTGCAGTCACTGCTGTTCGCCGACGGCGGTGTCACCGCACTGGGAACCAATATCACCAATATGGCGCTGATCGGCGTTACCGGTGGTTACGCCGCCGCCGTTCTGCTCTACTCGCTGGCCAGGCGAAGGACCGCCGAGGTGTCGGTGCCAACCCTCGGTTCGATTGCTTTCCTGTCGGCGGTGGTCGGCACCGTCTGTGCGGCAATGGGTTTCGTGATGGAGTATGCCGTCGGCGGTCAGGCGCAAGCCTCGATGACCGCTGTCGCCGGATATATGTCCGGCACCCATCTGCTGATCGGGATCGGCGAGGGAATCATCACCGCGTTGACGGTGATGGCAGTAGTCCGGTCCCGTCCCGATCTGGTCTACCTGCTGAGAACCGATCGTGCCGAAACCGGGGTGCACGCATGATGCGAGTTCGCGGCAGACTGTTCTGGGCCGTCTTCGTCGCCGCAACGCTCATCATCGCCGGCGGGGTCTCCTACCTGGCCAGCCCCAGTCCCGACGGCCTGGATTCGGCAACGCTACGCGGCTGTGAGGTGATCGAGCGCGGCGGGGCCGAGGAGTTGACCGGGCAGTGCATCGCGCAGAGCGCCACCGGGCACCCGATGGCGGGATCACCGCTGACCGACTATTCCATCGCCGGTGCCGACGGAACGGGTGGTGTCGCCGGGGTGGTCGGCGTGCTGGTGACCCTGGTCGTGGCCGGCGGGGTGTTCTGGGTCATCGGCCGGGGCAGATCCCGCGGCATCCACCCGGGCCCCGGAGACTGAGGTGGCCGCGGGCCATGCGCACCCGCTGTATCGCGACGGACAGTCAGTCCTGCACCGGGTACCGGCCGAGGTCAAAATCGTTGCACTGGTGGTGTTTGTGCTTGCGGTCGTGGCCACTCCCCGGGACGTGTTCTGGCCGTACGGCGGCTACACGCTGATCCTGGTGGGTGTGTGGCGGCTGGCCCGGATCCCGCTGACCTGGATACTGCCGCGGATGTTGATCGAGGTTCCGTTCCTGGTGCTGGCAGTCCTGCTTCCGTTCGCCGAGGGTGGTCAACGCATCGAGGTGGCCGGACTGTCGCTGTCGGTCCCGGGGTTGTACGCCGCGTGGGGAATCGTCGTCAAGGGCACCCTGGGGGTGGCCGCATCACTGACCGTGGCGGCCACGACCCCCGCCCGCGAACTGCCCCTGGCATTGTCGCGACTGAAAGTCCCTGCACTGCTGACGTCGGTCCTGGTGCTGATGATCCGCTATATCGACGTGCTGGCCGCCGAAGTGAGCCGGATGCGGATGGCCCGGCTGTCCCGCGGCGACTCACCACGGACCCTGCATCAGGCCGGTGCGATCGCGAAAAGCGTAGGGGCACTGTTTCTCCGGTCCTACGAACGCGGTGAGCGGGTCTACCTGGCCATGCTGTCCCGCGGTTACGACGGCACGGTTCCACCATTGCTGCTGGGCCCCGGAGGTGCCGTCCGCGCATCGGTCCGAGTCTGGACACTGACAATGCTGCCCCCGGCCGCCGCCGTCCTCATCGCCGCGTCGACGTGGCTGCTGCGATGACCCCGGCGATCCGCGTCCAGTCCCTGCGCCACGTCTATCCCGACGGGCACCGCGCGCTCGACGGTGTGGACCTGATCGTCGGGACCGGCGAACGGGTGGCCGTACTCGGTCCCAACGGTGCGGGCAAGACCTCGTTGATGTTGCACCTCAACGGGGTGCTGACGGCATCGTCGGGCACGGTCGAGATCAACGGAATCACGATCGCGCGCAAGACCCTTCGGGCTGTCAGACAACTTGTCGGCCTCGTCTTCCAGGATCCGGACGACCAGTTGTTCATGCCCACCGTCGCCCAGGACGTCGCGTTCGGGCCCGCGAATTTCGGGGTGCGCGGCGCGGCTCTCGCCGAACGTGTGCAGAGGGCACTGGCTGCGGTGTCGTTGACGGACCAGGCTGATCGCAACCCGGCGCACCTGTCCGCCGGACAGCGCCGGCGCGCTGCGCTGGCGACCGTCCTGGCCTGCCAGCCGGATGTCCTCGTTCTCGACGAGCCGTCGGCCAATCTCGACCCGGTGGGTCGCCGCGAACTGGCCGAGACGCTGATGACCCTGGACACCACCCTGTTGATCGTCACCCACGACCTGCCCTATGCCGCCCAACTGTGCACTCGCGCGGTGGTGATGGACGGCGGGGTCATCGTCGCCGATGGTGAGATCGGCGCCGTCCTGGCCGATACCGAACTCCTCGCCCGTCACCGGCTTGAGCTCCCATGGGGTTTTCAGGTTACGAAGCAACACTGAATACCCTGCTCACGGCGGTGTCCGCGGCGCTCAACTAGCGTCACTGGGACACCTGTCTAGGAGTTGGTCTGTGGGCAATTACTGGTTCGATATCGGCCTGATCACGGCACTACTGCTGCTGAACGGCCTGTTCGCGGGAAGCGAGATCGCCCTGATCTCGGTGCGGGAAGGCCAACTACGCACCCTCGAGCGCAGCGATGGCCGCCGGGAGCGGGCGCTGGTGAGCCTGGCTCGTGATCCGAACCGGTTTCTCGGCACCATTCAACTCGGCATTACGTTGGCCGGCTACCTGGCCTCGGCTACCGCAGCGGTCACCCTGGCCGAGCCACTCGTGCCGGCACTCGGTGTGTTCGGTGGCGCCGCCGAGGCCGTCGCAATCGGCTCGGTGACGATCGTGCTGGCGGCGGTCAACATCGTGGTCGGGGAACTGGCCCCCAAACGCTTGGCCATGCAGTACGCGCATCGCTGGGCCCTGCTGGTGGCCGTGCCGCTGGACAAGCTGGCCTCCCTCTCAAAGCCCATGGTGTGGTTGTTGGGCAAAGCAACCGATGTCCTGGTCCGGCTGCTCGGCGGCAACCCGGACGCGGCTGCCGAGCAGTTGTCGCCGAAGGAACTGCAGGAACTCGTGGCAGCCCACCGCGGACTGACGCCCGAACAGCGTCAGGTGATCTCCGGCGCATTGGAGATCCACGAACGGGTGTTGCGGGAGATCCTGGTATCCCGACGTCAGGTCGTGATGCTGCCCTCCACCATGGCGGTGGATGCGGCGCTGACGATGCTTGCGGACTCGGGTCACTCCCGGGCCCCGGTGGTCCGCTCCGGTGACTTGGACGACGTGATCGGTGTCGTACACCTGCGCGATCTGCTCGGCGACCAACCCGACCTGGCCGATGCGGCCCGACCGGCGCTGCAGCTCCCGGACAGCCTGCCGGTGTCCGAGGCGCTGCGGCGGTTCAGAGCCGAGCGTGAACAGTTCGCCGTCGTCATCGACGAACGCGGCGGCGTGGCGGGCATCGTCACCCTCGAGGATGTGCTTGAAGAGGTCGTCGGTGAGATCTATGACGAGACCGACCGCGACATCCTGTCGGTGCGCACACTGCCGGACGGCAGCCTGATTTTGCCGGGCAGTTTCCCGGTACACGATCTGTCTGATGTGGGCGTCGAACTGGCTGAGACACCCCGCGGCAGCTACGCCACCGTGGCGGGTCTTGTCCTCGTCGCGCTGGGCCGAATACCCGCCGCGCCGGGCGAACGCGTCGAACTGGCAAATTGGACAGTCGAGGTGACCGCCGTCGGCCAAAACGCGATCACCGAGGTGCGGTTGATCCGCCGTTCGGCGAGCGCCGGATCCGAGGCTGCGCAAGCCTGACAAAAGGGACCTATCTGGCGCCGTCGCGTGCCAGAATTTCGATCATGGAAGCTCTTATCATCATTGTGGGGGCCGTGGTCCTCATCGGCCTGATCTGGGCCGCCCTACGCATCACCATCAAACGTGACCGGCAGACGATCAAAGGGGATATGGAACACCCGGACGACGTCGAGGCCTACAACAAGAGGTGGGGAAAGCGGCACTAGGGTCGCGGCCCTACTCGTGTCGTAAGCGGCCATACCCCCGTCGAACAACGATGTCCCGTTCGATCTGGGGCGTTCGCCGGAGTCCTTGCTAGGTTGCCGTGATGAGGATTCCATAATGCATAGACAGATCACCCGCGACATTGTCATGGTCCGACCTTGTTCGTTCTATTTCAATGCCGAGACCGCGACCAACGATTTCTTCCAGAAGAACCTCGGCGAGAAGCGCGATATCGTCCAAGCCAAGGCACTGATCGAGTTCGACGGATTCGTGGCCAAGCTGCGAAGCAAGGGAATCAACGTCCACGCCATTCAGGACGACGCAACGGTGTTCGACACACCCGACAGCATCTTCCCCAATAACTGGTTCGTCTCGCTCGAGGGCGGGAAACTCGTGCTGTGCCCGATGTTCGCCGAAGACCGCCGGTTCGAGCGCATCAAATTCCTCGGCGCCCTGATCGAAGCCATGGGTCGCGATCATCTGAAGATCTACGACTACACGAAGCACGAAGCTGAAGGCCGGTTCCTTGAGGGGACCGGTGCCATGGTGCTCGATCGGGCCAACAAAAAGGCCTACTGCTGCCTGTCGGAACGTGCCGACGAGGGGCTTTTCCTGCAGTTCTGCAAGGATTTCGGATTCAAAGCGGTGCCGTTCCACGGGTTCCAGACCTACCGCCGGCAACGTGTCGCGATCTACCACACCAACGTGATGATGGCGATCGGCGAGAAGTTCGCGGTGGTTTGCCTTGAGGCCATCGACGATCCCGCCGAGCGCCAGATGGTGGTCGACGAATTGACCGAGAGCGGAAAAGAGATCCTCGACGTTTCCGAGCACGAGATCGACAATTTCGCCGGCAACGAGATCGAATTACTCGGTGACGACGACAGGCACTACACGGTGATGACCCACTCGACCTTCACCGTGTTGACCGATGTACAGAAGGCGGAGATCGAGAAGTCCAGTGAAATCCTGGTGGGAGATGTCCAAACCATCGAGGCCTACGGGGGCGGTTCTGTGCGCTGCATGATCTCGGAGGTCTTCTGAGTCGGTTGGCCCGAACTCAGGTGCCGAATCTGCATCCGGTGACTGTCCCGGCCACGGCGGCGGCGAGATCGTCCCGAATGTCGGGTCAGCCGCCGACGAACCCTTTCCAGTTCGACATGTACTCGAGAAACGCCGGTCCGAGTCCCTCGGCGACGAGGACCTCCCGGGCAACGGGAAGCTCACGCATCGCCGCTGCCGGATCTGCCTGTACCAGTCGGGGGAAATCATGGTTGGTGATCGCCGCTCGGCCGATTGCCACGATATCGGCGCCACGGTCAATGGCGCGCTGCACATCCGATCCCGAGTAGAGATGACCGGCGACGGCGAGCCGAACCGGTCCCCGGTCAAGGCCGGCGAACACCGCGAGCAGCGGTTTGGGTGCGAACTGCCTATCGGTCGCCTCCTTGAACACGTCCCACAGCGAGAGGTCGATGAGATCGACCATCCGCGTCGCGACCAGCCGCTCGAACGCATCGACGACGTCCGGTGTGGCGAGGCCGAATCGTTCAGGCGAAAGTCGCACCCCCACATGAAATTCCGGCCGACAACGCTGGCGGATGCCGGCGATGATCTCCTCGAAGATCCGGAAACGCGCCTCCCGGCTCCCGCCATAGTCGTCGGTCCGATCGTTGAGCTCACGGTTGAGGAACTCGCAGAGCAGGTAGTCGTGCGCACCGTGGAGTTCGACGCCGTCGAATCCGGCCTCATCGCACCTGGCTGCGGCTGCGACGAACGACTCGATGACCTCGTGCACCTCGTCGGTCGTCATCCTTCGTGCCGCCGTCCTGGCGTCATCGGCGGGAGCGACTGGGGCCGTTCCGATGAGGTCCGCCGGTGCGCGGCGTCCCGCATGGTGCAGCTGGGCGATCGCCACGCTGCCCTGCGCGCGAATCCCCGCCGCCAGGCGAGTAAGCCCGGGGAGATGAACATCGCTGAAGCAGCCCAGCTGACCTGGGAAGCCCTGGCCCCGCGGGTCGACGTGACTCGCGCAGGTCACGGTCATGCCGAATCCGCCCTCAGCGCGCATGGTCAACCACCGCTCCTCGTCATCGGAGAGCGTCCCGTCGGGGTTGCTCTGCAGATTGGTGAGGGGAGACAGCATGAATCGGTTCTTCATGGCCGGCCCGTGGGCGAAGGTGACAGGGTCGAACGGTGATGACACGGGCGCTCCTCATCGATCCCGGCGCTGCGGAATCAGGGTCAGTTGACGCAGGGTATCCCGCCGCCCTCGATCGGCGAACCGGCATCCGGGATGGGCAGTTCCGCGTTGATCGAGTCCGAATCCGGGTCCACAGCGGATCCCGGCGCGGTTGCAGGATCCGTTGTTGCTGAGGGCAACTCGAAATCGTCGCCCAGGACCACCCGGACTCGGCCTGCCGGGACCTGGGCATCGGACTCCGCCGGAGAGTCGATGCCGAGCGCCGCGGTGATGGCGTCGGCGTCTTGTTGTGCGCCGGTCCCGTAGCCGACGACGGTACCCGGGGGCTCGCCGTCTTCGCGGTCACGGATCTCCCCGATCTGGTAGCCCTCCCGGCTCAACATGTCGGCCGTGCTTGACGCCAACCCGTAGGTGTCGCTGGCGTTGACGACGATGACCGGGATCTGCGGGTCCGGCGCCGCGGTCGGCATTGGGGTGGTGGCCGCCGATGGCCCGCCGATGGCGGCGGCGATCTCGGCGCGGATCGCCGCCGGGTCGACGATGTTGACATCCTGACCGTCGATGTAGGCGTAACGCACCACCGGCAGGGTCCGGAACTCGACGTTGCCGTCGGCTAGCGCGGCCATCCGCCTGAACTGCGCCTCGCCCCAGCCCTGTGAGAGCACCAAATCCTTCTGCACCACCTCGATCAGGTTGCGGAGCTCGTCGAGATTGCCCAACACGCCGGTTTCCCGCAGCTGGTGGCTGACTGACAGCAGGAAGGCCTGCTGCCGATGGGTGCGGTCGAGGTCGCCGTTTTCCAGTCCGTGGCGCTGACGCACGAAGGCGAGCGCCTGCGCCCCATCGAGGATCTGCCGGCCGGCGGGAAAGTCGGCGCCGGAGTACTCGTCGTAGACATCGTGGTTGAGGCACACTTCGACTCCGCCGAGACTCTCAGTGAGGTCATAGAAGCCGGCCAGGTTCACCTCGGCGAAGTAGTCGATCGGCTGCCCGGTGAGCTCACGAACGGCGCGCAGGGTGGCTTCCCTGCCCGCTTCGCGGCCCCGGGCCTCCAGTTCCGCAGGATCGTTGACACCCTGGCTCTCCAACTCGTCCTCGGTTTGGGCCTTGGTCAGCCCGTAGGCCTCCTTGATCTTGATCTGGTCGTATCCGGTGATGCCGGTGACGGCGACATAGTCATCGCGGGGAATGGAGAAGGCGACCACTCGGTTGTCGTCACCGATGTGCACCAGGATCAACGTGTTGGTGTTGTAGCCGCCGGAACTGGAGTCACCGGCGTGCAGCTTGTCGAGAATGCTGGCCGGCAGGTCGTTACCCTGCTGGTCCTTTCGGGAGTCCAGACCGATCAGCAGAATATTCGTGCCCCCGCCGCCAGAGCGAGGAAAGTCCAGTCCGAGGGCATGCGAGACGGTGATTCCGCCGAGCACTCCCCTGGCCTGCCAGTATCCCAGGCCGGTTATCGAGAGCACCGCCAGCGCCAGCGTGGTCACCAGCACTCGACGGATGACACCCACAACTCGCACGCTCGCCAGTATGCGGGTGTTGACTCGGCGGGCGGCGGCAATACATTGACCTCATGCGAAGTTGCCGCAATACCAGTCGGCGTTGTGGGCGTGGCCGCCTCGGTGTCGTGATCGCCTGCCTAGCGATTCTGACGGGGTCCTACGTCGCCACCGCGCCCATCGCCCGCGCGGACGTCGTGCTCATCGACTTCGACGATGCTGCCGCGGTGTCCGGCTGGACGACGGTCAACGACCCCGTGATGGGCGGTCGGTCCACCTCGCAGGTCGGTTTCGGAGAGGGCGGCCTGGTGTTCTCGGGCAGCATCTCGCTGGAGAACAACGGCGGGTTCGCCTCGGCCCGCGGTCCGCAGGACCCCGATATCGGCCGTCGGGCGTCGGGGGCGACCGCGCTGCGCATCCGCGCTGTGGGTGACGGTAAGACCTACGTATTGAGGGTGGGCGTGGCTGGCCAGCCGTGGTCCTACATCCAGCGGTTCACCACTCAGGCTGGCGTTCAGCGGAGCTACGACCTGCCGATTGGCGGCTTCCAGCCGGTCGGCATGCGGCTGGATCCTGAACCCAATGCGCCGGCGACGTTGGACCCGTCAAGCATCAGCCGGGTTTCGGTCTACATTCTTGACAAGCAGCAGGGCCCCTTCGCAATCACCATCAGCGGTATCGACGCCGTCGGCTGAGGCGTTCGAGACCGCGATCGGGATCAGGACTGCGCCGCTGCCATTTCCGCCCGTTTGGCCAGCGCCAACTCCCGGATCTTCGCGAGGTCGGAGTCGGTGTAGACACCGTTGACACCGGAGATCTCGGCGAGCTTCATACCGTGCTTGAGCCCGAGCCGATAGATCTCCTTGACCTTTTCCCACTCGATATTGCGCCCGACGGTGAACGTCTCGTAGCGGCCTTCGAGTGCCAGGACGATGGTCTCGGCCAGGCAGGCGTAGGCCACGCCCTTCGGCAGGCCGATTCCCTTCATCTGCGGATCGCCGGGCAGTTCGATTTCCCCGGACTCGATGACCAGCACATCGGGCCGCTTGGCAACGTCCTCGGCCGAGAGGTCCAGTGGCCGTGCGACGTCGGTGATCACCGCGCCCGGCTTCACCTTCATGATGTCGAGCACCTTCTTGCCAGCCCCCGAGGTGGCCG
>ERZ888423.1517-NODE-1517-length-19770-cov-27.934720_pt1 | contig 19770 bp, 25 predicted proteins | sample MGYA00520523_ERZ888423 | MGnify/ENA primary metagenome ERZ888423 (study PRJEB32303, sample SAMEA104408611) | aquatic metagenome | biome: Brackish water; feature: Pelagic; material: water | place: Baltic Sea | collected 2014-06-08T10:24:00 | depth 30,27 m ...
GATTCCCCGTCAATCTGTATGTCATAAGAGTTGTCGGGGTCTGCAAGCATCTCTCCAGCAATTGCTGAGTAAGCCTGTTGATCCGTTACCTGCGTGAAGTTAACACCTTCTCGTTTGGCTACAATCCTTCGGCCCGCATTAACGAGGTCGGCAAGAATAGCAATCGTCGTTTTGCCGTCAGGGTCAACAACTGTGACCTTGGCCTCTGCTGCGCCTTTATTGTTGAAGTCATCATTCTTTGCTACGCGGTCTGCGTCTTTAACGGACTGCGCTACGAACTGACCAATTGGTAACTTCTGATCTTGCGCACCAATTGAGAAGGTTTGAGTTTCTGGCGTAGTCTCAAGGTTTAAAGCATAAGCGCCGTCTTTCCCTTCTGTGAGAGTGACGAGAGCATCGGGATTCGCTTTCTTAGCCGCGACAGCAGCCTTCATCAGGCTCTCGCTCATACCACCGTAGTAGTCGCTCTCCCAATCAATATTCATCTCTTCGCCGAATGCTTCCTCAAAAGCATCACGAGTAGGCCGAGTGTTCTCGTATTCTTTGTCTCGGTTTCGAGGCGCGTACTCTTTGAGCTTCGTGGTTTCAGACTCGAAGATATCACCGCCTTCATCGAAGCCAGTCGCCTGACCCCTGAAACCCATGTCCTCGTTGACCTGCTTAGAGTCTTCGTTCTCCATGACCGGTGCATAAACACCCGCCAGAAAACCTGTGTCGTCTTTGACACCCTTTGGGGCTTCTGTGGTCTGTGCTATCTCCGGCGTCTTTTCTAAGCGCCTTTTTTGCGCCGCATTGTAAGCATCGTCAGCATTAAACTGAACAGTGTCTTCGGGACGCAGCGGGCGGTCAAGAATATCCATCGGACGAATTACAGGGCCACGCTCTTTCTCAACGCGCTTTTTACGTTCTTCCAATGCTTGTTGGGCTGATATTGTTTTGAAGCTCCCGCCTTGTGGCATGAGCTTACGTGCGGCGTCTTCTGCTGCAGTTCTGTTCTCTTCTGTCGTCAGTTCCTCAGAAACCACGCGGCCTTGACTGTCTGTAACCACGACAGCCAAGTCGCCGTCTGCGGTCTTTACGCCGCTGTATCCCAGTGCCGCTTGCAGCACCGCGTCGCTTGCTTCTGCCGCAATAACGTCTTCGACAATCTGCTTGCTAGTAGAAACAATAGTGCCACGCCCAGGAACAAATGCTGCATAGCCTTGTGTTTTCGATTCCCCGACTTCTACTGGGGTCACAGTGTTTTCTCTAGCGCCATACGCAGGGGACGGGCCTGCAGTCCAAACCGCTTGCTTTGCGCTAGACGGGTCAGTCATTGCCTCCATTTGACCATTGATATCACTCTGCGATTCCTCAGAAGTGTATCCGCCAAAAACGTCAGCACCATATTGTTCTTCGTTGATCTTCTGATCTATTTCGTCTTGTCTGCCTTTCTCAACAAGCCTATTGGCTTGACTGAAAATACTGCTGACTGCACCGCCAGCGCCACCCACTCCTGCGCCCGCAAAAAAACCTGCGAATGCGGACTGGCCGAGACGCATCTTCGCGTCTTGGGCTGTGTAGGTATCGTCCAGATCAAATCGGTTGGCGACGCCAATACCTTCTTGTATAACCTCAGTCGTACCTTCCGTCGCGCCCGCTTTGAGAGCAGTGCCGCCTATATCTTTTGCTAGCCTGCCAAAAAGCGAGCCTTCTTTTACAGCCCGCTTCTTAGCGACGTTACCAATCAGCTTCAGCATTGCTGCTTCGCCGCCAACGCCTATTAGTGCTTGTGGTAAAGCAACACCCGCAGCGCGCATAGCTGTATCTGAGTTGAGTTCTTGCCCAACTTCAAGGGCTTCTGACAAGTTGCCGCCAGCTAGGGGGACAAACTCTGACGTGCCAGCACCTACGAATGCGCCAGCTTTAAAAACCCCCCATACGGATTGCGCGAGTTCTTTTTCCAAAGCGTCGGCAGTGCCGTCAGCGGTGTTTTTGAGGGCGTCTTTTACAATGCGGTTGGCGACAACCTTGCCTGCTTTACTAATTGCAGCCTTGCCAAGTACAGCAGCTACACCACCGGTACCACCACTTGCTATAGTGGACACTAATGATGGGAAAACCTCGCCACCAGACTTTCCGACCTGCATGAAGAAGCCTTCGATTGTCGGCTCATTAACAAACTCAGAGAACGTCTCCATCGTCGATACAGGGATAGCTGCTTGTGCTTCTTTGATCCGCGCGCGGCGGACGTTGGTCTCTGCAGCTTCTTGATCCCCAGTAGCGGTGTTGAACAGTGCTTTGAAGTACTCGACATCCGCGCCAAGGCTTTCGCCCCCTGAGCGCAAACCTGCGACGAATGCGTCACCTATGCTATCTGGGTTGACGGGGCCTGTGTCAGGTAGGCCTTCAATGACTTCACGACCGCTGGGGCCGCCATTAGCGCCCGAAACAGGTGTGCTAAAAAGGAAAGACTGCAGGGCGTCTGAAGCCATAAGTTACTGCCCTTTTGGTGTAGGAGTATTTGCGATGGCTTGCTTTCTAACTATCTCGTACACGGACGCGGAAATGCCCCGAAGATCCTCACCTTCGATCGACTCATCTGTCTTGTTACCATCAGCATCGGTGTAGTAAAACGTTGTAGGGTTTTTTGTATCGTTGGCACGGACTCTTCTAAGATCAAAGTCAATCGGGTTGTTGTTATCAGTGACTTCGCCGCGCACAAAGAAATCAGCGACAGACTCCAAGATACCGCCGTTCTGTTCTCCCGCCAGACCCGCCATACCTAAACTGATAGAAGCATTAAGCCCCATCATGTACTGATCTTCTAGAACCTTATTGCCCTCGACCCTCTTCATACGGGTCATAAACCCGTTTAAAGCAGGGCCTTTAAACAGCATATTGGCTGTTTCGGCGTTGAAGTTCTGTTCGTCGCCGTTATCGCCAAAAAATAGTTTTGATGTTGTCTCTATAAGAGTCGCGGCGGCTTCGTTTGCGTCTTCAAAGTCAGTGCCAAGGCTATCATTGACTGATTTCAAATACTGAGCGCGGTTCAATCGATATGTTCTGTCGGTAGCCTTGTCGTCAATTTCGTCTTTACGACTCATGCTTGGGCTATTTTCTGCGTTATCAAAAAGGTTGCTCAGTTCCTTTGACATCTGCGCGCGGATAGTTGGATCTTTTTCAGAGGCTAGTATAGCTACCCGAGAAACAGCCTGCTCTTTTGCGTTAAGTCGAAGCAAATCCTTTAGCTCGTTAATTTTGTTGTCCTTTAGCACCTGAGCAATTTTAAGCTGTTCATCTTTAGATATTTGTATTTCCCCGTTATCAACAGCTTTTAGAATTTCATCCCCAGTTTTACCCTCTGTCGCCGTTGCAATAGAGTCAGTCTCTGGCGATTGTGTGAACACGGGCGCAGGTTGATCTTTGTCCATGTACGCGTTTATTTGCGCGAGCTCAGCTTTGTTTTTTGGTAGGCCGTCTTTCTCAGGGTCAACCTTTAAGTTCGGGCTCTTCGCCCGATTCTTCTCTGCGGTACTTATGATTTTTTCAAGCTCAGCTTTACGGGCCATGAGTTTTTCTGTTTGTTTGGCCGGTGTAATAGCGTTAACTGACCTTGGGTTTGATGGTTTTTTTGCCACGCCTTCTAATGAAGCAATTAGCCCCCCGCCCGTCGTGCTGCGGTCTACACTGTCCATGCTCCAAGGAGTAGTTGCAGTAGGAGCTTGGGTATCGGTTTGGGCAGGTGCTTGGGTATCGGTTTGGGCAGGAGCTCCGTCTTGCGGTGCAGTGCTCGCGGTTGCTGGTTGCGCATTTCCTGAATCTATCTTGATTTGAGCGATGACCTCAGCGGCGGCTTCTGGGCTCTCAGCATTAGCGACAGCGAATTTTGCGCCACGCTTGAGTCCGCCTGGGGGTAAAGAGTTCAATACGTCACGTTGTTCTCTAAGAGCTGCAAGTTGGTCTAGGATACTCTGGCGTTTAGCGTCTGCCTCAAATTTATTTGTTTGATTAACAGTACCTACCGCGTCAAAAACGCTCGTATTAGTTATTACGTTCATACCGAATTCAGCAGCTGCTAAACGGGACAACTGGCCTGGTTCGAAGTTAACTGTTGTCGAATTGGGTTCACTAGAGCCATCTTCGGTGATTACACCATCAGAGCCATCTGCGTTTAGTACAGTTACAGCATAGCCACCATTTGGGAGCGGTCTAATCTCGGTCGCCGTTGATCCCTCTGGAAGGTCACCGAACTGTGTAGCCATGCCCAAGATGACTTGCTCTGCAACAGGGTCTCCATCTTTAACGCGCTGGGTCAAAACATCCCGATCAATCGATAGGCCATCTGCTGTCAGTAAGCCTGCTGTTTTGTAAGTTTTCCAAAGCTTGTCGTTAGCACTAACTATTTGCCGTTCATTTTCCTTGGTTCTCTCTATCCCTGACGTTTGTTCTAAGCGGGCGTTTTGTGATTCATTGCGGTCATTTTGTGCCTGATTCAGAACATGGGTGAGATTATACTGACGTATGTCCTCAGCATTCTTCTTCTCCGTCTGATCAAACGACTGATCGTACTGCCGCTTCTGTTCGCCGAGCCTACTCACGTCGAGATCATAGCGATCGCGAGCCAGCTTATTCGCAGTTTTCTGCTGGCCAAAAGCCATTACGCTTTGCGCACCGCCTAACATACCGTCTAAAAGTTCATAGGCCATAAAATTCTCTCTTTAAAAGGCGAAAGCCATGATTGCCATTGCACCTAAGCTACCTACGGTGCTTATAGTTTGTGCTTTGGACGCGGCTTTCGCTGAGTCGTACGCGTTTTTTCGTTGTGTAGCATTCGCTGCAGCTGAGCCCAATTGCGACTGAGACGAGCGATTAACGCCTTGACCAATATTGACGAGGTCTGCAAGTTTATTTTGATTAAGCTCGCGCTGGGCGATTCTCGCGTCTCCGACCGACTGTACAGCCCCAAGGGTGTTGCCAAGTGCAAGTGCCCGTTTCTGTTCCTGTTCTTGCGCTGGGGTTAGAACTCCGCCATACCGTCTGGCGTTGCGGTCTGATACCCCCTGAGATAAGCCAGAGGCAAGCTGAGAATTCTCGCGAGAAGCGTCGATCAACGAAGTGTCTGTTTGCGACTCGTTTATCATTTTCTCTTCGAAATCGCGATACTGACTAACGTAGTCAAGATATTCTTGTCGCGTTATGTTGGCGTATGTCTTTTCGGGGTCCGACACATTCGGAAGCCCTCCGCCTAATCCTGCATTATTCTGATACGACAAATTATTTTGAAAGCTTTCTACGGTGTCCGCGAATACACTCATTTTTAACCACCCCCAAAAAAGTTCGAGAATGCTAAGCGGTCACCAAAACTAGACTGTTTTTGGCCCGCGCTATTAACAGGGCTGAAGAATGACCCTTTGACTGTCTCCATTATTGGTTTCCCAGCTGCGTCTATTTTTCCAGTGTCTCTTTGGCCAGTAGTCGCTTTGTTCTGCATACCCTTCATAAGGGTGGCACCAGCCAACTGTCCTACAGCAGTCATTTTTGCGCTGGATACCATCTGCTTATTCTTGGCGCGGGTTAGTGCTTCAGAGGTCTGGAGGTTTGCCGCCTGTGCCATACCAGACTGAGCATCAGCTGCTTGACCTCGAGCGATGCCGAGTACGTTCATCTGCCTTTTGTTTCGTATATCTTCCGCAGAACTATCCGCGATACCAAGTTGGCCTTGGTACGCCTGCGCTAGGTCGTCCGACCCTTGTCCACTTAACGCCTGCTGGGCCATCGGGCCAGATGTAAGTGCTTGCATAGTGTCGGCATTCGCTCGACCTCTTAGCGTCTTATCATCGTTGGTGCTAAGCGAATCATCCCGCATTTTCTGTAGCAGGGGATCATACTTTTGTTTGAAGTACGTGTACTCCGCCATAGCCACAGAAGCCGATGCTTTTTCGCTTGCTGAGGCTTTATAGTCCTGCTGCTTAGGTTTACTACCCATTAGAGTTCTCTCGTGTAGACTACTGTGTCTATATCCCAACCTTCAGCGATCAAATAGGGTTCTAGCTTTCTGATTGGCGTTCTTACTTCTATGTGCTTGAAACCAGACTCACGAGCAACGTCTGCAAAGAATTCGTAGTACTTAATCACGCAACTTTGCCTACGGTCTCTGGCCCAAGCTACCCAAACTAAAAATGTTCTATCTCCGGTAAATGTATCAGTCTCGCCTGTCGATATTACAAAGCCTTCTTTTGCAACCCAAAGAGCAGCGGAACCTTCTTTACAAGCTATGCATATGTCGTTTGTCGTAAAGCTAAGCTGTGGCTGCTCATCTAAAATTTCCTGCACCGCTGGTATAACCCAATAGCCCTCAGTGCGAATGTCAGAAAAAACAGGGTTAGCCTCCGCTGCCGTATTGTCTGCGCCTTGTTCGCCATGCGCCTGAAGTTCCGCCATACCTAACCCTCCTAGCGACACCAGTATCAGCGCCACGCGCTCTACGCTCCGCTATCACGGTGCCTTCATTAAATAATGACCCATAGACACTAGCGCCCTGAAGGTCAGACCATTCTTTGTTCGGGATTCTTAAAAGTCGGAATAGAGCCCCATTGATGATGGTGTCTCTATAGTCATTCATTACTCCATCATCACAAGCGGTGCTCGTGTGAGTAGGCTTAAGCACAGCCCTCACAATGGTGCTCGAGGCACTCGTTGACGTTGGGATCGGGACTAGCCAAACCAATGATGACCCTTGTTGTACATAGTATTCGGGCACACCGTTTCCCTCGCGCCATTTAGGGATTCGTTGCTCTAAAAGCGTAGAGGTGAGGGGTTCGACATCTTTACCTGCGTGAGTAACCCATAGAATCTTTTGTACCGTCGTACCTGACGGTGCTTCTAAGTCATACTCGTAGATATTACCGACAGTTGTTAGCGGGTCCAGTTCAAGTTGATACACGCTAGAGCGCTCGCAGAGCTCGATGACAGCAGCCCTGACGTTGTTTTTTATCAACGTATCAGGGCACCCTGGAACCATCGGTAGGATATCGGGTAGTAGCGTCTCGTAAGAAATCGCCATAATTTACACCCCCGCTAGTTGCTGAGGGGCCCTACGTTCCATATTTGGGTTTGTAATTGCATCGATCTGCCCTTTGCCCGTGACAGACGCTGTGAACAATTGGAAGTGGCTAGATGCGCGTTGCTGATTGCCCGCGTATTCTGCGTCTTTCATATAGGCCATGTACAAAACGTAGTTCAGCACTGCGTTAGCAAAAATATCAGGGATCGATAAATCACCGGCCTGCGCAACTGCGGCAGGGTTAGAGGAGTAGATGATCTCTAAATAGGCAGTGCCGCTCACGCCTGGATATACATAGAAATTGCGAGGGTTACTCTCATCGTAAATGTAGTGCTTGACGACAGCCGCGTGTGCAGCATCACCAGCTACAGTAGGGTCATGCCAGTCTGGTGTCTGAGCATCTAGAACTTCTCTATCAACTAAACGCACAGCCCGCTTGCCAGTGCCATTGCTAGCAGCAGACATGTTTCTGACGACCTTCAGCAAGCGGTTGCCACCAGTAGGGATCTCCTGCTTAGTGCCTGCAATAAGAGTAATCGTGTCGTTAACTGCTGCGGCGTCTGGTTTTAGCAGGGCAATTTCGCGCTGCGCATCATTTACCCACAAGACAAGTTCTGCAACAACAGGCCATCGGACTCCCGTTGTGTCTTGAAGCACAGTTTGTGCCCTGTCAATTACGCTCTGTACTGTGACTGCCATCGTTTTTTACCTATGAGTTGAGGATTGATTCCCAAGCAACTTCTCGAGCATCTGTGCCGACCGTTCTCCCAAGGGCTTTATTTACCGCCGCCGCTTTTGGGTAACCATCGGCTTTAAAATTACTTGGATCACCTTCATCCATCATCTTTTCAAGAAAGGTGACCAGCTCATCGTCAACAAGAACTGGTGATGTTTGTGTGACTAAGCCTTCAATTTTTTCGAAGACAGCGGCTTCAGCCTCGCTCTCTTCTATCTTTTTTTCGTTGTACTCTTGAGCACCCATCTGGATGGCGATAAGGCCGATCTCAGCAGAGATCTCTCTGGGTATGCCTGCTTCAAATAGAACCGCTGTCCCGCCTAGTGTCGTTACTCGTAGCGGCTCTTTGCTTACAATCTTCATGATTAGTTCCTATAAAGTAAAAAGCCCCCTCCGAAGAGGGGGCGATTGTCTTACTGTGCAGTATCTAAACAGATGACGCCGAAGTCCTGTACAGAGCCACTGATGTCGCTGTTGTACTTAGGCTTGCGCATACCGAAGATCTTGCCTACTGAGATACCAGACTGGTTCCCATAGTCGAAAGTGTCTTCAACCATTTCAGGCAGGCCAATGTCAGCCAGAGCCAGAGCCTGAGCACCACAGAACAGAGCACGTCCGCCAACTACGTCAGCATCAGCACCCCACTTGTAACCAGCTGCGCCAGCGTTACCAGAAGTACCAGTAGTAGCACCAGAAGTGTTAAACACATGGCGGAACTCGTGGATCATCACACCATCAACCATCAGGCTAGAAGAACCAGAGAACAAGCTATTAGAGGTACCACGAACACCAGCGTTACGGACGTTAGCCAGGAAGTCAGAATCTAACTTCAGGCTAGCCATTTGCTGTGGAGTAACGAACATGTGGAAAGTTTCCTGGTTACCAGCACCACGAATACCACGGATGTAGTTATCTTTAGCGTAGGCTTTCAGATTAACGATAGTGCTATAACTGATCTTATCCGCAGGGATAACAGCAGTAGTATCACCAGCAACGAGGCCGGAAGTAGCATCCCAGCGACGGTGACGGGCAGAGGTAGGAGCTGATACATCTGACGCGAACGCTAGATCGACAAGCTCTTGGCCGTTTACAGCGCCGCCAACTACGGTGCGTAAGCCACCGTTGTTTTTAGTCGTGTACGCAACACCAGAGAGAGTCAAGAACGCCAGCTGGTCGCAACGGTCAGCCATTGCATAAGCAAGGGCATCGCGAGACTGCTCGCGGAAGTTAACAACCGTTTTCTGGTCGGTCATACGGCCAGCAATACGGTTTGCAAACCGCAACTGATCCAGCTCGATGCTGATGTCGTACGCGCGCAAGGCTTCTTCGTTGCCTTCCAGAGTGTAGTCACCAGTGATACCGTCGCCGGTCATATCAGCAAGCAAAGTGATGTTCGCTTTGGTGCCTTTTTGGTTTTTAGTAAGTTCAGTAATACGCTGGACCATAGCGTTTGAGCCGGTTCCAGCAAACTGATTGATGAAAGACTGATTGCGAGCTACTTTCCAGAAGTCGCGGCTCCAGGCTTGGAGTTGATCGCCGGTTAAGGTTCCGAAATTTGTTAAAGCCATGATGGCCTCCTAATAAATGGGCAAAATAATTTTATGCGGCACGCGCCGCCTTATCAGCCGACTTAAAGGAGCGGCTAATCCGTACTCCCGTATCGTGGGACAACGAACTAGCGCTGATTAACGAGGTGCGACCTCGACAGGTTTTGCGCCTAGTGTAGGCGAGGTACGTTTTTTACGGCTACGGGCCGACCTGATATCGTACAGGCACACGTAATATCATATTAGGCCAGCTAATATAGCAATGCAACAACTATCTCACCACTTCGCTTTGTCTGCCCAATAGGCAGCTGACATTTTTCCTTTGGCGATGTTCTTACCATGCCGCGCTTTGAAGCTCGCGCGTTTGGCCTTCATCCTTTCAGACTCGCCCGCCTTGGGCTTACCCGCTGTAGACGCGCCTTGCTCGCCGAAACGGATGGTTTTGATCTTCTCACCCTCTTTAGCCACTACAATATGCGACTTTTTAGGGTGAGAAGGCGTCCGCTTGGGTTTATTAAAGCCCGAGACTCCTGCTCGGGCTATTCGTGGGTCTTTTTTAGTAGGCATTTGCCACCTCGTTAGATGATATCGCCCCGTATACGCCGCAAAGTGGCTTCGGGGAGGGCAGCGAACTCTTCTTCAGTCATGGACGATAAGTCGAAACCTTTATCCCCGTGATTAGAAGAACTTTCGCCAGGTAGTTCAGGCGGTTGGGCCTCTGCTGCACGAAGCTTTTTGGTAACTTGCGCGCGTTTTATGGCTAGCTCGTCGGTTTTTTTCACTTTCCCTGACAAGCTCGGCGCTTCTTCACTCTGCTGGTCAAGGTCGTGGTCTTTTACGACGTATCTCACAGCTTTAGATAGCGCATCTACGGCGTCATAACCCTTCAAAATGAACGCATCCCGTAAATCTACTACTTCGCTGGTAATCTCTTGGTCAAACACGTCAGAGTTGCTATCAAATACAGGGTATGCTTCTTCCATTGCGGCTGCGGCGTTCTGTAGCGCCGTCATCTGCCGGTCTTGGGTAACGGTTTGGGTCATTTCTTGCCGCATTTCAAACTCAAGCTGCTCTCGCTCAGCTTTTCTAATCTCTCTACGGAGTGCGACAGCTTTTTCTGTCTCGCCGTCCAGCACCATGTTTTGGTACTCAACTTCTTTTGTATCAAAATCGTACGCGTCGGGTGCTTCGGCGGTTTTTACATTTGCTGCGGTCATTTCATCTAGTTGTTTCTGTAGCGCCTTCTGCTTAGCTAGCACCTCATCTAAGCGGGCTTTCGGCACCATCTGCTTCTTGGAAGGTTTAACTTCAGCTGCGTCCTCTAGCTCTGCTGCAACGTCTTCTTCTTCGGGCTCTTCTTCGAGCTCTTCTTCATCACTTTCTTGCGCCAATTCTTCCTCTTCTTCGTCACTTTCTTGCGCCAATTCTTCTTCCACCTCCCCGAAACTTAGATCCAACTGGTGGGCGTCATCTTCCTCGGGGCGATCTGCACCAGGCATTACTTCGTATTCCATTGCTGTGTCTTCCGTAGTGTCTTCTTGCTTGCTCATATCAAAGTCCTATTGTGGTTTGGGGTTGTTTCGAGAAGTCTGCATTACAGTTGTAGCGATTTTCGTAGCGGCGCTGGTCTCTGCCTGACCTTGCCGAATTTGGTTGGTTGCGGATGACAGCTCCCTGCGTAGCTGCAACTGTTCTTGGTTCATCTGCAGTTTCGCTTGAAGCTCAGCCATTCTTACCTGTGGGTCAATCTCAGCGGTGTCCTGAACCTTCGCGATATTCAAGGCGGCTTCAGACTGGAGCTTCTTAACTTCGGCTTCCATTTTGGCGAGTTCCAACTGTATCTGCGCCATCTGTATCTCTTGCTGCTGCGCCTGTGCTTGTTGCTGCTCTGGGGTTGGTGGCTCTTGGCCTGTCATCTGACGGATACGGGTAGCGAGTTCACCCTTACGTGCTAGGTGGCTGTATTCAACAATTGCGTCGTCGGGGATCATGACGCCAACCTGCCGCAAACTTAGAGCCTCAGCGAACTGCGTCTCATCGAAGCTGTCTCGCGCAGGTGCAGTTGCTACGATCACGTCATATTCGCCCACCATTAAGTTGTTGATGACTAAGCCCTCTGGTGTCATCTCATTAACGATCATTTCCTCACGCGGCTTGAGCGGGTCATCCTCGTTGGTCACCTGGATTACGCGCTCTTCGGTGTAGAAAGTCTGAACAAGGCTCAGAACCTTCTCTGCGAGGTATTGACGCGTTTTACGCAAGTTGTCCAAAGGTACTTGGATCATTATCGCGCCACGGTTCTGTTTGGCTTGGATCGCGATACCTGACACTTCTGCGCTGTCCGTGCCCAGCATCGAATCGTTCACACCAGAGATAGTCTTAATGTTGGCCGCAGCTTTCATCGCTATACGATCAAGCCCTGTAGGGATCTGGTTCGGCTGGATCTTGCTTGGGGGGTTAGTGCCCCGCGCATATTCCAACACGAGCCCTGTCTCCGCTCCATGCTCCTCGAGGTCATCTGCGGTCATGCCGACCAGTGACCCTGACTCTACCATCCAGCCACTGTTAGCCGTGGTATTAACGATGTGTAGCTCTTGTGATGCGATCTTGTTCAGCTGCTCTTGCGGGGATAACAGATTTCTGACAACGCCGAACGGCCTGCCTCTGCGGAAGTAGCAGAAGAAGGGGATGATTGTAAAATCGTTGTACGGTGACCAGTCATCGTGCAGCACTACTTTGTCGCAGGTAACAGTCCACCGTACTTTGCGTATAACTTTGCTCATTAAGGAGAGTTCGTGCTTTTTAGCAAACTTCTTAATCTTCGCCTCTGGCCACACGTCTGGCGCTTGTCGTTGATCCCCAGTGTTTGGGTCAACAAAAAACGTAACGCGTGTCAGCTTCTTATGCTGGCGCTCTACAACACGCAGCGCCTTTACGTTGCGGTACTCATCGTCCCCAGGAACACCAGCGCCGAAGTAGTCATCATTAGTTTCGGTATTACCGAACCGTGTCTCCTGATATTCAACGGAGTCTGGCCCGAAGCTCATACCGTTCTCAGCTACAAACAATAACCGCTCTGCTTTTTTCTGCCCGTAGAGTTCAGAGATCTCATCCAGCGTCATCCACTTGGTCTCGAACACCTCGTTCCACGTCTTGGGGTCTGCGTCCTTCGCATCAGGGTCAATCAGTATGTCTAGGGGGTCTTTGGCCGTGATCCGTATCTCGCCCTCAACGTGGTCGCTGAAGTCCATACGCACGTCAAAGTACCCACGCCCGTCCATTATCAACCCGTCTGCGAACACTTGCTGCTCGACCCAGTCCAACTTATTGTTGTCTGCGATCTGCATGTACAACTTAGTCAAGGTGTGGGCGACCGCGCTGTCCCCATTGCGCCGTGGTTTAAACTGAATATCAGCTCGGCGTGTGGACTGCTCACCAAGGATGGTATTAACAGTAGGGAGAATAGTATTAATAGTCAGCGCAGGACGGCCCTCAGCCTCTAACGCCGCCGCATCGTCGTCATCCCACTGGTCGCCGCGATAGTAGTCATCGCACTTTTTCGCCATATGGACGTAGTCTAGGTGCCCGTTGTCCCTCGCGCGCTCGTAACGCGCCCATTGGGTTCGGGTGATTTCCTCTTCTTTTCCAGGTGCTATCTTGTCTGATTTAGCCATTATTAATATCTCGGTGACGGTGGCCTAATGGTGATTGGGTTAGCGATGGTCATGCGCTCATGGCCGATTTTGTTTTCTCACCCTTAAACATTCCTGGCAGACGATCACGCCATGTGGGTACGTGTTCGATTCGCTCATGGAAGGTACTAAATTCGGTCATCATCAGGCCCAACCATGCAAGGGCATCGACTTGGTCATCATGCACACCATTAGGAAAGCGTAGGAGCTCCGCTACAAGCGGGCCGGTGAAGTGTAGGTCTCTAGGCATGAACACCATGCCCTGCTGCATACGGCCCTGTATGGCGCGTGCTCGGGCCTCTTTATCTCTACGACCTGTCTTTAGATCTTTAAAATACGCCTCGTACAACCCGCGCTCGCGTACGCGCTTCTCGAGGAACGGGCCAAGGGCCATCTCAATGTGACCCTTCTCAATACCTATGATCGACGGTTTCCACAGCTCGTACAGATCCAGTATCTGCTCTACCAACTCAAAGCCGTTGAACCTGCCCCGTACAACGTCAACCACGTACAGGCAGTCCTGCTCGTCCACACCTATGACCATACCTACGGTGTAGTCATTGCGGTCGTTCTTACCAATGGCCAAATCCCACGCGCAGTAGAACTTCATGCGGTCGTGGTCAACATCATCACGGTCGTAGTAGTTGATCATGTCTCGTGTGAAGTACTCACCATCGTCGGCCACGGGGTTCTGCTGGTACAACGCCGACCAGTCTCTAGGGCCCACGGCTCGTTCTATACGGGCCAAGGCCTCTTCGTCGTAGCGTTCACGGTGAAGCGCCTCACCCTGCTTACGAAACTCTTCGTCAACCTCTGCTCGAGCGGGGTAGTTAACAACCTCCCACTGCTCACCGTTGTCAGCCGCAGACTTTAACAACCAACCGGCAAGATCATCATCGTGCCAGCGGGTAAGAATAACGAGTATCCCGCCACCAGGAGCCAGACGGGTATACGCCGTTGACGTATACCAATCTTTATTAGCCTCTCGATTGTTCTGACTTTCTGCGTCCTCACGGTTCTTTACCGGATCGTCAATGACAAGGACATGAGCCCCTTTACCAGTAATACCACCCCCAACGCCAGCAGCAACGTAACCGCCACCAACAGTAGTAAGCCATGCCTCAGCAGACTGCGACTGCGGGTCGAGGCGGGTTTTAAAAGCCGTCTTATATCCATCTTCACGTAATAACCCGCGAACCTTACGGCTGAACGCCATAGCAAGAGAACCCGAGTACGAACAGCTGATGAACTCGTGTTCAGGGTGTCTGCCAAGGTGCCACGCAGGAAACGCAATTGACGCAAGCGTTGATTTCCCGTGGCGCGGAGGCATGAAGAGCATGAGGCGAGGCGATTTTTTAGCTGCAACATCACGAGAAAACTCCTCCAGTCGGCGACAAATGTCTTTGTGTACCCAGCCCGCTTGGTAATCGGGGTTGAACCGCTCGACAAACGGCAACAGCCGCTTACGGGTCAGGTGGCGCAGCGCCAATTCAGCCCGAGCCTGCTCCTCAAGCGTTGCGTCAGCTGCTTTTTCGGGAACAACAGGCGTGGGCAACGGTTGCTGCTCCGCGATGTCCGCTTTGCAGTACACGCAGAGGCGATCACCCCCCGAGTACAACGACTCAGGGTGCGATGCTTTGCAACGTATGCATGTAACCTGACTTACTTCAGTCATTTATCAGCAAGGCTTCTTCTTTGAAAAGTCATAGGCATTAGTAAGGCTTAGGTTTAGGTTTAGGTTTAGCTTTCTTTTTAAGCATACTTAGTCGCTCCTTGGTTCTAAGTAGTCGAGTTCTTTACCTGCGATACGCAACAGATCTTCATCACTCATACGTTCGAGCTGCTTGGTGCCATTAATGTTGATGTTTACTTGCGTTGCGTTGTCTGGTGCAGCCAAACCGTGCAGCTTGACCAACGAATCGGTGGTGTTCTTCATTTCGGTCGCAGTCGCTGAGGCGCTATAAGCCTCCATATACATCATGTGTGCGTTTTGATTGGTGAACTTCACCGTCTCACGCATCTCTTCTCTGTAATATTGGATTGCTTGCTGTACAGCGGGGAGTTTTGATGCCGCATACGCCGATTGGGGGCAAGAGTACCCAGCACCACGACCGGCAGCGGCGGTGCTCATACCGGAGACGATGAGCATGACCAGCTTTTCCTGCTGTATCGTCACCGAACCACGGCTTATGCCCATGTAAGGCATGTGTGATTCGAACTCCGTGTGGTCGCTGACTAGGTCAGTGGACCGTGGTTCCAGGCTCGTGGTTATTTGCATATGGGCTCTTGGCATTGTCCAGATATACAAAAATCGGAGCACCCTCAAACTCTTGAGATGCTACCGATGCTATATACTCTTCTATATCTTCTGCTGTTCTTCCGTGTGACAAGAAGATAGTCACAGCTTTATGGTAGTCATACGCGAGCACTTCTCGCGAACCACGGATCGCGGTCCCGAGAACAGCTTCGTCAAGACCTTCGACCGATAACACTTCTATTAGATCCATATGGCATATTAGCTGGCCTAATACTCAATCACAAGAAAAATCGTGAATTGTCTTGACCCACCAATAAAACATGTCTTCTGGCAGAACATTCCGCATCATATTGACGCGATAGCACACTAATCTTACGTTTTCCGGTGAGTATCCACGCTCATTTGAGATTCTGTCGATAGAAGCGTTGAAATCTTTGGTTCCGCTTCCGTCTTTATGGTGCGTTAGGAACACACCTGACACTACACATCTACCTTCCTGCGCAAGCCAGAGGTTCACTAGATCGTCAATCGATATTGTGAAATCGATATGCTCAGCACGGTTACCGTTTTTCACGGACGACTTAGCCTTACCATGTAGCGACGCTAAAAAGGCTTGATGGCTGAGTGAACAGGTTTGCTCATGCTTGCGCGTTTTACACGTCTTACACGTCTTACGCTCACCCCCAGGGAACAGGCTGACAGGTTTAAGCACCCCGCACATGTTACACGCTCTACGGTTCTCCATTCGAGAATAGTATCACCACTAATAGTTAACATCCTGATTTTTTTAGAAAAAAAAATATAAAAATATTTTCTATATCGCTTACAGACTATCTCCCTCTCGCCTCACAACGCACCACGTTCCCCGATTCGTGGGAGTGGAACCTTCTTTTGGTTTTTGGCTTCTGGAACCTTGTCCGTTTTCCATAGCTCGTGTTTCGTTTTGCGCGGCTCACGTTCCGTGATCCGCGGTCAGTTTGGTTTGGGTATTGGTTGAATGAGTCAATCAATCTATCAGGAGATACATCATGAACAATTATCAACTAGTCAAGACGGCGGATATGTGCGCAGGTATGGACGAGCGGGCAGCTGCAATGTTCGATGGCGCTGCGACATATACCTACGTTGTGGTCAACCCAGCCTGGAACAAACGTCTGCTAGACCGTTCGAGCCATAGGGCGTTCGAGAAGTATATGCAGGAGGAGCTCGACGTTACGTGCATTCAGAGCGTCACCCAAGGCCTGCAGTCAGACCGTTTCTACTTCCTCGCGCTGTCGTTCTAAGGAGATACAGCATGAGATACCCAGGCAATCAACCGCGAACCACGACCTTCGGTCGCGCTCCACGAGCCACGAACAACGCATCAGAGCTGAAGAAGATCTATGCACGATACATACGCATGGGCTTCGATGACCGTGAAGCACGGTTCAAGGCTCTTACATACCACACATCGAAACTCTAACGGAGAAAACCCATGAAACTATCAAGAACTATACCCAAGAAATGGTCTGTTGGTCGTCGTAAAGAACGCATGTGGCAAGTCGCTTGCCTCTGCGCAGCACTCCTGCTCATAGCAGAGGTCACATACTTCTTATCGTTCCATTAATCACGGAGAAAACCCATGAAACTATCAAGAACTAGACGTCGTAAATCGCGGTTCACGGTCAGCGAATCGGACATCATGTTCCTCGGTGCGATGCTCGTGCTCACGGTGCTCAAGTGCCTCGCCTTCAACGGGGTAATGTAGGTTTGTACCACGTGTGTACCAGCTAAACCAGGTGTGTACCAGGTACGAAACACCTAGCTGGTACACACTTTATCCTTTTATATCATACACATACACGATTGTGTACCAGCTAAACCAGCTAAACCAGCTTTTTTAAAGTTCGTTTTCAATACTTTTTATATTCTCTAATTTAAAGTCTCAAATTGAACTTAAGTCAAAATTAGCTGGTTAAGCTGGTACACATCTCTGTAAGCCACGTATTTACTGACTTTCTTGCCTTTTTTACCTGGTACACAACCTGGTACACACCTGGTACACACCTGGTTTAGCTGGTACAAATCGTACGTTTATTGTACACCTGTACATAAACCGTACACACGAATCGTGTTTCACGGTCCATGTTTCACGATTTCGTTCCTGTTTACACCTCATACCTTAATTCATCCATATTTTAGGATAATAACCATGAAATACGTAAATGCATTCACACCATGCTTACAATCTCGCTCATCTGAATGGCATATCCACCACGCACCTGACGGAGAAACATTCGCCAGTTATGGCAACCACAATCTGTTCATGCCAGTCCACCCCATGTGGTTTGGTAACAACACTTGGGACACCAACTGCCTCACTCAACGCGAGTTGTCCGAGTACAAACGCCAAAACAAATTAGCTGGTTGGCCTGACCCAATCGTTGGAGAACCATACGATGCATACCAAATGGACTTCTGGTCAAGAGGTACTAAATACCATAGTTCGTAGTCCATGTTTCACGATTTCGTTCCTCAATCGCGGTCAGTTCCCATTTATGCCCTTGAGGCTTAATTCATCCATATTTTGGAGGTTATATGGCTATTTTCTTTGCACTAATTACCGGATTACTTGCTGGCTTACTTGCTGGCTTACTTACGATCCTTTACTTGCTGGAGCACCTAATCCACAACGATCAGGATTTCCGCGACATAATTATTAAGGAGGCTACAAAATGAACACTTTACTTACCATATTAAAACGCAACTGGGTATTTGCCCTGATCCTATCGACTGTCCTATTCGGATCGGTAGCTTACGGTAAGTACCTTGAAAACAACGCAACATCCGTGTCCGAAGTACCGTCCCACTTTGTCTGCATACATGGCACTTGGGAAGATACATACACTTGCTTTAACCGAGGAGATATCAAATGAGCGAACATATCGAGAACGCTAAAATCAAGGCATCTGAGTTATACTCTAAAGCTGACGAACTTAAAGCGCGAGCCGTGCCCCATGTAGATCGAGCAACTGGATTCTTTAACCGGCACATAGATAAAATACTGATGACTGCTCTTGTTGCTGTTGAGATCTGGCAAGGCGAATCATTAGATAACATTGAAGAATCATCTGAATTATCAGCAGCCGTCGATTATGACGATTACTCACGTAGATAGGAGCGCGAACCATGCACACAATAAGCCTGAACGTAGATCGCTGGTCATTAATCGATCATGACTATGAGGAATCTGCACTAAATTACGACGACGTCATAGCTTTGGCTGATGATATTAGCTATGCTAATGGTGATTACTCCACTGGAGATGACGGTACGTTGTGGGTCTTTGATTCGATCCACAACGGTTCAGCACGTTCCGCCTGGAAGGCACCATGAACATACCAGCAAGGGCTGACATGTACTCATGTGATGAGGTAGCCGAGTGCATGACCGTGAGTCGTGAACTTTACAAAGCTCTTTGGCTAGCACTAGAAACTTCTGAGCAAGCTGTTAGCGCTGAAGACTGCGGATCATCTGTAGAATTTAACCAATTAAATCGCACTACCATTAAGGATAAATGGAACTGCTTCACAGATAACCAGAAAACAGAGCTTAGCAACCTGTTAAGCCACTAATTACTTACCCCAGGAGGGGAATATCATGAACAACGTATCATCTTTTATCGACACAGTTATTACCAAAGCTGACAATAAGCAGGGTGGACGCAATGGAATCATCGCTGGCATGGTGCAACGGCAGGACGCTGAGCACGTAGCCAATAGAATCGCGATGACATACGTTCAACTCACCAAGGAGCGCACACGCCGTCGCCTGGAATCAATTCGTCACGGCGTACCCATCGAAATCATGTCCGAGAAGCCTGAACACATGTTGAGCTTTGTGCAGAGCATGATGAACAACTGCTGTTGGGCAGCTCGCACCGTGATTCGCTCTGGTCAGGCAGAGGAGCAAGCCAATGGCCTCGACTTCTCGCAGTCCGTTGCAGAGCAAGCGGGCCTTTTAGAAACCGCCTGCATGCACAATTGCGACGATACGCTCATGGACGACTGGGCTACATTAAACGAGCTGCATACCTGGCTCTGCACTCAGATGAACTACATGACCGACCTTGATCCTCTGTTCCTCTACGCTGAGAAAGCTGAGGTGGAGCCTGGAGTATGGGAGTATGTCCACCAATTGATGGATTTCCCGTACGTTTTAATCGCCCTCGATGAGAAGGTGCTCGAACTCGCTGTGCAGAAAGATGACGTGCTTGTAGATTACGCAAACAAACACGTATTTGGCTCTGCATACGCCGCTTAACCCCGAACCCACTCGCCGCAAGGTGGGTGGGTTTTTTTATGCCTGGCCGCACCACCGCGAGCAGTGTGCCTGTTTCACTATCATCACTTTGTGATGATGACCACCCACCCCTGGGTGTCAGTGTGCCTGTTTCACTATCATCACGAAGTGATGATCCCTAACCACGAACCGAGGACCGTGAATCATGAACA
>ERZ888423.1519-NODE-1519-length-19721-cov-8.650361_pt1 | contig 19721 bp, 13 predicted proteins | sample MGYA00520523_ERZ888423 | MGnify/ENA primary metagenome ERZ888423 (study PRJEB32303, sample SAMEA104408611) | aquatic metagenome | biome: Brackish water; feature: Pelagic; material: water | place: Baltic Sea | collected 2014-06-08T10:24:00 | depth 30,27 m ...
TCAGTTGCTGAAGTCAGTGGACAATTGTTATTGAAGCGTTCTGATCTTAGACCAGGAGCCTATATCGCAAGGATCACCGCACAAGGAGAAAATCTCGAATTGAGATTCACCGTAGAGTAGCTCGAACTTTGGGAAAAATCTAAGCCTCTGTCTTAGGATTTAGAATAATTAAATACGGTGCGGCAGCAAAGCGCATAGGATTATGCAGCAGTATTCATGCTGAGATCCTTCAAGACTTCATAGACTTTTCTCACGGGAAGTCCCATCACATTATAATAGCACCCATCTAATCGTTCAATTCCGATGTAACCTATCCAATCCTGGACGCCATAGGCTCCTGCTTTATCTAAAGGGCTATAATTAGCAACGTAATATTCAATCTCTGCTCTGCTGAAATTCCTGAATTCTACTGCAGTCTCATCAGAGAAAACGTTGCTTCCTTCACTTGTGCGAATCGTAACTCCTGTATAGACATAGTGCGTCTTTCCTGACAGAGAGGAAAGCATTTCTATGGCTTCAGCTGTATCTTTTGGCTTATTGATCGGCTTGCCTTCAGACCACACTATAGTATCAGCTGTGATAAGTATTGTTAATGGATCTAGCTCACCGAAGACCAATGATTTCATCAATGAAATGTGTTCTGGAATTCCCGCCTCACTTAAGTGTCCAGGCCAGGATTCATCCGTATTCTGAGTCTTGACCTCGAAGTCTAGGTCTAGGCCTTTTAAGAGGTTTTGTCTCCTAGGTGACTGTGATCCCAATATGACTTTTCGAGAGGATAGTACTTTTCTTAACATGCCTCAAAGGAAATGAAAGAATAGACTGCTTCCCAATCCAGCTAGCATAGCGCACTTTAAAAATCGAGCACAGCTTCGGAAGGATTCTTTATCATGAGCCTTGAAAAGACTGATGAAAACGAAGACCAATGGCACAAAGAAAAGCAAGGAAAAAAATGTCAAAAGTGGTATTCTCGGAAGCATAACGCTGAGTTCGGTAAGCACTTTAACTTCTATTCCTATCACGAGAAGACCAATTACGGTTACTATCCCTTTGGTCCACGAGATTCCCATCACTACTGGAAACGTCCTGTACCCATGCCGCGAATCTCCATCCATGTCTTCTAGATCCTTTACTAGTTCTCTCATGAAGGTCAATAGAAATGCCTGTATAGCGTAAAAAATCAATCCATGCATGGCCAATGCAGAAATGGGGGAAAAGCTCTGCTCATAAAGCAATATCAAGATGGGAATAAGGCCACAAAGCAAAGCGACTATAAAGTTCCCGATGAGCGGCTGCCGTTGCATATGCATGGAATAAAACCAAAGTGAGCCTGCAATAAATATGTGTATGCTCCAAAAGTGAAAAGCCTTCAAGAAAATCAATGAAATCATTCCAATTAAAAGACCACTCAAGGTCATTATGAAATAAAGGGACCATGCATTCTGAACACCAAGATCTCTGGGGATGGGATTTTTTCCAGCGCGATTGTGCGCATCCACTTCTACATCTTGAATGTCATTGATTACGTTTCCTCCCGCTGCTAGAAGAATGACTGATAAGGAGAGGAAAAAGTAAAGTCGCTTTGAGATATGCTCCTGCTCTGATTGCAAACTTGGAAAAGCCTCAATCAGAAATTGCATCCCGAAAAAAGTCAGAGCGATGATGGATATATTTTTAGGTCTGATGCTCTTCCAGATTCCTGTTCCTAAGCTCATTGTGGGTCTACGTCTATAATGGTTCGTATGGATCTATAGGGCTTCTCTGATGAGAATAAATCCGTAGTTTTTTGGATGCGTTCTTTCACTTTAATAACCGAGGCTTCTTTTTCTATTTTAATCAATATTTCCTTACGGTACTGGTCTTTGATACGTGCAATATATGGATACTGTGGACCCAGTAAACGCCCTCCTAGAAAACTAGTCAACCGTGCTGAAAGGTCATCTGCCGCATGGTCAATTAAGTCTTGATTCTTATGTCTGAGCGTGATTCTTATCAATCGAGTGAAAGGAGGATATTTGAATTCCTTTCTATCAACCAAGTCTCTGTCCATCAGTCGTTTATAGCTGTGTTCAATAACATTCTGAATGACCCAGTGATCAGGTTCCATAGTCTGAATAACTACTTTTCCTTGAACTCCTTTGGAATCTCTTCCTGCGCGACCTGCTACTTGTGTCATCATCTGATATGCTCGTTCATAAGCTCTGAAATCAGAATGGTTCATGAGTTGATCAGCATTTAGAATACCTACTAATGCAACATTGGCAAAGTCTAATCCCTTAGTTACCATCTGAGTACCCACAAGGATATCTACCTTATGTTGTTCGAATTCCTGAAGCAATTTAGCATGTGCATATTTCCCTCGTGTGGTATCTACATCCATTCTAGATACTTTGGCTTTGGGCAAAATCTGTTTCAACTCATCCTCAATCTTCTCCGTCCCGAAACCTATCATCTTCAAGTCCTTACTTCCGCATGAAGGACAATGTATAGGAGGGTCATGCACAGCAGCGCAGTAATGACATTTTAATTTATGTATGCCCCGGTGATATGTAAGCGTAACATCACATCTATTGCATTGGGGTTTCCAAGCGCATTGAAGGCATTGCCACAGGGGATTATATCCTCTTCTATTCTGAAAAAGAATAATCTGTTTTCCCGTATCCAAACACGCTTGCATTTCAGTTACCAGAACTGAGGAGAACATGGACTTCATGGTTTTGCGAGTGTATTCCTTCTTGATATCAGCAATGATGTAAGAGGGAAGTGGCGCATCTCCATAGCGCTCTTTTAGAATAACCTTGGCCATACGTCCTTCAGTGCACGCATTCAGGCTTTCAGCACTGGGAGTAGCTGAACCTAGGACTAAATTTGCTTTTTGGATTCTTCCCAGAATGAAGGCTGTGTCTCGGGCATGATAGCGTGGCGCAGGATCAAATTGCTTGAAACTGCTGTCATGTTCTTCATCGATTATGATTAAACCTAAATCTCTGAAAGGCAAGAAAAGAGCTGATCTAGCGCCAACGACTATCCTATGGTCATGGATTCCGGGTTGAACTAGGTTCTCCCATATCTCAGCTCGCTCGCTCTGGCTGTGATGACTGTGATATACTACTACCTGTTCCCCGAAGTGCTTCTGCAACCTCTGGATTAGTTGCGTAGTCAAGCCTATTTCAGGAACGAGGTATAAAACTTGTTTTCCACGGGCTAAGTATTCCTTGATTAAGCTCACATAGACCTCTGTTTTACCTGAGGAAGTCACTCCGTGCAGCAATGCAGCACCTTTTTCGGCTATACCTGCCTTTAGTTGTTCAAAGGCCTTTTCTTGGGCTGATGAAAGCTCTAGAACCTTACCTCGCTCTTTCAACGCATTCTTGACTCGTCCTACTTCATGCTCTGAGGCAATCAGGATTCCTTTGTCAAGCACAGCCTTTAAAACTGCCGCGCTAACATCACTTTTTTCTAATAATTCCTTCTTCAAGACAGGAATTTCTGATCCTGACCCATGTTTGCTCAAGGCCAAGAAACGGAGCAGAAGATTGACTTGCTGTGGTGCTCTTTTTTCAAGGCTCTGAAAAAGCTCATTCGTAGCCGCTTCATCGTACTGCTCAGAATTCCATTCAAGATAGGTGTCATAAATGGGGCGATAGCGGGTTTTGACCTCTTCTTGGAGCGAGATAACCCTACGATCCATAAGTGACTTGGCCATTCGGAATGCGGCTGCTTCACTTCCTAAGATAGCCTGAAGCTCGGCCATGTTCAATCGCTGGCGCTCCTTCAGGTGTCCCATGACCATGTGTTCAGTGCTATCTAATTCTAGATCCTCTTCTTGATCATCATAGCGCGTAATAACCGTCTCGCTATTCAATCGAAAGGCACCAGGCATGGCTGCTGACATAACCTCTCCGATATAGCACATGTAATATTCTGATATCCAGGACCATAACTGCAGTTGGGAAGCAAGGACAAGGACATGATCATCAAGTAAGTCAAGGATATATTTCGCTTGATATTCACGAGGTGCCTTGTCATGGATCTTACAAATTAGGGCAGCTTGAATCTTTCGCTTACCGAAAGGGACCAAGACTCTTCTGCCGATTTCCAAGTCCTTCTCCAAAGCCCTAGGAACCCTATAGGTAAAGGTTCCTGGAACATAGAGGGGGACAATCACGTCAACGAATATCGCTAGACTAGTGTCCTTAACCTCAGTCTTTGTGCTCATCTCTTGCTCTTTAAATCGCTGATTCATGGAAACTTTGTACGTGCTTGTTCGTTGAAAACATAAGTTGATAAATAAAGCGATTCTATGGCTCAATGACCTCATTGGACGTTAAATTCATCCAAAATATGTTCACGAAAATATGAGGTATCTCATTCTCCTATCACTCATTTTCCTTGTAGGTTGTCAGAATGCCGCGTCTGACGAGCAAAAAGACAAGGATACTCTTACTAAAGTCGATTCCCAAAAAGAAGGCGGATCTGACATTATCATGGTTGATGGTGCACTCTTTAGCATTCCTTCACCCGTGGAGGTTACTTTGTTCATCAAGAATAATGGCTCTGGATTCAGAGAAGACTTTCTTCTTAATCCAGGCTCTACCGATCAATATACGAGCAGTTCTCAGAAAGCACTGGCGCTCGGAGTATTCGGGGCTGAACTCGGCTACGTGAGTGTGTATGAGCAGAACGAGCGCTCGCTCAGCTATATGGGGGCAGCACGAAAACTCGCTGATGATATTGGAATGACTGGAGCGTTCAGTGAGAGCCTCGTAAGACGTTTTTCGAATAACATTGGAACACCTGATTCTTTGATGATCTTGGTCTCAGAGATCTATAAGGCCGGAGACATCTACTTGAAGAATAATGATAGGAATGATGTGGCAACATTGGTTCTTGCAGGAGGGTGGGTAGAATCTCTTTATATCACCTGCCTAGAGGCCGAGAAAGGAAATATCGCTTTCAAAAAGCGCATTGCAGAGCAGAAGACTAGTCTCCTAAGGTTGAACGAGCTTCTGAGTATATATCCTGATAACACTGCCATCCAAGAACTCAAGCCACAGTTTGATAAATTGATGGAGGACTTCAATTCGGTTAAGTCAGACTATGTGTTTAAACGTCCTGAAGTGATCCATGCAGAGCAACTAACTATCCTTAAAGGGGGTACAAATCATGAGATGGATGAGGCTACCTTTAAGAACATCATCGCTCACGTTAAAGAATTGAGAACAGCAATAACCAGAAACTGATATGAATTCAATGAAATTTTTACTGCTGTTTTTAGCATGTGTAGGAATGATAAACATGAATGCCCAATGTGATACTACGGTGACATTGTGCGAGAAATTCATGCCCACTAATTATGTGTCAGATGGTCAGACATATCGCGCTTTCCTCGTTAATGATGAAGTGGCAGAGTTCAGCACCACCTTCTTCGCGGGAGTAGATTATCGCATTGCAGTCATGTCAGGAACTGAGAAAGGCGAATTGGAATTCAGATTGCTAGATCAAGAAAGAAAACTGCTCTTCTCGAGTCAGGATTATGACCTAACTCCTTTCTGGAACTTTAGAGCTGAATCCACGCAGGATTGTGTCATAGAGGCACAATTGAGAAAAGATGGCGTAGGTTCTGGGTGCGCTGTCATATTGATTTCATTCTCTCGTTAAAAGAGACTTGAAAAGGCCATTAAACTATGAGCGAACGAATCCTCAAAGCACTGATGCAGCTCTTTGCCATCGTTGCTTTCAACGATGGGGATACGGAGAGAGAGAAGCATAGCAGGACGCTGGTAGAACAGTTCCTAATGCTCATCTTGAGTCGATCTCTTGTTATAGACTATCTTAAGATTTATGATGAGTTCTTCGCTAGCCACCACGGGGTGAAAGAAGGAAAGCAGAGGAAAAGAACCTCTGTTAATTCAGTTAAGATACTTCGTATATGTTCCCAGATTAATGAAGAACTGACTCAAAGACAGAAGGTTATCGTGCTCATCTGGTTGCTAGAGTTTATCTATTTCAAAAGGGATGCGAGTGAACAAGAAGTTGAATTTCTCGATACTGTAGGTTCTAGCTTTAATATCTCAGATGAAGAGTATAAAGCCATCAAGAATTTTGTCTCTTCTCAATCAGGTAATTCCTTTACAGGAGAAGATATCCTTTTGATTAGCCAAACACTACAAGAAGAACGTATTCAATCTAAATTCATGCGCCTTGATGGCCTTGATGGATTGCTCTGTGTGCTATGCATACGCAGTGTTAATGAATATGTAATTAGGTACTTCGGGAAGGATACTCTTTCTCTTAATGGTCAGGCTATCCTAAGAGGAAGGGGTTATGTGCTCTCTCAAGGTGCAACTATTAGAGGACCCAAGACTAAACCTATCTATTTCAGCGATGTAGTTGGAATTTTCTTGAGCGATAAGGTTAATGAAAAAGTCATTTTCTCTGCTGAGGATATCAGCTACACGTTTCCAAATGGAAATGTAGGTCTTCATCCTTTGGACCTCTACGAAGATACAGGGAGACTGGTAGGAATCATGGGAGGAAGTGGTTCAGGAAAATCCACCTTACTCAATGTACTCAACGGAAATTACAGCCCTTCCTTTGGAAAGGTCAAACTGAACGGTCATGACATACATCAAGACCCTGAAAGTGTAGAAGGTCAGATAGGATATGTGGCCCAAGACGATCTCCTCCTAGAAGAGCTTACTGTATTTCAAAATCTTTATTACACTGCTAAACTCTGCTTCGCGAAGATGGAAGAGGAGGTTCTAGTGGATAGGGTAAATAGAACGTTGCAAGACCTCGGTCTCATAGACAAGAGTCACTTGAAAGTGGGGAATCCACTTGAAAAGACAATTAGTGGAGGACAACGAAAAAGACTGAATATAGCCCTAGAGCTAATCAGAGAGCCCACCATCTTGTTCGCAGATGAGCCTACATCAGGCCTTTCTTCTAGGGATTCAGAGAATATCATGGACCTACTCAAGGAATTGACCTTGAAAGGGAAACTCGTTTTTGTAGTAATCCATCAGCCTTCGTCTGATATCTTCAAGATGTTCGATAAGCTGTTTTTCTTGGATTATGGAGGGTATCCTGCCTTTTATGGAAATCCGTTAGACAGTGTAATCTACTTCAAGAGAGAGGCTTCTTATGCGAATAGCGATGAGGGAGATTGCTTCGCGTGCGGAAATGTGAATCCTGAGGTCATCTTCAATATTCTAGAAGCGAAGATGGTAGATGAATACGGTAAGGAAACGGATGTTCGTAAAGTCAAACCTGCGGAATGGTATGATGTATTTAAGGAGAGCTTCAAGCCTGAGCGCATGGTCTTCTCCTCTGAGATTAAATTGCCTGAGACTAGTTTCAAAGTCCCTGGGGCGCTAGATCAATTCAAGGTTTTCATGACACGAGACGTCTTGACTAAGTTGAGCAATACTCAGTATCTCTTAGTCAATCTGCTTGAGGCGCCTGCACTTGCAGCCTTATTGGCATTCTTCTTGAAATTTTACATCCGTTCACGAGAAGGGGCTGAGGGGTATGTTTTTAGGCTAAATGAGAATATCCCCCAATTCATTTTTATCTCTATTATGGTTGCATTATTCATTGGTCTTACCGTGAGTTCTGAGGAGATTATTAAGGATAAAAGGATACGAGCAAGGGAGGCGTTCTTGAACTTAAGCAGGAACAGTTATATAAGCTCTAAGATTGTCATCATGCTTTCCTTATCAGCTATTCAGATGTTGCTCTATGCATTAGTGGGCGTTTATATTCTTGAAATGACAGGAATGGGGCTGTTCTATTGGATGGCGCTCTTCACTACCTGCTGCTTCGCTAATTTGCTTGGACTTAATATCTCCTCAAATTTCAATAGTACTAAGGTCATCTACATTTTAATTCCCGTGATGATTATCCCACAATTGCTCTTCAGTGGAATCATAGTTTCTTTTGACAAGCTACACCCAGCATTTGCCTCACAGAAAGGTGTGCCTTGGATAGGTAATATTATGGTGTCTAGATGGGGTTATGAAGCGCTTTCAGTAGCTCAGTTCAGACATAATGAGTACCAAGAAGAATTCTATCAGCTTGATCAACATAGGGCGTTTGCTAATTGGAAAAAAGATTCATGGATCAATTCCTTAACCAATAAAGTAAACTCAGCGCGAAGTCATATGGATGAAGTAGGAAAAGAGCAAGTCTATGCTGAAGACCTCTCCCTCTTATTCAATGAACTGAAGAAGGAACAAGACTTTTTAGAAGATATTGACTTTGAATACCTAGACAGATTGAATGTCAAAGAGTGTAATTTGAATTTACTTAAAGAGGTAGACCTTCATCTAGCTGCATTGACTTCTCATTATAGAAATGTGTTTAATGAGGCCGAAGCCCAAAAAGAAGAGCTGATTTCCGAAATGGAAAAGCAGGACAAGAATTCATACAGTCGTTTGCTAAATACACACAGTAACGAGAGTCTAGAGAAACTCGTCACGAATAAAAATGGGTTGCGATCTCTAGATGAATATGGTGGTGAGTTTATACAGAAAAAGGATGTGATCTATTCTATACAGAATGGCGGAAACTTCCTTGATGCTCCCTTCTATGCCCCTAGAAAGCTGATGGGAGGGGAGCACATTGATACCTTCGTTGCGAATATGATCATAATCTGGGCGATGACACTTTTATTGTGCCTCACTCTTTACACAGATATTTTCAAAGTCACGCGATTTTTCATAGAAGGACTCAGGCATAAAAGGAATAGGTAAGTAAAGGAAAGGAAATCAGATTTCCATCACACACATATCGAACTTCAAGTCTATGATAGAATCATAGTCTTCACCTGCCTCGAGCATATCCTCATCATCCTCTTCATAGAACCAACGTATCTGTACCTCAAATCCTTTCTTCTGAAGAGTCTCTAGCTTCTTGAATACATCTAGCAGACATTTGGAAGAGCTGGTATTGAAATATTCCAACTTCACATCCATAATTGTCTTGCTGGCTGGTTTAGCAGAATAAATATCTAACCAGGCCAATACTTTAGTATAGAACTCTACAGAATTTTCGGGAATAGATCTCCCGCTGATTTCAAGATTACCTGTTCCTCCAATTAGGAGGATGGCAGGTGTCTTTGGAGTTCCTTCTATTCGCACGTCTTCCATATTCAATTCAGTATTTTTACATTCAAACTGAAAAAAGAATTAAACTCATCTACGGGTACAAAACCATAGTCTAATTTTTCTCCAGACCTTCTGGCAATATCAATGATTCCTAAGCCACCTCCACCTTTGCTTGAATATGTGCCGTTATTCAACACTTTACGATACATAGTGGTAAGTTCTTCAGAATCCATGGCATTTATCTGCCTAATTCGTTGTTGTAATATCTCTACATGATCAGTGGAGATCATGTTTCCAGTAATAACTGAGTAGCCTCCTTTATGGTTGACCACCATAACGATTATAGATTGCTCCTCTTGCATTCCTTCAGTCTTACTATGATGGTAGAGGTTCTGCAAGCACTCTGCTAGAACATTGTATACTTTTTTCTTCGTCTTGGCCTCAGCTTGGAAGTAAGTCAATTTCTCTTCGATGACTTTCAATATGGAATCAAGCAAATCTTCTGATAGAAAACCTTTGAAAGAGAGCATAATATTCTCTTTTTCCATGCGGTCATATATGTCGAATACGTTTATGTTGCCCAAGGCTTGTAGAGGTTTACTGCACAAAGTTAAGAGCAAGGATATATGTTGAACTGATTAAGTTCTAAGATATCTTCATGGAATTGTTGAAAGGCTTGAGTTTAATTTTAGGAATATGGGTCTTTCATCATTTCTGCTGGCTATGAGATATAGCACTCCTTGAACTTGAATGAATTCCATATCCTTCACCCAGCCTGGAAGAAAGGCACCATTAGCTCTCGTAGACAATGGTTCTAACACTCCTTTTCCTTTGTTCATCAACACTAATCCTGCACCAGCATCTAAACTCCCTAATTGTATGGGCATATAGAGTTCATTTCCAGCAAGTATGAAGTCTTCCTCTCCATCTCCATCAAGATCCTTAACTAATATTGAATTGATAGAACTTACTTGTGCTTGCACAGGCAACGGAAGAGCATCATATCCTGACGCAGTGCTAATCAGAATCATAGAGCGTAATTCAGTGACTTCATGCTTCTTGGCCGTATTTAAGGCATCTCCAAATATTTGCTCAAGACTTTTCCCCGTGAAATCAGCATAATAAGGGAATTTAAGATCAAAACTCGGGAATTGCGCTTTCAAGAAAGTAAGAGACCTATCAGGGTGATAATACGTTCCTTGTTTGAAGGCTAGTGCTATGTCTCTATCCTTGTCACCATCCATATCTCCTGTGTACATGAGAAGTGGATCCTTGACACTTGCGTGGAACTTTATGTTGGACCCTACATTTCCTAGAATGAAATCTGCACGTCCATCTCCGTTAAGATCTGCACTAACTACTGTTCTCCATAGTCCTTTCAAATCAGGAAGATTCATCCCTTTGCTCAATTTTCCTCCTTCATTCTTCATGAAGACTGGGGAGGACCACTCACCCACTATAATCAAATCCAAATCGCCATCTGCATCATGATCGCTCCATGCTGCATCGCTTACCATTTCTAGTTTTAGGATGTCTGGTGCTAAGTCAGCAGCCGCTGATTTAAAAATGCCTCCTTCATTGATTAAGAGGAAAGAATGTGGTGCTTCTCCATAAGCGAAAGGCACAGAGCGACTTCCAACAAATGCATCTAGGTCGCCATCTCCATCCATATCACCGAACGTCACTACAGAGGTGCTTTCCAGCATGCGCGGTAAGTTATTCTCAGCATATCGGAATCCCTTGCCTTCATTGATGAAGAGCTTATCAAGAAGCAGAAGATTGTTCTTCCCATCCTCAGTACCTCCGCTGCCAATATAAAGATCCATATCTCCATCTCCGTCCACATCAGCGAATTCAGCTACAATATGTTCTTCATTGCTCATAGGCTTCCATGGCCCGTCCACACGGGTGAACTTACCGTTGAACTGTAAATACAGTTCATCGCTCTGACCTTTAGCACCGCAGATAAAGAAATCATCTTCTCCATTTTTATCTACATCAGCTACGGCACACTGCGGGCCTTGCATGCTCATCCTAAAAGGTAACTGAGCCTCTATGTCGAATTCGGTCATGACTTTGTCTTCATGCTTGAAAATAATTCCGAGGTCTGCAACTTGAGCCCAAGAAATGACTTCGTCTTTTTTAAATCGTTTGTCTGCCTCAGCATATTTACACATGATCTTCTTGCCGCCTTCAATGGTGCCTAATTCCTGCATAGCACCATCTGGCCAAATCACTTTTACCTGTTCTAATCTCCCTCGTTCGCCTATTCCAATAAGCAATGACTTATCCATACTTGAAATAAAGCCTCGGGTTCTTCTGAGTTCTTGAATGAAATGTTCTTCGCCATTTTGGGCAATGATTCTCACTCCTTCACCATCTCTGTTTCCCTTGGGCCCTTCGAAATCAAAACGTATAGATTTCTTAGGTGAATTCACAATATTCTCATACACGATGGCTGGGTCAGGGCTCAATTGCAGATTAGAATTATTTACGATGAGGTCTAAATCACCATCGTTATCCAAGTCCGCATGAGCGGCTCCACTGCTGAACAACACATCTTCAAGGCCTCCTGATTTGGCTCTATTCTTGAACTTAAGATTGCCTTGATTCATATATAAATAGTTGCGCAATTTCTGACTCACAGTCACCGTATCAAAGGTCTCCTTAGTCATGCGTCCTCCAGCAGCTCTTATGTATTTAGATCGCTTGATATAATCCTTGTCCTGCATGTCCCGTAAGTATCCATTGCTTACGAAAAGATCTTGCTTTCCATCATTGTCATAATCTCCAAATAAGCTAGACCAACTCCAGTCTGTGGCTTCTACACCAGCCATATAAGCTACATCGCTGAAGGTCTTTCCTCCATTATTCCTGAACATGCAATTACGTGTGTATTGGTGATGGAATCCTACTTCCTCAAACACATAATAATTCTGCTCTGATAGATCTGAGACGTTCAGAATCATGCGGTGGTAGTTCTCAGGTAACATCTCTACCACATTCATATCAAGCAGCCCATCATTGTCAATATCGGCTACATCTACACCCATGCTGTAGTAAGGGATATGTGGGAAGTATTCCTTCATGCGATCAGTGAACGTGCCGTTCTGATTATTGATATAGACATAATCGGCACTTTGATAGTCATTACCCACGTAAATGTCATCCCAACCGTCTTCATTGATATCCCAAATTACTAGGCCAAGACCATGACCATAATTTCTCACTCCTGCTATGTCTGTGACATTCGTGAAGGTATTGTCCCCGTTATTTCGATACATTTTGTCTGAAATATCGTCTTCAGGCGCTTTCATTTTATCTAAACGTTCTTTCAAATTCTGTCCATAATCCACAGGATGCTGAGTCAGATACATGTCCAAGTCTCCGTCATGGTCATAATCGAAAAAGGCAGATTGTATGCTGTATCCTTGGTCAGCTAGGCCATAAGCTTGCGCTGATTCAGTGAAGGTGAGGTCATGGTTATTGATGTAAAGCAGATTCGCTTTTTCCTTGGTTAAGCCCTTATGTCCAGAACGACATACATAGATATCTTGCCAACCGTCCTGGTTAATGTCAACGAAAGTCACTCCAAAATTAAAACCACCTTGATGGTCTATTCCCGCAGTTTTGGAAATGTCCTTGAACTTCAGATGCCCTTCATTCCTGTATATCCTATCTGGAACTTGATTACCTGAGAAATAAAGGTCAGGTAGCCCGTCATTATCTAAATCTCCTACACCTACTCCGGCACCATTGTATGTGTATTGAAAAGCGAAGTAGTTATACTCCTTAGTCTCCACGATATCATTTCTGAAGTCAATTCCGCTTTCTTCAATGCTTAATCGCTTGAATATCTGAGGGCCAGCGTCAGCTGAGTCTTCTTGCTCAGCATCGCTAGGTCCTGAACTTGGGCTGGATGAGCATGCAGCGAGAAAAAATAATGCAAGCAAAGCTAAAATGGATTTCGTGCGGCTCATTGTTCTTCGATTTCAAGTTCTATATCTCCATCATCACTCCAGTCATCGGTCATAATCTGTTCAGGGTCTACTCCCTTTAAGATCCCGCTATCAGGGAGTTCTTCAGTTAATTGAGTGACGTCTATTACCTCTTCAGGGGCGGGTTCCGCCACCACATTGTCAGTACTGGGGGGAGTCGAACAAGAGAGGATAAATAAGGGGGCTAGGAATAGAAAATAGCGCATGGATTGCATTTAGAATAGTCCCAAAGTTCTGATATTTTAGTAAATATGCAGTCTATGCAACATATCTTCCTCTCCATTCTCATCACTGATGAGCCCGTTATCTTCGGAATTCTGATGGCCGTATTGGCCTTATTATTCTATACATCTCAAAGTGAAAACCCAATATTGAGGAAGTTTTACGGGATAGTTCCAGTCTTGCTTTTGGCATATTTCATTCCTGGGATATTGGTTTCTATTGGCCTCATAGATGGTCATGCAGAGGGGATTAATTTCATTTCTAAGCGCATGTTGCTTCCAGCGAGTTTAATCCTCTTGACACTTAGTGTCGACATGAAAGCCATCATGTCTTTAGGTCCCAAAGCCTTAATCATGTTCTTCACGGCAACCATTGGAATTGTAATTGGTGGTCCTTTAGCCCTTTGGATAGTCTCTCTGTTTAATCCTGATGTGTTGGCTGATCATGGAGATGCTAGTATATGGAAAGGTATGGCCACAGTTGCTGGTAGCTGGATAGGAGGTAGCGCGAATCAAACGGCTATGAAAGAGATCTACAAAGCAGGAGATGGGCTATTCTCTGCCATGGTTATAGTAGACGTGGTAGTAGCGAATATCTGGATGGCTATTCTGCTATATGGAGCAGGAGTGTCTGATAAGCTAGATCGCTTCTTGAAAGCTGACAACTCTTCCATTGAATCCTTGAAAAAGAAAGTCACTGATTTCCAAGCGGCCAACAACCGTATCCCATCCTTCACTGATTTGATTGTAATGCTCGGTGTCGTATTCGCCTTTGTGGGACTGAGCCATTGGCTTTCAACTGCTATAGCTACTCCACTAGATACTTGGATAAAAGACGCCTTAGCTGCCGACCCAACATCTAATATAAAGTTTATTACCAGTTTTGGTTCTGACTTCTTTTGGCTTATAGTATTCGCAACTGCATTTGGACTAGCTATGTCATTTACTAAAGCAAGAAAATTTGAAGGTGTGGGTGCATCCAAAATGGGTTCTGTGTTCATTTATATTCTAGTGGCCACCATTGGATTGCATATGAACTTCGCAGAGATGTGGGCTGATTGGGAGCGCAACAGCCTCTTGATCATCATTGGGTTTGTATGGATGCTTGTTCATATCATCATCTTACTTACAGTAGCGAAACTGATTAAAGCACCGTTCTTCTTTGTCGCTGTCGGGTCTCAGGCCAACATAGGCGGAGCTGCTTCAGCTCCCGTAGTGGCTTCAGCTTTCTCACCAGCACTAGCACCTGTAGGCGTATTGCTCGCAGTTTTAGGCTATGCTTTAGGAACCTTTGCCGCTATTTTATGCGCTATGATGATGCAAGGAATCAGCGCTTAAAAACTGCTACTCCTTCTATGTGAGATGTATGTGGAAACTGATCTACCAAGTGATAATGACTCATCGTATATCCTGCTTCTTTCAACAAGGTGGTATCCCGAGCTTGGGTAGATGGATTGCAAGAGACATACACGATATGGTCAGCTCCTAGTTCAATGACTTTTTTCAAACTCTTCGCCATGATTCCCGCGCGCGGAGGATCTAATACCACCGTGTCTATTTTGCCTTGATATTCTGGATGCTCATCTAGGAATTTACCTACATCAGCTGCATGAAATTCTACTTGATGAATTCCATTTTCAGCAGCATTCATCTTCGCATCTGAGATGGAGGATTCTTCAATATCTACGCCTATGATTTTCTTCTCTGGCAGGGCTTGAGCAAGTAATTGAGCGATGGTTCCAGTTCCGCAGAAAAGATCTAGAATGTATCCATCTCCTTTTAATCCCTCACATTGTTTTATCACTGACTTATAGAGTAAGGCCGCAGAAGATGGATTCGTTTGGAAGAAACTACTTAAGCTTATCTTGAACTTCAGTCCACAGATTTCTTCTATCAAATGATCTTCCCCATGAATCAAGGTACTGGCTGATGCTGTGTAGTCAAATCTATCTCCTTCACCTTCATTGAGTGTATGAAAAACTCCTGCAATTCTTTTGGGATAAAGTGTGTTGACAAAGTCAATGAAATCAGGCAGAGAGAACTGATCAAGACCATCTGAAGAGGTCTGCAAAGCAATCAGGAACTTATCCTGATGAAACGAATACTTTACCAACATGCTTCTGAAAAAACCATGGGACTTAGGTGCATGCCATCCTGGAAGACCTGTGGCTTCTAAGTATTCCTTCATTTTAGCAAGACCTGTCTCAAATCGTTCATCGAAAAGACCTGAAGGCTTAACCAAGCTATCCACGCACCACCACATTCCTCTGCGCTTAAAGCCCAGCCCGAATGTATCCACCGTTTTATCTTCTTCATGGCTCCATGAGATAGCTGAAAAAGAGTATTCCATTTTATTTCTATACCCCCAATCCATAGGGCTAGCGATATAGTCACTGAAAAGATCTTTAACCTCAGTGTGACCTTCTTTATTGAATTGATCAAGGCTATCCCTTTGCTTAAAGAATCTTTGTTTTTCCATAGGTAAGCGGGCAAATGGAGCACCTGAAACCTCTTGATAACCCGTTTCTATTTCTAGTGGAGAACGTTCAAGAACTTTCATGAGTCGAGCTTCGCCATGCTTCTTCTGCAGCTTAAAGACGCGAGCCTGTACCTTTTGACCTGGGAGTGTGTGTGATACGAACAGGATGAACATTCCTTTTGGTGTCTCCCATTTGCAGATTCCTTTTCCCCCAAATGCCAAATCCACGATGTCCATTTCGTAGATCTGCCCCTTTTTCAGTTTTTCCATAATTGTCGCAAATTTAATCGCTTGTCTTCAGCCAAATAAGTAGAATTAACTTTGGCCTCAATGAAGAAAGAAATCCTCCCGCTTGAAATTACAGGTCAGTTCCCCAGGCTGGTCTTGGATTACCTCTCGGCCAGAGACGATATGAAGCCATTCTATGACTATAGTCCTGACCTCAAAGGGCTGAAAGAAAGGATAGAAGAACTGAAGTCAAGAAGCTTCGACAGAGCAGTACTCACTGCAGAATTAACAGATCAGCATAAGGAAACAGCGCTTACAGAAGCTCAAGAAAAGAACCTGCAGGCGCTAGCTGATGGGTCTGGATATACAATATGTACTGGCCATCAACTCTGCTTGATGACAGGCCCAGCTTATGTCATTTATAAAATCTGTTCGGTCATTGCTTTGTCCAAGGAATTAGAAGCTGAATGTAATGGAGAAGTCAGGATTATTCCCCTGTTCTGGTTGGCATCAGAGGATCATGATATAGCTGAAATAGATCATTTTTCTCTTTTCAATAAAACCCTGAAATTCCATTCAGAACATCAAGGAGCTGCAGGTCATATGTCCTTGAACGGAATTGAGCACATCATCACTGAGCTTTCGGAAATTCTAGGCGATTCTGATGGCGCTGCGCAGATTCTTGCGACACTTAGAAAGGTCTATGACCCTAGCCTAAATCTAGCGCAAGCAACAGCACGCTTATTGAATTCGCTTTTTGCATCAGAAGGACTTTTAATCTTAGATGCTGATCGTACATCCCTGAAGAAGATTTTTATTCCAAGTATCAAGAAGGAGTTGAAAGAGAGCTTTATAGAGAAGGCCATTCAGCCGACCTTAGAAATGCTCCAGAACCGCGGGGAAAAAGTGCAAGCAAGTCCTAGAGGAATAAATCTTTTTTATCTCTTCAATGGATTAAGGTCACGGATTATTCGAGAAGAAGAGCTATTTAAACTCATAGATTCTGAACTTCAATGGACCATGAAAGAACTCATGGACGAAGTAGATGCACATCCCGAGCGCTTCAGTCCTAACGTGCTTTTACGACCTCTTTATCAAGAAACTATTCTCCCCAACGTAGCTTATATAGGCGGTCCAGGCGAGCTTTCGTATTGGTTGCAATTAAAAGGAATGTTCCATGCTGTTGGGATGAAAATGCCATTAGCTGTATTGAGAGATAGCTTTCTATTCATGGATGAACGTAGTGAAGAGAAATGGAAGTCCTTGGGGTTTGAGGTAAAAGATCTTTTCAAGTCTGAGGATGATCTGCATAAAGCATACGCTATATGTAATGGAGCTGCAGAAGTAGATCTGATTAAAGAAAAAGAATCGCTGATTCATCATTTCGACAAGCTCATTGAAAAATCACTGACCATCGATAATGGCTTAGCTCAATTCGCGAAAGGAGAGAGGCAGAGGCTAGAAAATGCGGTTGATACATTGGAAAAGAAAATGGTCAGAGCTGAGAAGAAAAAGCACACTGATGCATTGGCGCGTATATCTCAGGTCAAAGAAAAATTCCTTCCTTCAGGTCTATTGCAGGAGAGAAAAGAGAATTTCATTCCTATCTGGATGAAGCTGAAAGAAGACCTTATAAAAGTGTTGGTCAAGAATTCCGAGCCGCTTAACCCCGGACTCAAAGTTCTCAGGGATTGAGATAGAGTGCCTTTTGGGAAATAGAATTCACTCCATTTTCTAAATGGATAATATATATACCATCCGATTGAGGAATGAACGGCACTATACTACTTCCTAATGGTATGTAATCAGCGTACAACATTCGGCCAGAGATGTCGAAAATCTTCATTGAAACAGGGCCAGTAGATCCTTGGACATTTAATGATAGCCCGTCAGAACGCCAGCTATAGGAGTTAATGCTAAGGCTTGATTCACTTTGCCATAGCACAGCTATGGTTCCTTCATCTGAAGAAGTGCCATCGAAATCTACTTGGGTTAATCGATAGTAGTTCCATCCTTTAAGAGGCTGTGGGTCAATGAACTCATACGATATTTGCGAGCTGCTATTTCCAGAACCATCTACTTCTCCAATAGAACGTTCAGAGTCTGATGCTGTGAAACGAGTTAATTCAAAATGACTGTTATTAATCTCTGAAGCAGTTCTCCAATCGAGTTTAATTCCATCCTTGATAGCTTCACCAGTAAAGCTTAACAACGCTACAGGTAAAGGACTTGAACTTGAAGCGGCTGCCCAAGGACTGAATTGGGTTACATTAGGAATTATTATTCTGTGAATTCCTGCAGAAGGTGAATTCTGCACAACAGTTTGGGCAGGCAATTCATCTTGCCACTTATTCAAAGGGACATCGTAGCGCTGCGCTCTAATCATACTCACGTCATTGTACGGTGCACCTGAAGGCATCTCAGAATTCAAGAAGCTTATAGAGACGTTTGCATCTACTGAGGTTCCAGAAGACTGTATGCTCCAGAATCTATCTACTGTAGCATCACGATTGTCTGGAACAAGACCGGCAATAGAGAAAAGATTCGTCACTGCTTGTGGACTCACAGGGTGAGGAAGATTATTAGCTCCAGTAGGGTAGGTAGCCATAGTAACTTGACCTGCTGACTCTGAAGTTAGATTGCGTGTGAACTGGCAATAGATAGGCTGCCCAGCGGCAGTTCCAAATGGAAAATCAACAGGTCCGTTGTACGAATTAACCGTCACAGTCATGCTTCCTTGATGAAGCACATCCTCTGAAACAACCATGGCTTGCGAGGCCATGCCTAAGGTAGTTAGCACAGGATTTCGAACGAGTAGATTACGTGAATTGAGATTTAATCTGGCAAAGAGATCTAAATCGTTAATGACATCAACATCGCAGTTCATCGTCACGGCTCCTGAACGTATCTCCAAGCGATAGAACTCCTCTCCTCCAACAGTATTTATGGTGCTTGCTCCTGGGGTCAGGTTCTCGAAAATAACCAATCCACTTCCTTCACTTAACCCTAGCTGTCCATAGCTTGTCCAAGCCCCATTAATGAGCACATTGATGGCTCCTGGAATCAAGTGCGCATTCCCTGTTATGTTTAGATTCTCTCTAATCGTTAATACGCCCGTCCCAGATGGACTCCATGTTTGCCTGTCTCCCGAGCCTCCTGTTCCGTTCAAGATGAGGTTCCTGTAGTCCAAGTCAATAAGGATATACTGTGTGTTATTCCTTGAATAGATGACTGTAGAATTAGGATTGAGCGTGTAGGTATTATTGACTACACTGAAATTAGTCCATGTATTGACTGAGTTATTTCCTTTGAAATCTAGAATAGATCCTGATTCCATCACGAGATTATGACCAGCTGAACCGCTTCCTGAATTATAAGTCTCACCTGCATTCAATCTTCCTCCGCTTCGGAGGGTAGTACTTACTCCTATGGAGCTGTTATCAGTACGCATGTAAAAAATCTTTCCAACTGTAAGCGTACCGTAGATATCAAAAGACCCTCCACCATTATTTCCATTGTTTGCAGCTGGATTTGCTCCATCTATTCCGGCATTACTATCAATAGTTACAGTAGTTCCTGTTGATATTTTTACATTAAAGATGTTTGTACCTGCATCTAATGCAATGCGTTCATTTAAAAGCGCATTCCCAGGAAAATGAAGCCGGACATTCATCTGAAAATCTAA
>ERZ888423.1520-NODE-1520-length-19718-cov-14.848548_pt1 | contig 19718 bp, 20 predicted proteins | sample MGYA00520523_ERZ888423 | MGnify/ENA primary metagenome ERZ888423 (study PRJEB32303, sample SAMEA104408611) | aquatic metagenome | biome: Brackish water; feature: Pelagic; material: water | place: Baltic Sea | collected 2014-06-08T10:24:00 | depth 30,27 m ...
TAGAGCACATCACTTTTAATGATGGGGTCCTGGGTTCGAATCCCAGCCAGGTCACTACTTAACACATATTTCTTGAAGCACCGACTTGGTAGCTCAGCTGGTAGAGCACATCACTTTTAATGATGGGGTCCTGGGTTCGAATCCCAGCCAGGTCACAAAAGTAAAGACGTTGCAATGCAACGTCTTTACTTTTTTAGGCCATGTGGAGAAACGGTAGACTCGCCATCTTGAGGGGGTGGTGCTCGAAAGGGCGTGAGGGTTCAAATCCCTCCATGGTCACTTTGCTAACTTTTTTAATGCTAACGTACTTTATTTATTGATTTTTATATAATAACTTTTATTTGTTTATTTTTTTACTATATTTGTTAAACAAAATAAATGGTCATGACTAATGTAAAGAATGTATTTAGTATAAAAGATTTAGAAAATCTATCGGGCATTAAAGCACATACCATACGAATTTGGGAAAAAAGATATAATGTTTTAGAACCAATGCGTTCTGAAACTAATATTCGTTTTTATGATATTAAAAGTTTACAAAAACTTTTAAGTATCGTATTACTTCATAATTATGGATATAAAATATCAAAAATATCTTCCCTATCCCATGAAGAATTCAACAAACTAGCAAATGACATTATTTCTGAAAAAAGCGCTAAAAATCATGCTATAAGCACTTTTAAAGTAGCTATGATGAACTTTGATCAAGCTTTGTTTTTTAATACTTATAATAAACTATTGAGCGAAAAAACATTCAAAGAAGTTTTTTATTCGGTCTTCATTCCTTTAATGCATGAATTAGGCTTTTTATGGCAAACAGATACGATAAGTCCGGCTCACGAACATTTTATAACTTTTCTCATCAAACAAAAACTGCTAATTAATACCGAAAAAGTTCAAACCTTAACACCAACAAATGAAGATAAGGTTTTTGTATTATTTTTACCATCAAATGAAGTTCATGAGTTAAGCATTATGTACTTAAATTATGAAATTTTATTAAATGGTTATCAAACAATATATTTAGGAGAAAGTATTCCAATAGACAGTTTATTAGATTTAAAAAGAGCCTTCGAAAAAATAACCTTTGTGAGTTATTTTACCGTTGAACCAAATCAAGAAATTTTAGAAGATTATATTGATGAAATGCATGAAAAATTAATAAAAAATTCTGATAACGAAATATTGATATTAGGCAGAATGACAACCCAAATTAAAGATAAAAATAAATACAAAAATATTCATGTTTATAATAGTATTGAAGAACTAACTACTTCTTATCTATAATAACCTGAATATTAAATTCTTATATTACTTTTGTTAAATAAAATTATTTAAAGTGCGAAAAAAAATTGCAATTATTGGTTCAGGGTTCTCTTCATTAGCAGCTGCATGTTACTTAGCTAAAGCTGGAAACGAAGTAACTATTTACGAAAAAAATGAAACCATAGGCGGAAGAGCTCGTCAATTAAAAAAAGAAGGATTTACCTTTGATATAGGACCTACATGGTATTGGATGCCCGATGTGTTTGAACGTTTTTTTTCAGATTTTAACAAAAAACCTTCAGATTATTATGAGTTAATAAAATTATCTCCCGCTTATCAAGTATATTTTGACCAATTAGATTTTGTAACTATAGCAGATAATTTCCCCGAAATTGTTTCCACTTTTGAATCTATAGAAAAAGGCAGTGGCAAAAAACTGGAACAATTCATGGCAGAAGCGCAAAGCAACTATAACATTGCTATAAAAGATTTAGTTTATAGACCCGGAGAATCTCCGCTTGAATTAGTAACAATTGAAACTGCTAAAAAAGTAAATCAATTTTTTAGTACAATTTCAAAAGACGTTAGAAAACGATTTAAAAATACAAAACTTATACAGATATTAGAATTTCCGGTTTTATTTCTTGGCGCTAAACCAAGTGATACTCCATCTTTCTATAGTTTTATGAATTTTGCGGATTTTGGATTAGGGACTTTTCATCCAAAAAATGGAATGTATTCGGTTATTTTAGCCATGGCAGCGCTTGCAAAAGAACTTGGAGTGACTATCCATACCAATGCAAATATTGACAAAATCAATGTTGTAAATGGAATTACAACCGGACTATCTGTAAATCAAGAAAATTGCAGTGCTGATGTAGTAGTTAGTGGTGCAGATTATCATCATTCTGAAACCTTATTAGACGAGCAATATCGTCAATATTCCGAAAAATATTGGAGTAAAAAAACCTTTGCACCTTCTTCGCTTCTATTTTACGTAGGATTTGATAAAAAAATTGAGAATGTAGAACATCATTCATTATTTTTTGATGTTGATTTTGATGTACATGCTAAAGCAATTTATGATAATCCAAAATGGCCCGAAGAACCATTGTTTTATGCTAGCTTTCCTTCAAAAACAGACGAAAATTCAGCACCAGAAGGAAAAGAAGCCGGCATTTTTTTAATTCCTATTGCGCCTGGTTTAGAAGATACACCTGAATTAAGAAAATTGTATTTTGAAAAAATAATTACCCGTTTTGAACTGCTAACGAATCAAAATATAAAAAATAATATTATCTTTAATGAATCTTTTTGTGTGAATGATTTTGTTAAAGATTATAATTCATACAAAGGAAATGCATATGGAATGGCAAATACGCTATTACAAACTGCTTTTTTGAGACCTAAGTTGAAAAGTAAAAAAGTAAGTAATTTATATTTTACAGGACAACTAACGGTTCCAGGACCTGGAGTACCCCCTGCTTTAATTTCAGGTAAACTAGTTTCTGATTTAATAGAAAAGTATCAATAGTATGAAATCAAATTTTGACAATGTATCCTTTGATTGTAGTGCAAAAGTTACAAAAGCTTACAGTACTTCTTTCTCTTCTGCGGTTAAGATGTTAGCTCCTAGCATCCGTCAGGATATATATAATATTTATGGATTTGTTCGATTTGCAGATGAAATAGTGGATAGCTTTCACGATTATGATAAACAAATATTATTTTCACAATTCGAAAATGATTTAGCGTTGGCTTTATCACAAAAAATTAGTTTAAATCCAATTTTAAATTCGTTTCAACATACCGTTCATAATTACAATATTCCAAATGAGCTTATTGAAGCATTTATGAAAAGTATGAAGTTAGATTTGCATAAAACAAAATATAACACAGTTGAAGAATACAACGAATATATTTATGGTTCTGCCGATGTGGTAGGCTTAATGTGTTTGAAAGTTTTTGTCAATGGAAATATTGAGCTATACGAAGAATTAAAACACAGTGCTATGCGATTAGGTTCGGCTTTTCAAAAAGTAAATTTTTTAAGAGATTTAAAAGCTGATTTTGAAGATTTAAGCAGAAGTTATTTTCCAAATACTAACTTATCTGAACTGGACGAAGTGTCGAAACAACAAATTATATCAGAAATACAAGCCGACTTTGATGCTGGTTTTGAAGGAATTCAAAAATTACCTTTAGAAGCTAAATTTGGTGTTTATACAGCTTACCGTTATTATAAAAAATTATTAAATAAACTTCAAAAAACTCCATCTTTAGAAATTAAAAACACACGCATACGAGTTTCAGATTATCAAAAAGTAGAATTATTAGCAAGATGTTACGTTAAATATAGATTAAATATTATTTGATAAAATTTTGTTGCTCAATGTTTTGTAATGCTGAAATTGTTTCAGCAAGTTTATACAAAATTAATTATTGAAATTTAAAATATTATGTGGTTACATATATTGGTGTTTTTTACAACATTTTTCATCATGGAATTCATGGCATGGTTTAGTCACAAATACATTATGCACGGTTTTTTATGGGTATTACACGCCGATCATCATAAAAAAGATCATGACTCTTGGTTTGAGCGAAACGATGCTTTTTTTATTTTTTATGCAGTGGTGAGCATTGGCTGTTTTTTACTTTGGGAATATAAAATTTTTGAATTCGGCCTAGCAGTTGGATTAGGAATATTAACCTATGGAATAGCTTATTTCTTTGTTCATGATATTTTTATTCACCAACGTTTTAAATTATTCAGAAACGCTGACAATCGTTATGCTAGAGCGGTGAGAAGAGCTCATAAAATGCACCACAAGCACATTGGAAAATCACATGGAGAATGTTTTGGAATGTTAATTGTTCCTTTAAAATATTATAAAAGATAAAAAAATCCGGCAGTTGCCGGATTTTTTTTTAATTTAGTAATTGTCGTAATGGTTTCAGTTGTTCTAGATCAACATTTGATTTTTGAAGTAATGTCAGCATGTTCATAATATGAGTTGGATTCATATCATTTCCTAAAACGCGAACCACCGCAAATCCGTTTTCTTTTTTTCCAGCTAGAACTACAAATTCTTCAATGTGCTCATCATCATTGCCTACAAAATAAATTGCTGCACCGTCATTACCTGATCCTGCTTTCATTAATTGCTGGTAGCTTTCGTTTTTCAAAATAGCTTTCACTTCTTTGATTTCTTTGTCATATTCAGCAATATCGGTAGAATCAGCTCTAAAAGCCAAAATATTCATTTTTTTAAACGAACTAAGAGCTGCTTTCTCTTCATTAGTTAATTTAATTTTATCGGTATTAATAAAACTTGGTGCTAAATCAACTGATACAAATTCAGACGACTCAGTTTTTTCAACAAAATACTTTTGAAGGCTTGGTTTGTCTTCACAACTGCAAAGAATCAGCATACTTGAAACAAGAAACAATAACTTTTTCATAGATTTACTTTTTAGCTGCTCTTTTTAAATCATCTCCCCCAGGCAAACTCATTTTCTCGGTTAACATAGAAATTTCGTCTAAACTAAAACTTCCGGTTAACGATAAAACAATGGTATTAGCATCTTTCATGTTTGCACCTTCAATAAACATCAAAAGCTCTTTTACTATTTTTTCGTTTGCGCCAGATTTTACATAAATTTTTACGTTTTTACCTTCGTTGTTAACGCGCATTAACTCTTCTAATGGATTTGATTTTAAATAACTATTCACCGATGATTTCATGTCTGCGCCAACCTTTGTATTACTTGTGGAAAATACCTTCAAATTTTCTAATTTCTTTAATAAATTTAAATACTGCTGCGTATCTTTATCGTTAGTATTAACTTTAAATTTACTCATCATTTCAAACATCTTTTTGTTTACTACAACAGATGTTACACCTTCTTTATCTTCAAATTTATCAAAGGCACCTTGAGCAAAAGAAACTAATGAGGCCATTAAAAAGGCAATAATTATAACTACATTTTTCATAATTCTACTATTTAAAAATTGATTTTTTTGTTTTTTCGTATTCATTTAAATGGGAAATACTTTGCATGCCAACATTTACTTGTTCAGCAACCATTAACAATGCTATTTGAGTGGCAGCAAATGCTTCTTCTGGATTATTATATGTTCCTAAATCGTCTTGCTTAGGTTCCGGTGTGCTAAAATAGAAGGTGGCCAATCCAAAAAGGACAACAAAACTTGCAGCAATACCCATCCATTTTACAGAAAATCGTTTTCCAGGTTGGACTAGAAGTTTTTGCTCGAATTGCGTTTCTTTTTGTGTTTCAAAGTAACCAAACAGCGCTTGATATTTTGCCAAATGAGGCGCCACATCATTGGAAGAAAAATAAGCCTTTAATTGTTTTTCTTTGGCAATTGTAGTTTCTCCTTGAAAGTATTGTTCCAATAATTGTTCAACTAACTTGAGTTCCATAATTATGTGTTTTTTCTATTTGTTCTCGTAAGGTTTTTCGTGCTCTTGATAAAGCTACTCGAACCGCTGTTTCATTCATTTCTAATACTTGAGCAATTTCTGAAAATTCGTATTCTTCAATTTCTCTAAGTTGTACTATCAATCGTTGTTGTTCGGGTAAATCGTTCATTAACTTTTCTGCCCATTGCAACGTATTTTGATGTTCTATTTGTATGTCAACACTAGCTTGCGGATCTTGATAATTATTATGTACAATTTGCAAATTAGTTGCTCTTTTACTTTTCAACTGATCCAAACAATAGTTCTTAGTGATTGTCATTGCTAAAGCTTCTACACTATTATAGTGTTCTAAAGCATTATTTTTATTCCATAACCTAACCAACACTTCCTGAGTAGCATCTTCCGCCTCTTCAGTACTCACGAGCATTCGTTTTGCTAAACGAAATAACTTATCCTTAAAAGGAGTAATTATTTGTACAAACTCGTTTTGGTTCATTTTAGTTAGTTGGTTTATAATGAAGACGAATGTAATTTAATTTTGTTACAAATAAAAAAAAGGTTTTGATATAAAATTATCAAAACCTTTTAAAATCAAACAATTAACTTTATCTAAAACAGAAAATTCAACCCTAACTTGTAATTTCTTCCGCGGGTATTGTATCCAATTACTTCCTGAAAATCTTCATTTAATATATTGGTCACCGCTCCATAAATATGTAATCGATTAGGTAACAACTCATAAGATATATTAGAATTAACTAACTGATAAGAATCTAAATTAACTGCTTGTGTTGCCCAAATATTCGAGTCGTAATACGCATCACTTCTTTTATCTACAAATTGATATTGCATTCCGAAAGTTCCTTTTTTATATTTATAGTTCAAATCAACATTTCCTTTATGCTTTGGGATTAAACGATTTAATTGATTTTCAACTTGAGTAAAAGTATAATTTCCACCAATATTGAAACGTTCAGATAAAATATATCGAATACTTGTTTCAATACCTTTTGCATTGTAGGTCCCGTCAATATTAATATAATTTGATGCAAAACCAATAGTGTTTTTTTCGGCTCTATAAAAAGCAACTGCATTTATCGTTAATTTTTTATCCAATAATTGCGATTCAAAACCTAATTCAGCCGTAGCATTTTCTTCAGGGGTTAACTCTGAATTTCCATACGGACCATATAATTGATACAAACTTGGCGTGATGAAAGCCGTGCTATAAGAAGCCATGACTTTCAATGGTAAATTCTCGAAAGAAAAACTCGGATTGAAATTATACACAACCTGATTTCCATATTCGCTATGTGTATTAAAACGTGAACCAACATTGAGATTAAAGCCAAAATCTGAATTGTAAACTAATGTAGCATACGGATCTAATAAATTGAACTTCGCTCCTTCTCTAGCCACATCAGTATAGGCATCTTTTTGGGTCATATCAAAATACTGATATTGCGTTCCTGCAACTACAAATAATTGATTATTAAATAAATACTTATTAAAAGCATCAACAGAAATTGTTCTTCCTGTATAATTGTATGCGTCAATAGAATTTGCCCAAGTATTAGTAATATTTAATTTTCTATTGATTGTTGAAGCTCCTGCATTGATTGCAAATTCACCTTTATTATAGTTGTATTTTGGCAAGAAACCAATTCTAAATTGTTCCGATAAACTAGTATTATTCAGATCATCTGCATTAGCAATAATTCCGTCAAACGAATTATCAAACGTATTTTTGATTCGGTCATAATTTCCAAAAACCTCAAAACTTAATTGATCATTTGCTTTAAATCCGATTTTCTGCAACACGTTGACTCTTGAAAACATATCTTCCTCAAAATCTGTTCCCGCTGCTTCAGACATGCCTTTAGTTTCAGTACTATTTAAGGAAGTCATGTAAGATATTTTATGAATTGTTCCGTTTACCGAAAAACCTTGATTGAAATCTTGCGCACTCGTTTTTGAAGTATACGAAGTGTTTTGCGTTCCCATAGTAATGTAGGCATTACCTGAAACATCTTTTATTGCCGATTTTTTCATCGTAATATTGATAACGCCTGTTGCAGCTCCCGTTCCATATAAAGTACTTGAAGCGCCTTTCATTACTTCAATTTTTTCAATTTGATCTACAGAAAGTAATCGCAAATCATACTCTAAATTAATTCCAGAAGCATCGGTTACAGGAACACCATCAATATAAATTGCAGTTTGACGATTACGACCACCACGAATGTAATAACCTAAATTTTTTCCACCAAAGGATTGATTTCCGTTAATCTCAACGCCTGCCACCTGACTTAAAACGTTTGCCAAATTTTGCCCTTTTTTTGCTTCTAAATCTTGTGAAGTAATCACTTCAATAATTTTACCTGATTTTTCTTTGCTTTGCGCAAATTTAGTATCTGAAACGACTACAACTTTTAAATTGTTTATTTTTAAAGTATCTGATTTTTGTGCATACGATAAAAACGTAGCTAGTGCTAAAACACCTAAGCTAATAGATTTTTTGTTCATTTATGATTAATACATAAATTAATAAATTGGGGAGAAAAGCACAGAATTTACCCATACTCAAACTTTTTTTCCCGAAAGTTTGTTACTCAACGAATGTGGCAGGTCTCCTGGCTTGCGTCTTGTTATCAACCTTCTCATTCGCCAAGGCAAACAATGGTATTGTAGATAATAACAAGCTTTGTAGCTTACAGTTGCGGGAACAGCTTAGGTCTTACACCTAATTCCCTTTTAATGTTGTTTTGAAAATTCAGAAACAACAACCAAAATTCGATTGCAAATGTACTATATTTTTATAAGATTTAAATCTAAAACTACTTCTTCTTATTCATTTTTCGCCTCAACCAAATAAACCCAATTACAAAGTGCGCAATAACAATTGTGGCAACGGCATAAATAAACTCGTTAGAATCTGTTCTCATTTTTTTTTGGCAAATTTAGTTTTTTTTGTAACACAGAGTTTCACAAAAAAACTTTGCGTCTTTAAGTATTTGCGTCTTTGCGAGCAGAAAATAAAAAAACTACATTTGCAAAAAACAATTTTATGCGTCACTATTTCTTATTAGTCGTTTTGATTTTGGGTTTAACCCAATGTAAAAAATCGGATAGTTCTGCAAATCTGAATACTTCTAAACAAAACAATGTTCAATATGCAGAAGGATTTTCTATTGAAAAATACGATGGTTTTTCGGTTGTAAAAGTAACGAATGCATATCCAGAAGCTAAAGATAATTACACCTATGTGCTTCACAAAAAAGGCGTTCAAATTCCAGATAGTTTAGAACAATTTACGTCAATTGAAGTGCCAATTAAAAAAGTAATAGTAACCTCAACAACGCATATTCCTGCTTTAGAATCTCTAGGTGTAGAAAATACTTTAATTGGTTTTCCATCGACACAATACATTTCTTCTAAAAAAACAAGAGCTTTAATCGATACTGGTAAAGTAAGAGATTTAGGTAGTAACCAAGGATTGAATACCGAAGTTATTTTGGACATTCAACCCGATGTCATTGTTGGATTTAGTGTTGATGGCGATTTAAAAACCTATAAAAATTTAGAAAAAAACGGACAAAAAATAATCTTCAACGGTGATTGGACTGAAAAAACACCTTTGGGAAAAGCGGAATGGATAAAGTTCTTTGGCGCTTTGTATGATTTGGACGAAAAAGCGACAGAAATATTCAATTCGATTGAGAAAGAATACAATTCGGTGCTAACGTTAGCTAAAAATACTAAAAAACAACCCACTATTTTTGCAGGAGCAATCTACGAAGATCAATGGTTTTTGCCCCAAGGCGATAGCTGGGCAGCTTTTTTCCTAAAAGAAGCTAATGGCAATTATTTATGGAAAGATTCTAAAGGAACTGGAAGTTTAGCGTTATCCTTTGAAAGTGTTTTGGATAAAGCCAAAGACGCTGATTTTTGGATAGGTCCAGGCCAATTCACTTCAATTCATGAAATTTTGGACAACAATCCTAATTATATTCATTTTAAAGCAGTTACAAATAAAAACGTATATTCGTTTAGTACCAAAAAAGGAAAAACAGGCGGTATCATTTATTACGAATTAGCACAAAATAGACCTGATTTGGTATTGAAAGATATTGTAAAAATTTTGCATCCTGAAGTGTTACCTGATCATGAGTTATTCTTTTTTGAGAAGTTAAAATAATTTTTGCTCGCAAAGACGCAAAATCGCAAAGATATTTTTGTGAAACTTTGTAAATAACTTCGTGTAACTTTGTGCAACAATAGTAAACTAAAATTTATGCTAAAAAACGTAATTTAGCCAAAAATTAATTTCATGCAATTTACCAAAAAACAAAACCTTCTTTTTATCCTCTTGCTTGTTGCAATGGTATTTTTGTTTTTGCTAAATATTAGTTTAGGTTCGGTTTCTATTCCTTTGAAAGAGGTCGTTAACGGACTTTTATTGCAAGAAATGAGTAAGGAAAGTTGGGAAATTATTCTGTGGAATTTTCGTTTTCCAAAGGCAATAACTGCTATTTTAGTTGGTATTGGACTTTCAATGAGTGGCTTATTAATGCAAACATTATTTAGAAATCCACTGGCCGGACCCTATGTATTGGGATTGAGTTCGGGTGCAAGTTTAGGAGTAGCTTTCATTATTTTAGGCACAGGATTTTTACCTCCAATAATTTCAACATTCTTTTTATCCAATTACGGTTTAGTTTTGGCATCAAGTTTAGGTAGTTTTTTGGTATTAATGGCTGTTTTATTAGTTTCCCAAAAGCTCAAAGATACCATGGCAATTTTAATTGTTGGATTAATGTTCGGAAGTTTTACAAGCGCAATTGTTTCGGTTCTATCTTATTTTACTTCGGCAGAAAAATTACAGAAATTCACCTTTTGGTCAATGGGAAGTATTTCAAATTTATCTTGGAATGAAATTACACTTTTATCGGTTTTTGTCTTTATAGGAATTGGAATCAGCTTTATAGTAATTAAACCTTTAAACGCATTATTATTGGGTGAAAAATATGCTCAAAGCATCGGGATTAATTACAAGAAAATGCGATTTTTAATTATCATAGCCACGAGTATTTTGGCTGGAAGCATCACTGCTTTTGCTGGACCTATTGCATTTATTGGATTAGCCGTTCCACACATGGCAAAATTACTGTTTCAAACGAGTAATCATTTGGTACTGTTTTGGAGTACGCTTTTGCTTGGCGCGATTGTAATGCTTTGTTGCGATACGATTGCTCAAGTTCCAGGAAATGATATTACTTTACCAATTAATGCAATAACTTCTGTAATAGGAGCACCAGTAGTGATTTGGCTTTTGGTTCGAAAGAAACGTTTTTAGATTAAAATTGTTAAATTGAGATAAACCACATAGAAACATAGGTTTATTTTTTGTTGAGATTACTAAAGAAAACTAGTTTTTACTCATAGCCTGTAAATCAAAACATTCTATTTAAAGCTAAATTTTCATTCAAGAAACACAAGACATATGACACAAAAATATTTAGACGAACTGACATTTAATGTTATTGGAGCTGCAATTGAAGTGCATAAAAACATGGGGAGCGGATTGTTAGAAAGTGTATACCAACAATGTATGATAGAGGAATTAAAGAATAAAAACATAAATTTTATTTCTGAATTTAAAGTTCCAGTAGTTTATAAAGGAAAAGAACTTGATATTGATTTTCGTTGTGATTTATTAGTAGAAAATTGTTTAATAGTTGAATTGAAATCTGTTTCTGAAATCAAACCGATTCATGATGCTCAGGTATTGAATTATATGAATTTATTGAAAGTTCCAAAAGGAATTATAATTAATTTTAATTGTTTTAATATATTCAGAGAAGGACAAAAAACATTTGTAAACGAATATTTTAAAAAATTAGAAAAAGAATAAAGCTATACTAAACTTTAGTTTCTAAATAAAACTCTATTAAAAAACTATGTTTCTATGTGGCAAAACCTATTTTTGTAATTTATAATGAGTAAACAGAATTTCACCATACAAACTAAAAATCTTTCGATTGGCTACAAGTCAAAATCGGAAACGATTACCATTGCTCAAAACATCAATCTCAACCTTGAAAAAGGCAAATTAATTGCTTTAATTGGGGAAAATGGAATTGGAAAATCAACGTTATTAAAAACCATAACCGGACTAATTCCTCCTTTAAATGGTGAAGTTAATTTATTAAACAAATCGTTACAAAGTTTTAAACCACTTGGTTTAGCTCAAGAATTGAGTATTGTATTAACTGAAAAATTGCCGCCAAGTAATTTAACTATTTACGAAATTATAGCTTTGGGAAGACAGCCTTACACCAATTGGTTAGGAACCTTATCTGAAGTTGATAAATCAAAAATTGAAGAAGCCATCGCATTAACCGATATTCAACATTTGATTCACAAAAAACACGATGAAATTAGCGATGGTCAGTTGCAAATTGCTTTAATTGCAAGAGCTTTAGCGCAAGACACTTCGATTATAATTTTAGACGAACCCACAACGCATTTAGATTTGGTTCACAAAGCAACATTATTAAAACTATTGCAAAAACTTACCCACGAAACCGGTAAAACCATCCTCTACTCTACCCATGATATTGATTTAGCAATTCAAATGGCCGATGAGATGATTGTATTTACTCCAACTCAAATTGTACAAGACAAACCCTGTAATCTAATTCAGACTGGTATTTTTAATACGTTATTTGACACAGAACATTTGACATTTGATGCCACCATTGGTAAATTTAAAATCAAGTAAATTACACCTCAAAACCAGTCACTTCTAGCACTTCACCCGCTTTTAAATCGTTTAGATGAATATTTCCCACACGAACTCGAACCAACCGTAACGTAGGAAAACCAACAGCTGATGTCATTTTTCGTACCTGACGAAATTTTCCTTCGGTTAAAGTTATGGAAACCCAAGAAGTAGGTCCGTGGCGCTCATCACGAATCTTTTTACCTCGCTCGCCTAAATTAGGAGTTGATTCTAATTTGAAAGCATTGCATTTTTTGGTTTTGTATTTTTTACCATGTAAACCAATTTCAACTCCGTTTCTCAATTGTTCAACTGCTTCATCTGTAATGATTCCATCGACTTGGGCATAATATTCCTTTTCTACTTTTTTACTCCGAACGATTTCGCTCATCATGCCGTCAGTGGTTAACAAAAGTAATCCTTCTGAATCTTCATCTAAACGACCAATTGCCATCGTATTTTCAGGAAAATCATACAATTCACCTAATAATTTTTTACTGCGTTTGAGTTGGTAAATAAACTGCGATAAATAACCGTAAGGTTTGTGAATTAAGAAATGATGGTGCATGATAATTATTTGTTGCAAAAATACATTTTTCAAATTTGAAGTTTAAATTTATTCCGTATTTTTACATTTTACAATCCATTTATGTCAGAATCAATGCTTATTTTAGTCGCTTTTATTATCGCTCTTGCCATTGGAATTTTCCTTGGAAAGATGCTTTTTACTGCTCAATCAAAATCTGAAAAATCAGGTTTAGAAGAACGAATCAATGGTTATTTAAACCAAATTGAACAATTGAAATTTCAAATCAATCAAGTAGTTTCTGAAAAAGAAACGGTGCAAAAAGAAAAAGAATCGTTGGCCATTCATTTGGCAAAAAAAGAGAATGATTTTGATAATTTATTAGAGCGAAATAAAGAGCAAAAGCAAGAAGTGGAACAACTTCAGGAAAAATTCACCAAAGAATTTGAAAATTTGGCAAACAAAATTCTAGAAGAGAAAACGGTTAAATTCACTGAGCGAAATAAAGAAAATTTAAAAAACATTCTTTCGCCTTTACAAGATCGAATCCAACTTTTTGAAAAGAAAGTTGAAGACACGCACAAAGAAAGTATCGACTATCATGCTGCTTTGCGCCAACAAATATTGGGCCTTCGTGAAATGAACGAACAAATGAGCAAGGAAACCATCAATCTAACCAAGGCATTAAAAGGCGATAGCAAAATGCAAGGAAATTGGGGTGAATTAGTTTTAGAACGTGTATTAGAAAAATCAGGGCTCGAAAAAGATAGAGAATATTTTGTACAACAAAGTCATACTACTGAAGAAGGTAATCGCGTTTTTCCAGACGTAATCATTAATCTTCCTGATGGTAAAAAAATGATTATCGATTCAAAAGTAACGCTTACTGCTTATGAACGCTACATCAATGAAGAAGATGATAGCTTGAAAAATCAACATTTAAAAGAGCATGTGGTATCAATAAATCGACATGTAGAACAATTGGGCAATAAAAATTATCAGGATTTATATCAAATGGAAAGTCCCGATTTTGTATTGTTATTCATTCCAATCGAATCGGCTTTTGCTGTTGCATTAAATGAAGATACTACGCTCTATAATAAAGCATTTGAAAAGAATATTGTAATTGTTACACCTTCTACTCTATTAGCCACTTTACGCACGATTGACAGCATGTGGACCAATCAAAAGCAACAAGAAAATGCGATTGAAATTGCGCGTCAGGCTGGTGCTTTATACGATAAATTTGAAGGTTTTGTGGGCGATTTGATCAAGATTGGTAAAAAAATGGATGAAGCCAAAGTAGAATATGGTGCAGCCATGAATAAACTAACCGAAGGCAAAGGAAATTTAATTACCAGTGTTGAAAAACTGAAAAAAATGGGAGCCAAAGCTAAAAAATCGTTACCCGAATCGGTGTTAAAAAGAGCCGAAAACGATACCAATGAAATCTCTGAACTAAACGAATAAACTATGCATACTGCTAATACTGTTGCGGCATCAAAGATTACACTTTCTGAATTGATGTTGCCTTCGCATTCTAATTTTAGTGGAAAAATACACGGAGGAAATTTCAGATGTCTTATTAAAAATCTAAAGGTCAAGAATATAGTAGCTTGCTATTTTTAAAAAAAAAAGTTATATTTGTTAATTAAAATATCAATCAAAGTAGGACAATATGATAAAAAAATACGCAATTCTTTCCCTTTTTGCTATTACAATTTCTTTATACTTTTCATGTGCAGACAACGATGACCAAGATTATACCGATGTTTCACCGGTAGTTGTAGACTTAAGTGTTGTCCCTTTTGAAAAATTATCTGATTATCATTTTTTTAGCGGCGAATTAAAAAACCAAATTCCATCTACAGATGTAATTCCTTATGAGCCAATTTCATCCTTATTTACCGATTATGCACATAAAAAACGATTTGTATGGATTCCAAAAGGAGCTAAAGCAACTTATAATGGTGATCACAAAATATTAGAACTTCCGGTAGGTTCAGCAATTATTAAGACTTTTTATTACGACAATGTGCAACCTGCTAATACTACTAAAATCATTGAAACAAGGATAATGATTAGAAAAGCAGAGGGTTGGATTTTTGCCGATTATGTTTGGAATGACGATCAAACTGAAGCCTATATGGATTTAAACAGTAGCGTTAAAAACATTTCTTGGCGCGATGAAAATAATGTCGTTAGAAACATTGATTACCGAATTCCCAATGAAGCTCAATGTATTGTGTGCCACAAATCTAAAAGCTACATCAATAACGTATACAGCCAAATTAATATCCCAATAGGCATCAAACCACAAAACTTAAACAAGCCTTATAACTACGGAAGTGAAACTGTTAATCAACTTACAAAGTGGATTCAACTTGGAATTTTAGAAAATAATTTCAATTTACCTACCGAAGAAAATACTACCGTAAACTATAATGATATTAGCAAGCCTTTAGATAAAAGAGTTCGTTCTTATTTTGATATCAATTGTGCGCATTGCCACACCGAAAATGGTCATTGTGATTATCGCCCAATGCGATTTTCTTTTTCTGAAACAAATAACAATTTAAACAATATGGGCGTTTGTGTTGACACCCAAGATATGCAAGATTTTGCCCCAGACTTAAGCAAGATTGTAACTCCTAGAAGAATAGATCAATCGATGTTATACCATAGGATAAATAGTGTAGATGAAACCTATAGAATGCCTCTTCATGGACGAACAATTATTCATACCGAAGGGGTAACACTTATAGAAAATTGGATTAACTCTTTAGACGATTGTCGATAAATAAATTTCTAAATATATGAAAAAAATTTACTTTTTAATAGTAATTGGATTTGGATTTGCAACGCTTTATGCTCAAGACAATTGCGCTACTGCATTACCTATTACAACCGCAGGAACATTTACAATAAGCACTATTAACGGAACTGAGTTACCTCAAACTCTGTGTAACTATACAAATGCATCTACAACTGCCGCAGAATGGTATGCATATACACCCACAAGTAATTATACGGTTACTGTTTCATCCGATTTACCTGAAAATATATGTTTAGATACTCGATTACGTATTTACAGTGGCACTTGTGCTGACTTAACATGTGTCGTTGCTGATGATGATTCAGGAACAATAACATGTACAACAAATTCTAACTCGTACTTATCTCGAGCGTCCTTTAATGCTATTGCAGGCACTACATATTATATTGTTTGGGACAATCGATATACCTCAACAGGATTTAACTTTCAAGTTAGTGAACTACCTGCAGGCTACAACCCATGTGCTACTTCTACAACTATAACTGCAGGTACTACATCAGTAAACACAATAGATCAAACCAATATTAATACAGCTTGTTCTTCAGCTACTTTATCAAAATGGTATTCTTATACCCCAACCGTGAATGCAAGAGTTACTGTTTCTTCTGACTTAATGGTAAACATCTGTAAAGACACTAATTTTAGCGTATTTAGTGGAAATTGTACAACGGGTTTAACCTGTATTACTAGTGATGATAATTCTGGAATAATTGCTTGTAATGTTGGTAATACAAATTCAAACCTATCAATAAAAACATTTGATGTAGCTGCTGGTGTTACTTATTATATTGTTTGGGATAACAAATGGAGTGCTTCAGGTTTTGATTTTACCTTAACGGAAGTTCCAATCGTAATTCCAATTAATTATACAACACAAACTATTTCAACCATTAATAGTTCCTATAATATTTGTATCGTTGACATGGATGGTGACTATAAAGACGATATTGTGGGTATTAATTCAACTTCAATGCGAGTTCACTACCAAGGAAATACCGCTGGAAATTTCACAGTAACCGATCATAGTTTTTCTTTCACAGGATCTACATCTGCAGTATTAGTTCCAAACTGGAGTATGGCCGCAGGTGATTATAATAGAGATGGTTTTAATGACTTAGTCTTAGGAAATGGAAGTGGAGCAACAATTATTACCTCAATTAATAACGGTTCAATATACTCGGCTTTTGTACCAGGACAATATATATTCTCGCAACGAACTAATTTTTCTGACTTAAATAATGATGGAAATCTAGATATATTTGTTTGCCATGATATTGCACCAAGTTGCTATTACTTAAATAATGGTAGTGGAAATTTATCTTTTTATCAATCTACAGTAACACCTGGATCGATGAGTATTGCCACTTCAACTGGTAATTATGCCACTCTATTTACCGATTTTGATAATGATGGAGATAGCGATGTTTTCGTTTCTAAATGTTCGGGACCTCCATGTGAATTGTATCGTTATGACGGTAATAACACTTATACAAATATTTCTGCTTCCGCAGGTATTAATGTAACACCTATTCAAACTTGGTCTTCTGCCATTGCAGATTTTGATAATGATGGAGATATGGACATCATCATTACGGCTAGTGCTAGTTTACACAAATATTTTAGAAATGATTTAGATACCACAAATACAACCGAAGAAGGTTTTACTAATATTACGGCTGGCTCTGGTTGGGACACTAATACCTCAACAAATATTGACAACATTGCTTATGATTTTGATAATAATGGCTATGTAGATGTTTTAGGTGGTGGCAACAAAATTATGTTTAATCAAGGAAATAGTACTTTTATTCCCGTTAACTATACAGGTATAAGTGTAGGTGCTGTTGGAGATTTGAATAATGACGGATTTTTAGATATTCAAAATGGAACAACTATTCGTTTTGCTGTTCCTAATGGCAATAACTGGATAAAATTTTCTTTACAAGGAGTTCAAAGTAACAGTAATGGAATTGGAGCCCGAGTTGAAATATACGGCACTTGGGGTAAACAAATTAGGGACATTAGAAGTGGTGAAGGATTTAGATATATGAGTTCACTCAATGCTCATTTTGGTATTGGAACTGCAACTAGCATTTCACAAGTTATTATCAGATGGCCTTCTGGGGCTGTAGACGTGATTAATAATCCTGGAATCAATCAATCACTTCATGTGGTAGAAGGTTCAAGTCCGTTAGCTCAAGACGATTTTAGTACCAATAAAATAGTTCTTTATCCAAACCCAGCTTCAGAACAACTTACTATTTCAAATATTGATTTAAGTACGATTAAAGATGTAAGCATTGTATCGATGCTTGGAAAAGTAATCAAAAATGTAAAATTAACAAATGAAACAATTAGTATAGCTAATTTATCAGAAGGAATCTATATTTTAGCCATAGAAACAATTGATGGAAAAAAATATACGGAACGTTTTGTTAAGAAAAACTAAATTTATTCTTTTTTTTGTGCCATCCCATCTTTTAATTAGAAATAATTCTAGAAAAAATAAAAATCAATAACCTAAAATAACTTCCGAATCAATAAATTATTATCTTTACAAAACTAAAAATAAATTCAAATGAAAAACCTTACAAAAATTGCATTTGCTATTGTACTACTTGCTGGTGGTGTGATGAATGCGCAAGCTTTAAAAAAAGGATCTGTTGCTTATAAATTAGAGTTAACAGGAAACGATGAAGCTGCGGCCATGATGGGCGAAAGCACCTTAACCATCCATTTTGATGAAACAACACAAGCTACCGAAATGAACATGATGAGTGGCATGATGTTGATGAAAACTATTACTCCAATTGGTAACGTTAAAGATACCAAAATGGCTGTAGAGGTTATGGGTATGAAATATGAAATCATTGAAGCTGGAGAAGAAGCATTGAACAGTAGTAAAGGTGTTGCTAATCTTGATGACGCAGTAGATGTAACCTATGATAAAGGTGATGTAAAAGAAATTGCTGGTTTTAAATGCTATAAAGCAAATGTTAAAATGGCAGACGGAAACACAAACGTTTACTACATTACTGATGCTATTGCGCCTCAAACGCCTTTAAAAGAAACTAAAGTAAAATTAGCAGGTTATCCTTTACAAATTATTACCAGCACACCACAAGGTGAAATGACCATGACGGCTACTTCTTTTTCAAAAGAATTACCAAAAGATTGCTTTGTAATTACGGGCGAAGGCTACACTAAAGTAACCATGGAAGAATTTAAACAACAAATGGGTGGTATGTAATACCCACGTTATCTTATACAAAGCACCGAGAAATCGGTGCTTTTTTTTTATCTCACACGTATAAAATTTAACGTTGTCAACACTTTTTTCAAACTCTTTGCAGGTTTAAACAACATTCTTGTGCCTAAAATGGTGTTTTTGTTTAATTTCTGGGGTTCATCTGTCCCTGCACCTTTTAAGCTTAAAGCAAAAGTTCCTAATCGTTCTATTTTAACGATTTTTCCTTTTGCCAACTCCTCTCCTATTACCTGACTCATTCCTATGAGCACACCATAACAATCGGCCACACTTATTGTAGAACGACTCGAAATAATTTCGGCTAAGTATTCTAAATCTACCTCGCCACTACTCACAGCGCAAGGATAATATTTTACTTGTGGTGGTGTAGCAATATTATTTTGCTTAGGCACCATTTTAAAAGCAATAGGCATCTCTTTATAGTTTAAACGTTACACATTATTATTTGCTCTTGGTCTCTTTTTTAATTGCTGTACAGTAATTATATGAATACTGTAGAGAAAGCAATCAATTGCCCTAGAGAAAAAACAAAACTCATCTAGGGAAATTATAAAAATCAACAATTTAACTACAAATATATTTATTAATAA